>Ga0172366_10000313_pt1 | contig 33715 bp, 32 predicted proteins | sample LakKivSesite69cm_FD_114533 | JGI IMG/M metagenome (GOLD analysis project Ga0172366, IMG submission 114533) | Sediment microbial communities from Lake Kivu, Rwanda - Sediment site 69cm | ecosystem: Environmental > Aquatic > Freshwater > Lake > Sediment | place: Rwanda: Western Province, Lake...
CCGGAGAATACCGAACTTGGTGGCAAGAAAAACACGGTCCCTGCGGTCACGTATCGCCCGCCCGACGAGTTCCTCGTTCTTGAAGGGCCCATAGACATCGGCTGTGTCGAGAAAGCTCACCCCCAGCGCAGCGCCCGGTGGATGGTGGCAATGGATTCGGAATCGTCCCGGGGACCGTAAAATTCCGACATGCCCATGCAACCCAGTCCGAGGGCTGAGACAACGGGGCCTTTTTCCCCCAGCTTTCGAGTTTTCATGGCTTGAATGCCTCCCGGGATGTGACCGTGAGAAGGCGCCCGGTCGCAAAGGGGCTCGTTCACCCTATGATCAAAATGTGATTCCGAGTTGAATCCTACATGCGACAAGGCAGGTTACTGGTATACGATAACAGATTAGATGCAAAGGAACAATAGATGAAATGCTGCGGACTCCCGGTACAGTCACATAAGTGGCTTGTGAGCATCCTTGCGCCCCGCTGTATTTGCTGATATATTTAGAATAATCGAATTGAGAGGAGATCCTTATGGCCGGCCGAAAACCCTTTTCATTTGCTTTGCTTCTGACGCTGATGTTTTTTCTGACCTCCTGCGCATCGACGAAATTGATCGACACATGGAAGGATGATCAATTCAAGGGGCCCGCTTTCAAGAAGATCATGGTTGTTTCCCTCATGCCACGTCCTGACACACGCCAGCGCATCGAGGACGAGTTTGCCGGTCAGCTTAATGCCAGGGGTGTCAATCCCGTGACATGCTATTCCTGCATCCCCGACCTGAAGAATCTGACGCGGGAAGAGGTCGTCAAGGCCGCGGGAAAAACCGGTGTGGAGGGTGTGCTCGTCGTGGAGCTGAGGAGGTCGGATACGAGGACCGAATCGGTTCGGAACGAAAGCCCCACCATCGGGGACTACGCCGGCATCGACAGTTACAGGCTTACGGCCGCACCGCGATCCTACGAAACGCCGATGTTCAAGCGCGATGAAGTCGTCACCATGAGCACGAGGCTCTTCGATACCAGGACCGGAAAGCTCGTCTGGTATATGAACACAGAAACAGTCGACCCCGGCAAAGCGGAGCGGGAAAGCACCTCTTTTACAAAGATTATCCTGGACGCCCTGCAAAAAGAAAAGTTGATCTAATGACCCCCGGGTCACACCGGGGGACGAAGTTCATAATAAAAGGCCCGCCGGGGATACCCGGGGGCCTTTTATTTTAAATCCGGTGAAAATGCCCGTAAGCGTTGTCAATCCATGCTCATTTACTCCGGCTCCGCAGGCAATTCTGCTTGGATCATTCCACCTATCCAGCCATGAGAGCCACAGACATCATCCCGTCACCAAAATGACCTGGGCATAGAATCCGCTGGCCGGGGGACACGCGTCAAGCCCGAAGTAAACGACAAAATCGCCAACCTTAATATCCCCGATGTCGATCGGCACCTGCTCACTCCCCTGTGTGGAGAGTATGACCGCCCCATCAGGAACGATGACCGTTCGGCCACCGATCACAAGGGTTCTGCCGTCCACATTTACAGCCTCCACATCCCCCTCATATCTCTCTCCCTCGACATATACCAGTCTGGCCACCGGGGGCGTCACAGGGTCAGGCTTGAGAAGGATTCGAACCTGCCGGTTGATGCAGAGAGGATCGATGGGCAATATGCCGTCCCCTTCGAGGTAAATGGGCACGCCCGTGGGGACGAAAACATCAGCGGAGGTGCCGTTCCTTTGACGGACTGAAATCGTTCTACCGCTGTCCGTGGTGTGTACGTCAGTCACCACCCCGGAGACCGTTTTCTCCTTGAGGACGATCGCCACCGCTCGCAGTTCAGTCAATGAGCCCTGTCGGTATAACTTTCCGATAACCTGCATCGTCACCCCTGCCTCAATGGCTTCTGTCCCAACTCGCGTATCGCAACCGACAAGAATAAGCGTTTTATTTTCTACCACCCTGACGTCATACTGGCCTACGAGTTCCTCCCCCGGGGCCGCCGTAAACGGAAAGAGATGTGTTGACGCATCCACGGTCCCATTCGCCTCACCGCCGACGACAACGACGTCGCCGATGACTACGACGGAAGATTCCAGGATTCCATCGCCCTTAAGTTTTCCTCTGACCTTGACTTCCTGGCCAACTCTCAGGGCCGACGCGTCAACAAATTCACCGTTATCGCCGAAGATATCCGTGCCCGGAAGGAGTCTGACCATGATCGTTCCCCGGTCGCCGCCCAGCGCGAGGACAAATCCCACGGTCCTTGTCTGATTATCGAATATGAGGCTTTCGACCGTCCCGGAGAGGATTCTGGGACATCTCTGCGTGATGGCCCCCTCTTCGATATCAACGAAGACCACCGGCCGAAAGATGCAACGATTCGAGTTTCCCGCCTCGTGTAGATTGATGGACTTGTTCGCGTCAATATCGAGCCGGATAGACACGGTGCCGCCCGGCGCCACCTCGAAAGAGCTCCGGGGATTCAGGTCTATCCTCCCGCTCGGCAACTTGATCTCCATCTCTTCACAGGGGCCTCCAAAGACTTCGATGTTCGAAACGCGAAGCCTGATCTTCGAGTAAAGACCGGCCGGCACATTTTGATGCATATTAAGCAGGTAGTCCTCATCCCGCAGGGAGAGAAGATCGACCTCCACACCGTCGGCTGACTGATAGAGGATCACGAGGGGTCTCGTCCCGTCGTAAGGTATCAGGGACACTTCCGTGACTGTTATCAAGATGCTATCATAATCATCTGCCGGCCCGTCTGTGATGAAGACCGCCACCGTCCCTGGTGCGAGCGTCGAGGAGGAATCTCCCCCGCCACCGCCACCTCCCCCACAGCCGATCGTCACGGTAAGGGCTACAACCAGGAAAATCAACGGGACCAGATATTTAATCGCATTTGATTTCGTCATAAATCTGCACCTCCCTCATAAACTCAAAAGGCAAAAGGAAGCAGATCGACGCTTTTTTGTAATCGCCGGGATTGAACAAAAAGAAATGCAGAAGAATTGAGCCGGGGTAAATAACGCTGGCTATTTATGGTATGTTGACTACCACAAATTTCATATTTTTTGAAGGATGAATTTCAGCTAGGAAAAAAGTAGTAAAAGGAAATAATCAATCAACAAAGAAATGTTTCAGATCAACATGTTAGAAAAAAGTACGGCCTGGACGGCGACGGGAATGTGAAGGGTAAGCGCCCGCATAAGCATTCGCCCAGTCTATTTCTCTCGAAGAGTGCGAGTCAATCCCGACACTTGAATGCCGCGTCGAATTCTGCTATGGACGAGAACTCTGGGTAAGCCGGAAAAACACATGTCGAAACTCCTCTTATGAAAAATCGGGCAACGTTCATATGCCTTCTTTTCTTTTTTATCTCTTTCCTTGTCCCCGCGATCTCATCGGGGGCAGAGGCCGCTCAACGACAGCCAAACCAGGTCCACTCCCTTCTCAGGCAGGGCGTCGAAAAGGCATTCAACCTGGAAAAGCAGGCCGCCAACGCCTGCATGCAGAAAGCCGTGGAACTGGATCCGGAGAACCCCACAAGCTACGCCCTGCTGGCTATGACCCACATGTTTTTCAGTGAGTTGAGCTTTGATCCCGGCGAGCGGGAGCAATATCAGGCTTCCATGCTTCGTTACGTCAGCGAAGCCTCAGCCCGGGGGGACAAAAGGATTAAGATGAATCCGCAAGACGGGCAGGCTTGCTTCGCCATAGCCCTGGCAAAGATTACGAGAGTGCTCCTGACGATCAGGCAGAAAGATTATCTTAACATGGCCCTGGAGACTTCGAATGTCTGGGCGTATCTTGAAAAGGCAAATCAGTATGACCCGAAAAATTATGACGTCTATTTCCTGATGGGCGTGATCCACTACCATATCGATCATCTCCCGATCCTGACGCGCTGTTTTTCCGCCCTCCTGATCACACCCGGTGACAGCCAGAAGGGACTTCAGCAACTTGAACTTGCGGCTAAAAAGGGTGACCTTCTGAAGGAACTGGCGCAGGCCGAACTTGTCGCGGCCTATCTGAATTTTGAAAAACAGCCTGCGCGGTCGCTGCCCATCGCCCGCAGACTGAAGAATCAATTCCCCCGTAATTACAACTTCCTCTTTGCGCTGGCCAGCAATCTGGCGGAGCTCCACCGGTTCCAGGAAACCTTTGCCATGGCCCGGGAAATTGATCAAGGCATCCGGTCGGGCAAACCGCCTTTTTCACCCCGGTTGCAACCCCGTTACGATCAGCTCATAGGCAGGATCCTTTTCAATCAGGGAAAATATGACGAGGCTGCGCAATATCTCGAGAGGGCTCTGAAGGACGACACGCCACACAACGCCCGGGTTCGTACCTGGGCCTACGTGCGCCTGGGGATGATTCACGACATACGAGAAGAAAGAGGACAGGCTGAGGAGTGCTATTTGAAGGCTCTGGAGGTAACCGGGGGAGAAGGTGCCGCTCAGGTGGAGGCCCGGTTTTATTTGAAGACGCCTTATTCGCCCCCGTAAGAGCCCGGGGTATCATGACCCTTTCTCGGGAAGAAACAAAGAAAGCCCCGCCGGAAAAGCGGGGCTTTCTTTGTCAAGACCTGGCTTCGATTCAGGCGTCAAAGAACGTGGATGAAGATTTGACCCTCCTCCTGCCCGACCGTGCCCGGCGCACACACTCTGTGTGAAATTTCAGTATCATGTCCCTGATAGTTCTGTTCACAGTTGCCCATATACATAACGCCCAAGATATTGAAAATGCTAATAATAATTGATCTTCCATATTACTGACAACCCCCTGTGAAAGGCAATCTCATACCCGGGAAGAGCAACAATTATTCCAGGCAAAATGCCTATCACTGACACAGGGGAATTCAGCGTGATGGTCCTAATAAAAAGCCCCGCCTGAATGGCGGGGCTCCTCAGAGACTTCACCTCCTGATAGGCTTATTTTTCCCTCCGAATGGCCTTTTTTGCGACGTAATCGATGAACCGCGGGGAGAACATCCTCACCCACCGCCCCAACCTGGCGCGTGTGGATGTCAGAAGCATTCTCTCCCTGTTTTCCATGGCCCTGACGATCAGGGTCGCACATTTCTCGGCCGTCATGATCTTGTCCCCCCTGGGGCTCTTCCCCAGCGGCTTCCCGTCACGACCTAGGGACCGCCGGTAAATTTCTGAAAGGACAAAATCAGGCGCGATGATCGTCACATCGACGCCCGTCCTCTCGAGTTCGATTCTGAGCGAGTCAAAGAAACCGAAAAGGGCATGCTTGCTCGCTGCATAGCCTGACTGTGTCGGCACGCCTGTTAACCCGGCCACACTTGAAACCGCGACGATGAGCCCTCCGGTTTTTTTCAGGTCTGGCAGTGCATAGTAGGTGCAATAAACACTTCCCAGGTAGTTGAGTCGCATGATCTTTTCGAATATCGATGTATCGGTAATATCCTCAACCCGGCTCCACATGGAGGCGCCGGCGTTATTGACCAGGACATCCAGGCACGCCCATTTCTCAATGGTCGTCCTGATCAATCTCCCACAGGCTTCCTCGCTGGTCACGTCCGTCGGCACGACCAGTGCTCGTGCGCCCATGCCCTCCACCTCCGTTTTCAGCTCATGGAGTCGCCCCTCATTTCTGGCAGCCAGGACCAGTCTGGGTTTCTGCGGAGCCAGGGCAAGACAGAGAGCGCGCCCGATGCCCTCCGATGCACCTGTCACGACGATGACCTTATCTGTAAATTTGGCCACATTGCACCTCCCTGATGTTGCTGAGACTAATCGGAGTCGATGAGCCAGTGGGGCCTTGCAGCAGCCCGTTTCCTAACTGTCTCGTACAGCCAATCCCTGATGTCCTTGACGATGTAGAAACTCGGCATCAGGAGGTCATCCCCGGGGGATATGAAACCCTCCTGAACGGCAACTTTCGCAAGTTGGGTATAGGGGTAAATACGGATGCCCACAGTGATCTTCAACGCATCCAGCGGCAGGGAATCCGCGAAGGCAAAACTTTCTTCAACAGACGCCTTCGTTTCGCCGGGCCCGCCGAGTAGCAAAAATCCCGTGCACCTGATGCCGGAAGCCCTGAGCATTGCCGAAGCCCGGCGGGCGGCCTCAGGGTTGAACCGCTTGTTCATTCCGCGCAGAATCCGTTCGCATCCGCTTTCAAATCCCAGGCTGGCTTCTACGCAACCGGCACCCGCCATGAGGTCCGCCAGCTCGTCGTCCATTTTCCCGGGGTAGAGGATGCAACGCCAGGATATCCTGAGGCCTCGTTCAGTGATCTTCTTGCAAAGCGCCCCGGCATGGGAAGGAGGAAGGTTGAAGACATTGTCGACGAAATAAAAATGTTTAAACCCCGCTTCGACATGTCGGGAAATCTCTTCGACCGCCATTTCCGGGCTCCTTTTTCTTATGGCCCTGCCTTCAATGGTGGGGGTGGAGCAGTAACTGCAATTCATGGGACACCCGCGGCTCGTCTGAAGGGGCACCCAGACCTCCCCGGCCGGGGTGGAAAGAGAAGGCACAGGAAAATCGGGGAGGGGGAATGTATCCAGGTTCTTCTCGTATGCTCTTTCCCCCTGGAGGCCAAGACGGCGCAGGTAAAGGCCAGGCGTTCCCCGAAGGTCCGACTTTTTCCGCAGCCGTTCCAGGAGAATGGGAAAGGCTGCTTCGCCTTCCCCCTGGATCCCCATGTCGGCCCCGAGGTATTCGAGGGCGCGCTCCGGGTAAATGCTATAGCCGGCTCCGCCCAGGACGATGGTCGCCTTCGAGACGCGCCGACATTCGTCCACGACCCTCTTGATTTCACTGAGCAGGAACCTCGGATGCTCCATGTTCTGGTCATCGATATTTCTTACGGAGACCCCGATGACATCGGGCTGGAAAAACTCGACCGCCTTCTCGACCACCAGCCGGTTATCCCCTTCGGCCATGAGGTCGATCATCCGGACACGGTGACCCGCCCTGCGCGTTGCCGAGGCCACGCAGCCCAAGCCCAGAGGGAGCGGCGTTATATTGATCCGTTCCGTATTTGCGGAGATGAGGAGGACTTTCATGACCGGTCCTTTATCCCGAAATTCCATCCCTTCAATTTATTAATACATAAACGACAAGCGGAAGCAACGGGTTTGCGGGAAGGTGCCATAGATTGAAAGGCGAATCATGCAGCAATCAAGATATGGCGCCCCGGTTTTCGTCCCGGCCACGGCCCCGATATCATGGAATCCATTTGACAAATAAACTGCAGGAGAGGTATAAAATAACTGAGATACAACCGTTCCAGACCGCCTATCTTGCTACCGGTCATCCATTCGTGGAAATCATCGTTCCCTCTCCCCGCACCATCTGTCCTCCCGTCCCGGAAATGATCAAAGGACCCTTTTTCACGTTGAACGATCCTGTCGACACGATTTTCACTGAGCGGTCTTTGTAGAGTTTGTTCAACATCCGCAAATCGATGAAGGAGGTGATCGAGATGTTTGCACCGAAAAGAATCCTTGTGCCGACGGACTTTACCGAGGACTCGGATCGAGCACTGAGGGAAGCCGTCGATATCGCCAGGTCCCTCAACGCGAAGATATTCCTTCTCCATGTGGACGAAAGCGTCCCCATCGTCGGCGGCGATCACGTGGTCAGCGAGCAGACAATCAGGGCCGTTGAAAAAGAGGACGAGAGGGTCTCAAAGGCGAAGATGTTCGAAGAGATCAGGAAGGTGGCCATGGAGGCGGACGTCGAGATCGAGGTCGAAGAACGGCACGGGCCGACCCGCGACGAGATCCTGAATTACGGAAAGGAAAAGGGGGTCGACCTCATCGTCATCGAGCCTCACCCAAGAAAAGGACTGAAGAGCCTGCTGGCCGGTATCACGGACCAGCTCATAAAGGCGGCGACGTGCCCTCTCCTTGTTTTGCCCAGGACTCATTGAGGCCCGTTGCAAACGAAAAGCCCCGCTGCATTCGCGGGGCTTTCTATCAACATCCTCTCACCGATCCCTGATCGGAGGTCTGTCGGGTCGTCACAGGACCACGTAGACTAATGAGGCCTCGAGGAGCCGACGAGCTTGACAATCATCTCAACACAGGCCGGCAAACCCACCGTGCTTGTGTCCACACACAGGTGATAATTGCGTGCATCCATCCAGTCGCTGCCGGTCATGTCCCGAATGAATTTTTTTCTTCCCTGATCGGACTCCCGGACCAGGGACCGGGCTTTGTTGAAATCGGTGATATTCTGGACTTTCATTACGCGATTCACCCGGAACGCCTCCGGGGCGTGAATAAAGACATGGATGACCCCCTCCCGGCTTCTCAGGACATGAAATGCGCCCCGGCCGATGATAACGGCGTCATATTGATCGGCGATTTCCCGCATGATCCGGCTCTGCAGGTCAAAGAGGTCCCGTTCATAGACCGGTAATGTCGGGGGCGGCTGGCTGATGGCTTCCGGCGCCCCCATGCCGAAGCTCCTCACGATGCTCTTGAGCAGGCTTGAAGATCTCCCGTCAATCTCTTCCAGCAGGCGCACATCCGTTCCGAGTTTTCTTGCCGCCTCTCGCAGGATTTCCCGATCGACGTACCTGAAGCCGAGTTCCTTCGCAGCGAGATAGCCGACATAGCCCCCCCCGCTGCCCATGAGCCTTGATACCGTGACGATCCTGAACTGCTCCATGTCTCCCCTCCCCGGACATGAGCCGCCTTCCCTCTTTACCTGCTTATTTCTTGATTGATTTTTTCAATGCCACAAGGGCCTTTTGATTATCGCTGGTCGCCAGGATCACCCGGACGGGACTTTCCCCGGGACTCGCGGTTCCGTAAATCTGCCTGATATTGATTTCTTTGGACGCCAGCAGACCCGTCACGATCTTCAAAGCCCCCGGTCTGTTATCGAGCTCAACGAGGAGTTCTTCCTTTACATCAACGGCAGCGAATCCTTTTTCCTTCAGAGCGTCGCATGCCCGGCGGACATCCTCAACAACCATCATGATCCGGGCTTTGTTTGTCCCCTGTATTTCATAGCCTGCGATTGCCTCGATGTTGATCCCCCGATCCGCCATATGATCTGCCAACTTGTTCAGCATCCCGATCTCGTTGTCCACGGTCACATAAATCTGCTTTGTGAGTACTGCTTTCTTTAACATACCCTCACCTCCTTTCCGACAGGGCGAAAAGCCATCCCCCGAATGGCGTTATACAATATTCAGTAAAAGCGGCTTCAGACTAAATGAAACGGCCACATCCACGGCAAAAATAATGACTTATTATACCACGTATTTTCAGATCGTTCTCATCTTTTCGGTGAGATTTCCTTATCCCTCCTTTCCATGTCGCCTTCGACGAGGGGCTTCCATTTCATGGGATATTTTGATATGTCAGAAAGCCTTGAAGGAATCGAAGGAACGCGTCTTGAACATGTCGGGCAATCCGAAAAAGCAAAAGGAAATAAAATCCCGGGAAAGGCAGAGCGACGGACTCCCGGGGCCCGTCGCGAGACTCGTCATGACACTCAAGGATGTCACCATCCGCGTGCGTGACCGTCACATCCTTCCGGGCACATCCTGGGAGATCCGGACCGGCCAGAACTGGGCCATTCTCGGTCCCAACGGGTCGGGCAAATCGTCCCTCGCAAGGCTTCTCGTCAACGACATCCCCTACAGCCGCGGGGAAATCATCCGCCATGGCCTAGACAAGCGCGGGATCGGATACGTCTCCTTCGAGCTTCATGAATGGTTCATGGCCCGGGAAGACCGCCTGGAGGATGCCCGGTCCTTTTCCGGACGGCTCGATTCCCATGAAAAGGTCCGGCAGACGATCCTCTCCGCTCTGGAGAAAAAAGGCGGCAGGGCGCCTTTGGATGAAGTTGTCGATTTCATGGGGATCCGCCATCTTCTGGATCGGGGGACGGCCTTTCTCTCCACAGGCGAAATGCGCAGGGTGCTGATCGCCCGTGCACTGCTCAAATCCCCTCGACTCCTCATCCTCGACGAACCTTTCGGGGGTGTTGACGAGACGTCCCAGGCCCGGCTTGCCGCAGCGCTCGAGAGGCTGATGAAGGGGGGGACACAAGTCGTCCTCGTGACAAACCGCCTGGAAGAGATCCTTCCCGGTATCACGCACATCCTCTGCGTGAAAGACTGCAGGGTCGTCCGCCAGGGCAGGCGCAGCGACGTGTTGACCCACGAACTGATCAATAATCTCTATCGCAGGGAAGGTCCCGGACGCTGCTCACCCGCGACCGACCGGACGGGCGGCAAGAAGACCGACGTCAGCGACCCGGAAATTTTTGTGGAGATGAAAAACGTGACCGTCCGATACGGGGAGATTGCCGTTTTCGACGGGCTCGACTGGGTCATGAGAAAGGGTGAAAACTGGGCGATCACGGGATCCAACGGATCGGGCAAGACGACCCTGCTGGACCTGATCCATGGCGATAACCCGCAGGCCTACGCCAACGAGATTTACATCTTCGGAAAGCGCAAGGGCTCGGGCGAGACGGTCTGGGAGATCAAAGAACAGATCGGGATGGTTTCCTCCCGCCTGCAGATTCAATACCGGAAGGGGATCAGCGCCGGCGAGGTGGTGGCATCAGGTCTTTTCAATTCCATCGGGATCTACCGGTTCACGACCCCGGAAGAAAACGACAAGGTCCGTCACTGGATGGATCGGCTGGGCCTGTCGAACCTTTCGCACCGGGCCTTCGATGAGCTCTCTTACGGCGAAAGAAGGATGGTGTTGATCGCAAGGGCCATGGTGAAATCGCCGCGTCTTTTGATCCTTGATGAGCCCTGTGAGGGACTGGACGGGGATCACCGCAGAAAAGTTCTGAAGCTAATCAACGACATCGGATCGGAGACACGCACGCACCTCATCTTCGTGACCCATTATCCACATGAGAACCCGCCGTGCATCACGCACACGCTGCGGCTGGAGAAAAAAACCAGGGTTGATCGAATATTGTCGCGTTGAAGAAGCAGCCCGTCCTTCTATGCCTGCCTAATTAATACTTGACATAGACGCCCGAAAGGCTTATGTTAAATCCACTTTTAAGACGGTTTTGGTCCCTGTCCCCAGAGCCTGCAGAAAGGCCGCTGGGGATTTTTTTAGACCTGATATTAAATCGCCTTAATTCGCCCCGGAGGCGGACGGATCGGGCATGTGCCCGGTCCAAGAATAAAAATACAGGAGTATGAATGAATTTCAAAGTGTTTAATTTAGACCCCCGGATCGAATCCGGTATCACGGCTCTGGGCTACACGGCGCCCACACCGGTTCAGGTTCAATCCATCCCCTCCATCCTGCAGCACCGGGACTTCCTGGGTCTCGCCCAGACCGGAACGGGGAAAACGGCAGCGTTTGCGCTTCCCATCCTGCAGCGTCTGATGAAAGGGCCGCAGAAGCACGTCCGGGCACTGATCATCGCCCCGACACGGGAGCTCGCGGAGCAGATACACGAGGCGGTCGGCGAGCTGGGCCGATTTACGAAGGTGAAGAGCGTCACCGTTTACGGCGGTGTCAGCAAAATCCCCCAGATCGGGAAGCTCCGTGGCGGCGCCCAGGTCGTTGTGGCTTGCCCGGGACGCCTGATCGACCTCATGAACCAGCGCGCAATCGATTTATCCGGCCTGGAAGTTCTTGTCCTGGACGAGGCAGACCGGATGTTCGACATGGGTTTTTTACCGGATATCCGGGAGATCATGAAGCGCATTCCCGCCGAGCGGCAGACCCTGCTTTTCGCGGCGACCATGCCCGACGACATCCGGGACCTCGCGCAGGAAATCCTTCGCAACCCCGTCATTGTCCAGGTCGGTGAGACGGCCCCGGTATCCACGGTCTCCCACTACCTCTATCCCGTCGAGCCACACCTGAAAACGGCTCTTCTGATGAAGCTTCTGGATTGCACGGACACGAAGTCGGTGCTCGTCTTTACCCGTACCAAGGACCGTGCGACGCGTCTCGCGAGGCAGATGAAGAAAGCCGGTTTTCCCGTAACGTATCTCCAGGGAGACCTGTCGCAGCACCAGCGCGAAGCGGCGCTCACGGGTTTCCGCAACGGCAAGCATCAGATCCTCGTGGCCACTGACATTGCGGCTCGCGGCCTCGACGTTTTGCTGATTTCCCATGTCATCAATTACGACATGCCGGACACCGTCGACGCCTATACGCACCGGATCGGCCGCACGGGCCGCATGGCCAGAACCGGGGACGCCTTTACCTTTGTGACGCGCCAGGACCGGGCTTTTGTGTGGGCTATCGAAAAGGTAATCGGGGAAAAAATCGAAAGACGAATGCTCGATGGCTTCGATTACAACGTGCCGGCACCGACGGGAACCGGCGGCTTCGACCGCATGAGACGACCTGCGAGCCACCGAAGCCCGCCAAGGCCCCGGAAGAGCCTCCAGAACTGCTGGCTCTGATTTTTCCGGGTCATCTTCCCTTCGAACGATAACCATAAAAAAGGCAGGGCCTGCTGGCCCTGCCTTTTTCCTTATCTTGTCTTGCCCTGTCTACGCCTGTTTCGGTTCTGTTATGATCTTCATCTCCATGGACCACCCGTATTTATCTGTCCGTATGTTTCTGCACGCGGCATTATATTCGAATTCGAAAACAATTCTTCCCTCATGCTGTCCGCCGTTCTCGACCCTGTACCCCACTATCGTTCCACCATAGAAAGAGGGTTCCACTCGACTCTTGTGAAAATAAATTTTACCCCCGATGAGCTGCCGGGCTTTCTCCTCCTTGAGTCTCCACCAGCCGCATTCCCAAAGGTCATTATTGAGCTTGGCAAAATTGTCCAGGTTTTCAATCAAATGTATTTCCATTCTGCACCATCCTTGTCTTTTGAAATGTTCATGTCCAAGATGGGATATGAACTTCATATCAGAGACATGAGCCCGGATTTTCTCCGAGGGGTCATGAAAGCGCCCCGGATGCGGATCCTGTTGATTATTACCTCTTATGGAGAAAACAAAAAAAGCCCGTCTTCTGTAAAAGACCGGGCTTCATTCATCGGAGGATGACCCCTATTTGGGGTAGCGGAGTGATGAGTTGCTGGGCAACGTCCATTACATTTATATTATTGCTCTCAAATGTAATTAAGTCAAGCTTATATATATGGGTCCATCCGGTCGAAGCACAGCGTGGATGTGGACAGGATCAATAACTTCTGTAACCACCCCTGCCGCCCGATCTGCTCTTGGGGGGCTGAGCCGGGTTGACCCTCAAGGAGCGTCCCTTCATGGCATAGCCATCCAGTGCTTTTTTCGCGTTTTCCGCTTCTGACTGGTTTGACATTTCGACAAAACCGAACCCCTTGCCCTGAATGATATTGACGGATTGAACCGTCCCATGGCTGGAGAACAGTTCTTTCAATTCCTCATTTGTGACAGAATGGCTGATGTTCCCGACATAAAGTTTGCTTCCCTTCACTGGAAATCTCCTCTCTCTTGTACTGTGCCGTCTATTTCATGAATCGCGTTCCGCCTGGCCGGTTCTCATAACCGGTGACCCTGACGCACGGTCTGCGTCGCTCGCCCTATTGCTGCCACTGCTCCGGCAGCGGTTGGGGTCCGGGCCTGATACCGGCGATATCCGGGTCTTCGTCTTTGCTTCTGGGGGGTGCGTTGGCCTTTCGCTCCTTCGCATCCTTCCGACGCATTTCTTTTTCTTGACGTCTCTGCTGTCGCGCTTTTTCTTTCTGTCGCTTCTCAAAACTGGCCTTTGATTTTGTCATTCTCGATTCTCGCTTTCTTCACGGACCTGTCGACAACGTACACTCTCGCCGGAAACAAAAAGGCGCTTCCCTGACAAACAACATAAGAAGCGCCTTTCGCTCTTTCCGGTTCCTACAGAATTTTGACATTCGTGGCAGACGGTCCCTTTTTCCCCTGCTCGACATCAAAACTAACTCGCTGGTTCTCGGCGAGAGTCCGGAAGCCCGGGGTCTGAATCGCGCTGTAGTGCACAAAAACGTCTCCACCCTCATCGGACTCGATGAAGCCGAAACCCTTTTTCTCATTAAACCATTTTACTTTACCTTCTGCCATACTACAAATCCCCCTTACTTCTATTTTTTTTAAAAGTCGGATCGACATCGCATCATAAAAAAACCACCAAAACTCTTGAGAGCATGGTGGTCAGCCTTTACGTCTCAAAATGTTCGTCCAACTTTCCCAGCTTTGCCCTGCCGATAACAAACACGGTGCAAATTCCAAATGTCCACATCACGCTATTATACTCAATGCCTTAAGTCAATATTTATTTTAACTGAATGGCCTGCAAAAATTCAAGAGGCGTTGTGGCGAAGATTTTTGCCTGAATATTGAAAAAGGCAGGGCTCACCCTGCCTTTTTCACATTATTTATTAGTATCTCCGTCCTCCTCCCCCTCCCGGGCCTTTCCTGAATCCACCACCGCCACCGGGCCGGGAACGGCTGTCGCCTCTTGAACCGCCCTGGGTCCTTGGCGGTCTGGCCTCATTGACAACAATAACCTTCCCTTGAAGCTCTCCGCCGTTAAACTGCGTGATAGCCTCCTTGGCGGCCTCCTCTGTCTCCATCTCGACGAAACCAAAACCCTTGCTCAGTCCTGTGAACTTGTCCTTGATGATAGCCAGAGATACAATGTTTCCCACCGTGGAAAAGTTATCCTTCAGCTCCTGCTCCGTGACGCCGCTGGCCAGATTGCCAATATACAATTTTTTATTCATTTCTTGTTCCTTTCGATTCTTGTTTTCATCCTTCCATCCTGGGTTTGCGGAGGCATCAAGTTCCTCAAGAGACCCCTCGCAAAAATAATGCTCCAGATCGAAAGGGAAAAAAAGGCTCTCCAACATCGTGGAAAGCCTTTTCTTCGTGTGGATTTACATGGGTTTCACGTTGGCCGCTGAAAGGCCCTTCTGGCCGTTCAGGATGTCGAAGCTTACACGCTGACCCTCTTGAAGGGTCTTGAAGCCGTTATCCTGAATAGCACTGAAGTGAACAAACACGTCCTGGCCTTCATCGCTTTCGATGAATCCAAAGCCCTTGCGCTCATTGAACCACTTGACTTTGCCTTCTGACATTGCTTTCATCCTCCTTTCTTGAGATTTTCCAAGGCGGATTACAACAATGGCAGAATTAAAAAAAACCACCACACTTCGGAGAGCATGGCGGTTTAATCCCTACACTACAAAATGTTTACATCCAGCCTTTACTGCATAAGCCCTTCAACGAAAGGCCCACATGCAATCTTGGTATATAATACTTATAATCGGCGCAAAGTCAAGGATTCTTTTAAAAAAATGCTTCCCCTTATGTCCAGGCCCGACGCAGATCCTCCAGGTTTTCGAGGAGAAGCCTGATAAAATCCGTTTCAAATTCGACCATTTGGGCGTCTTTTCTACGGAGCCAGTCCGAAAGCCAGGCAAACCTCAATCCGAGCACAAATTCAGGGAGTACGGCAAAACCCGAAGCGTCGAAACACCCAGCGGCCCGCATCTCCTCGATGAAACAGAGGGCCATGGGACCGGCGAGGCTTTCCGGGTCTTCCACCCCGATACATCCCAGGATAAGCGCCGCGTCGTATATCTCGGGCTTGTACCCCGAGAATTCCCAGTCAATGACGGCACGGATGCAGTCGTCACCCCAGATCACGTTGAGGGGATGGCAGTCACCATGGCAGAAGGCGACCGGGAGTTGCTCCGATAGAGGAAAGAAGCGCTCCTCCAGGAAAACAAAGGCGAGCCCGACGGCCCTTGCCTGTTCCGGGTTATGCCGGTTCATCCTCCTCATGAGGTCACGGACGAAGGCCGCGATGGAAAAAGGCCGTGACGGATCACCGGAGGGGATGCCGGAAGATATCCCTCTCATTTCGATGAGGAACCGGGCAAGCGCCCGACCCCGCCAAGCATCATGCGTGTAATCGGGCCTCTTCAGCTCCACGCCTTCCACGAAATGAGATATCTGCCAGAGGCCGCCGGCGGCCTTTGTGATAAAGTCATCGAAGCGGTTCCTGAGACATGGGAAAACACCCGGAAGCCCCCGCGTGGCGAGGAACTCGACAGCCGCGGCGATCACCCGCTTTCGCTCCAGCGTTGCCGGACGGATTTCCTCTAGGACGAACCGCCGCCCCTTCCCGTCTTCGATCACCGTGCGAAAGAGGCTCCGCTCGGGGCTCCCCGCGAGGGGAAGTTCGGGGAGGCTCCTCTTGAACTCCAGACCCCAGGGTCGCAGGACATCTTCAAAGGGTATATCTTTCAAGACTTGAACTCTGCCTTACTTTATATGAATGTCTTGGTAAAAATACCCTTTACCCTCTTCCGCCCCGAATAACAAGCCCGATGCCGCACGTATGAAGGAACTGATCTTTTTGATGATCATGTTCAGAAGAGTCAAAATCAATTGTTGGGGAACCGGGATCCGTGATACGAACTTGGAGGTTCTACCGGGGTTTTCATCCATGAACGACCCGTGTGCCATGATTACGGGTGGCAGAAAATGACGACAGGCATATTCATCCTTGTGGTGGCGGCGGCCTTTTTTCACGCCCTTTGGAACTTCTCAGCCCGCAAGGTGACGGGTAATCTCGTCATCATATGGCTTGCACTGTTCACAGGGTGTCTTTTTCTGCTTCCCGGGGTCGTTGTTCTCGCCAGCCTCGGGAAGATTCACCTATGGATTCCTTCCTCGGCCGTCGGCTACGTTATTGCGACGGGACTCCTCCATGGGCTCTACTTTGGCCTCCTCTCGCGCACCTATGAAAACGGTGAAATCTCCGCCGTTTACCCGATCCTGCGGGGTTCAGGAATCGGCCTGACGGCGATTCTCGCCTGGCTCATATTGAATGAGGAAATCTCTCCCGTCGGTTTGACGGGAATCGCCCTCATTTTTTCGGGCATTTTTCTGATGGGAATCCCATTCCTCAGGAGAGGAGGTGAGGTAGATCAATACAGGCTTGCGCTCTGCGTCGGAGTGTCGATCGCTGCTTATTCACTGGTGGACAAGGTGGGGGTAAGCAAGATGATGCCCGTTCTCTATATATGGATCATGTTTCTGATTGCGGCGGCCGTCCTGTGGCCGGTGGTGATGAAGCGATACAGAGGTGAGGTGCTCCATACGGCCAGGTCTAATATCGGACACATCCTGTTCATCGGGATCGGATCGATCGGAACGTACCTGATGATCCTCTTTGCCTTGCAGCTGGCTCCCGTGAGCTACATCATCGCCGCACGGGAATTTTCAGTCGTCATCGGCGCCCTGCTTGGCATGATCTTTCTTCGGGAACGGATGACCATCCTCAAGGTGACGGCAATTGCCTGTATCACCCTTGGGCTATTCCTCATAAAGGCAGGTTGAGCAATGTGCGTTGACCCTGTTTCTTGCCCGGAGAGGTTTGACAACAGAGAAAGGCAGGACTAGTTTTCACCCATCCAGGACAGTGCTAATCTTCTTTATCATTTCGGGGGCCATGTTGCTAATCCCTACCGAACTTCCCGAACATGTAAAGCGGGTCATAGTCCGCCCTCAGGCTCGTAATCCTGACCAGGTGGGATTTCTCCTCGTCGAGAAGCCTCTCCAGGATCTTCCTCTGGGCTTTGTCCTTTGAGAGCCTGGCAAGCTCCGTGTAGAGGAGTATGGCATTACGCTCGGCCTGCAGGGCAATCTTGCAGGCTTCTTCCACCGTTTTCACCGCCTCCAGCCTTTGAGTCATACCTTCACCCTTTGGGAAGATCCCCTCCCTGGCAATGGCATCGAGGTATTCGTCGACTTCAACGGACTTGAAGTACTCCTCGATCCCCTTTTTGAGGACCTTTTCCTTGAGGTTGACGAACTCCTCGAGGTGCTTGACCTCCTCTTTGGCCAGCTTCATGAAGAGTGCGCGCAGATCCCTGTCCTTGAATATGTTTGCCGCTTTCGTGTAGAAGCCGACCCCTTCTTTTTCCGCCTGCATGGCGAAATCAATGACACTGATGTCAACCTTTGCCATGTTTTACCCCCCTGATGAGATGAAGGAAAAGCTGGTGTATTTGGGTACCTGACCACTTTTCGATTCAGAATTAATCTCGCCATATTTCATCAATTTGTCAAGAGAATCCCTTCCGCCCCCGTTGAAAAACCGCTCAAGCAGTTCGCCTCTTTTACGGTGGCTGATAATTCATTGACAGGTACCCCCTTTTCCCCTTACGATCCTTTCGCGGAAAAATGCGACCCTGGGAGAGGAGGCCGATATGTTCAAGGTGAATGAGTATTTCGAGGGGAAGGTAAAGTCCATATCGTTTAATACAGGCGAAGGGCCCGCAACGGCAGGCGTCATGGCGAAAGGTCAGTATGAATTCGGGACCTCCCAAAAGGAAATCATGATTGTCACGACGGGCGTTATGAAGGTGAAGCTTCCCGGGTCAAAAGAATGGAAGACCTTCAAGCCCTATGAACGGTTCGAGGTGGGGGCAAACCAGAAATTTCAGCTCGATATCAGTGAAGACGCTTCCTATGTCTGCCTTTACAGGTAAGGTCACCTGACGAACCCGCAGTGTCCATTTTAAAAGGCCGGCATACCCCTCCAGGGGGAGAATCCTGAAATATCAAATTATCAAAGCCTGACCCCGAATGGGTTTGTTCGCGTGCCTAGAGTTTGAATGCCTCCACAAGGGCATCCATGTGCTCTCCCTTCGCAAGGCGTTTGATACGGGAGAAGCCCGCCTGCGACAGGCCGGAGTGGATTTCATCAAAGGTATAGGTGCCGCCGCCGGACGTGTTGATCAGCATATTGACGGCGAAGATGGCTCCGTCCCTCGGATGAACCCGGCTGGATTCCATCACGTGATCGCGGATGACGATCCGCCCCCCCGCGTCCAGCGAACGGAATACTTTTTTGAAGAGGGACAGATTCTGTCCGGGGCTGTTCTGGTGGATGACGGCGGAGACGAAGGCGATATCGTGTCCCTGCGGCAGTTCATCCCGGTAGAAGTCACCGGCCACCAGGCTCACACGATTAAGCATTCCTTCCCTGTGCAGGAGATCTCGGGCCATTTCAATAACCTCGGGCCGGTCGAACAGGGTCGCCTTCATGCCGGGGACGGCCCGGAGAAACGCGATGGTGTAAGTGCCCGAGGCGCCGCCCACGTCGATCAGCGCCTTGGCATCGCCCGGCTTGACCGCCGCGATGATCCTCTCTGCCTGCGGCGCCGCGACGGCGTGCATGGCGCCGATGAACGCACGCATCTCCTCTGCGTCCCGGCCAGACCCGGATGCTTCTATCGATATGTCTTCACCCCGAACGATATTCGTCAGGTCGCTCCATCGGTGCCAGAGATGAGCAGCGTGGAGAACCATGGCCAGAACCGAATCGGGGGCATCCTCCGAAAGAAGCTCGCAGGCGGGGGATTCGCACCGGTAGGTTTCATCCTGCTTGCCCAGGAGCCCCATGGCCGCGAGGGCATCGAGGAGGATGGTCAGGGCGCGGAGGTCCGCACCGGTCCTGCGTGCGACTTCCCCTGCCGAGAGGCGGGACTTGCTCAGAAGTGTAAAGAGGTTCAGTTCTGCTCCGGTAAGGAGGATCCGGCTCTCCATAAAATTCCAGGCCAACTTGAGAACTTTTTCCTGGCTGACGGGACTCATGGTTTTCGCCTCCTTTCGGATATTCCGCGTTCAGATTAAATTTTTATCCCGCGATGACAAAAAAAGCTTATAAATGCCCTCAGAGAAGAGCCGTGGTGTATGCGATCATGAACTGGCCCGCGTAGTAAAGCGGGAGTCCGGCGAGGCGGTTCACATATTCATTCTTGATGAACCGATGGCGTGCGACAAAAATGTCCGAAACATAAAACAGGATGGCCCCGGAAAAGGCGAGCGTCCTCCCGGCAAAGCTTAACTGTTCATTCCCCATCAGCGATGCGGCACCGATTACCATTATGGTGATCACTGAAATATAAGTGACGACCGGGACGAGCATCGCTCCCAGGCGGGGCTTGAGCCAAGCAAAGACAGATCCGCTGATCACCATACATAACACCGCAACGATCAGGGCAGGCGTCCCTGGAGATGCCATGCTGAAAAAAGCGATGCTGAAGAGGACATGCCCTGCCAGGAACGAAACCAGCCCTGCCAGGAAGAGCCTCTTCGAGGAGAAAAAGATGAGAAACACGTCGCCTGCCATGCAGAGCAGAAGCCCGGAAAGTACCAGGACGAAATATTTTGGGTTCGTGTGGGGTCCGACGAGAGCCGTCATGACAAAGAGGGCGGAAAGAACGGGCTTTGTCAGGAGAAGCCCCCGGGTGGATTCTTTTTTCGCAAAAAAAAGAAGAGCAGCCAGCAAGGGCAGGGCCAGCATCAGGATCGCGGTATTCAGCATCCATACCCCCCGGAGTTGAAATTAAACTATCAGAGTATAACCCGGAAACGTACCGCCAATATGCCTTGTCCGTTGAGATAGATTTACCTCATATAGACGTAGATCCTGTAGCGGCCGCTGCCACGGCATCTGATCTTTTCTTCTTCGATTAAGATGCTCAGGATAGAGTTCGCCTGGGAGGTCAGATTGCGATAGGTTCCCGAAAAGCCGGCATCGCGAAGCAACTGCCGGCAGATTGCCTCAATGGTCATCCCTTCGGGATGCTTCTCGAGCAGGTTCTTTACGGCTCTTTTCAGCAGACATAAATCCCGCTGTTCTTTATCCCGGGAAGTGTCCGGCACTAGACCTTCCTTGTCAAAAGGCATCGAAAAACTATCAATATTTCAAGATAATCCCTTCGATGATATTTGAGACATCCTCGCAGACATCCGTGGCTGTCTCGGTTGTCTGGATTATTTCTTTCAATTTTATCAACTCGATTGGGTTCTTTTCATTTTCAAAAAGCCTCATCATCGCCGTTCGGAGCACCTGATCCGCCTCATTTTCGAGCGTGTTGATCACCACACACATAGCAAGAATCATCTTGGCATCCTGTTTATTTCTGACAGAGTAAACAATCTTCCCGATCTGGGTAATACTCTCGTTCAGGATCCGGGCAAGCTCGGCAATCTCCTTTGTAGGCCTCGTGATCTTGTACAAGTACATCCTGACAGCGGCAGACTCGATCAGATCCAGGATCGTATCCATCTTACTGGCCAAGGAATAAATGTCCTCCCTGTCCAACGGCGTAATGAAAGTATTATGCAGGTTGTGGTAAATGTCATGGGTGATGGTATCCGCTTCGTGTTCAATTTCCTTCAGTTTTGACAGTTTCTGTTCCGAGTGTTCGTAATGGTTGACAATCTCCGCAAAAAGCTTGCCGCCTTCTTCGATCCTGTCGGCGAGCGCCTCAAAGAGGTCAAAAAATTTCTCGCGTCTCGTAAAGAATTTCATGGAACCTCTGATTCCATTACATTCCCCGCCTGTCTATCACATCATGGAACACCGGGTGACAGGCAGGAAACGCATATGAGAATTTCGAAAATTTTTAAGTCGGAACGGCGGGGAAATCAAGGGTTATTTATATATGAAAAATGCCGAGCCATTTCTGGCCCCGCCTTCCAGTTGTAGCAGTATTCACTGTATTAGACTTTCTCGGCCGCGGATGCAATGGTGACGGCCTGAAAATGGCCTGGGCCAAGGGCGCCGACATCAAGGACATGCCGTACATCAAGGCAACCTTTGGCTTTGACCTGGCGGCCCAGACCATCAAGGACGATTTCGCCCTGTTGTGTTACCAGGGGGCCGTCATCGTCAACAAGGACGTAGGGGAAAAGGGGACAGGCTACTTTTTTATCGGGTTGGTTCTTCATTGAGTGCCGCGGCCCGTCAGTCGGTCACGCACGGCATTTATGATTACCAGGGATGCCTCGAAGGGATCCTCGGCCCCGCAGTCCGCAAGGAGCTTCTCGTTTCCCTCCCACAGGTCGAAATCCTCCCTGATACCCTCCCCCCAGCCGAAGATGTTGAAGACGGCCACTTCCTCATCGGACATGTGGGCAACGGCCACTCGGGTCTTGAAGCTCATCTTGTCAATGATCCTCTTCACGGCATCCTCGAACGTCACCGGAGTAGTGTCAGTCTGCTGCTCCCCTGGTCTATCCCGCAAGAACAACCACTCAAACCAGGCCTCGACCTCCCGCCGGCTCGGCGTGATCCCTTGTTTAAGGACCCTTTTGTTGATGAGGACGGCCGGGAGACTGCTGAGGCCGAAAGTGGAACTTGCAGAGGGTGGCACCCAGGAAACCTTGACGTAGCCTTCTATGTCATGATGGCGCATGACCTCCTCGATCATGGCCCGAAGCGCTTCGCCCTCCTCGCGGGAGTCTGTACAGATTTCAATACTGAGAGATTTCTTGGTCACCGGTCGCCCCTGGAAAACGGAAGGGGATTTTTCCTTTTAAGTTGTGCGCCCATGGACTTCATCACCAGCAGGTAAATTCATTAAATTTATTAACACATAAAGAAAACAGAAGGTAGTTATTAGTCACTGAACAAAAAAACGGGGGGCCGGCTTGCGCCTGGATCTTTTGATGAAAACTCATCACTCGCCTACACGGCCCTTTTCTTTCTTGTTTATTATCTGTCACTTATACCATGCCCCAGCGAAAGGGGAATCGTCTCTTTTTTTTCGTTTCATAACCCCCAGGCGTCAACCACATGATGCCTGAATCGTTATATAAATTAAGAAATCGGCGAGTCCCCTAAACGATCTGGACAGGGGACAGGGTGTGTGGTTTAATAACAATTGGAACATAAGCGAGGGATTGACATGAAAACTTTAAAATCCTTCCGATTCATAATGGTCTTGCTTCTGGTATGCCTGCTGGCCGTCCCGCCCGCGGTTTTCGCCCAGAACAGCAAGGCCACAGCTGTCAAGAAGTTCTCCCAGGAGGAGCTGGACCAGATGCTGGCTCCCATTGCGCTTTACCCCGATGCGCTCCTCGCACAGGTCCTGATGGCGTCGACCTATCCACTGGAGGTCGTGATGGCGGATCGATGGGTCAAGCAGAACAAGAACCTCTCAGGGGATAAGCTGAAGGACGCCGCAGAAAAACAGCCGTGGGACCCGAGCGTGAAGGCCCTGGTGCCCTTTCCCGATGTTCTCTCCACGATGACCGAGAAGCTGGACTGGACCGAGAAGCTCGGGGATGCCTTCCTGGCCCAGCAGACCGAGGTCATGGAGACGGTCCAGAGCCTCCGGAAAAAAGCCTATGATGCCGGGAACCTGAAGACGACGAGGGAGCAGGAGGTGGTCGTAGAGAGGGAAGTCATCAGGGTCGAACCGGCCGACTCGAGGGTTGTTTATGTGCCCGTTTATGACCCCTGGTGGGTTTACGGACCCTGGTGGTGGCCTCTTTATCCGCCTTACGCCTTCTATCCTTATCCCTACGCTCCCGGGTTTATCGGGTTCAGCGTCGGTTTCTTCATAGGTGCTTACTGGGGTCACTGGGGATACTGCGACTGGCACCATCATAACGTCTATGTGAACTCACACTACTATGGGCACCCACATCACGGCAGCTCTTACAACGCGATCGGTTCAGTCGTGGGCACTACGCAAAACGGACGTGCCCCCGCTTCCTCCTCCGTGAACAACACGATCGGTTCGTCTGTGGGCACGACGCAAAGATGGGCGCATGATCCGTCCCATCGACGGGGAGTGTCCTACAGAAACCCGGCCGTCGGGGACCGCTTCGGACAGGTGAGCAGGACAACCGCGGAAAACCGCCAGGTTTCCCGTACGTTTCAAGATAACATGGCCCGGAGAACTGCAGTCACGAGGGCCACTACCGCAGGAAGAACCGGGAAGGTCGATGCCTTCGGAAGAACCACCGGCGGGGCCTACACGTCGGTCGACAGGCGTGGAAAACCCGATGCCTCTGTCTCACGGACAACGCCCGACCGGCGGGTTTCCAACCGGACATTCGAAGGTAACAGGTCCGGAAGGCCTTATTCGACGGTGGAAAGAAACGGCCGGATTGACACGTCATCCACCCCCCGGAAGGTACTTGATCAACGGGGAACTGACCGGCAGGTTACCAATCGCGCGTACAGGCCCGCACCTGAGAGGGGTAGATCCTTCTCCGCACCCGAAGGGGTGAATCGCGGGGTCACTGTCCAGGAACCCGGCAACTGGGGCCGGGGGGACAGCGTCTCCCCCGCAAAGTCTCAAAACTGGACCGGCGCCCTGGGCGGCCAGGGCGGTGGCGGCAGTACCGTCACTGATAGGGGCAGAGGCTGGTCCGGCGGCGGTAGCATGGGCGGAGGCGGTTTTGCCGTACCTCGCGGTGGCTCAGTCGGACCCGGTGGTGGCGGTCATATAGGTGGCGCTTTTCGTGGCGGCCGGTAGGAGTAAAGGGATCATAGGATAGCGACTGGATTCAATTAATTGTAAAAAAGAGGACAGGTCGGATTTATTCGTAATTTCGCCTGTCCTTTTTATTTCTTCCCGCCTCCGGAACGCTCGATCCATGTCATGAAATCACGGGCCAGTTTTTCATCACTCGCCCTGATGTCCTCATACTCCTTCGAGGCTTTTTCGCGGTCGCCTGACAACCAGTATGCCTTCCCGAGTCTTACCCTCACCTGCGTTGCGCCTGGCTCCAGGCGCAGTATTTCCGTAAAATGCGCTATGGCTTCGTTATATTCGCCCTTTGCTGCGAGGGCGGAGCCCAGGTTGTAACGGGCGTCGACAGAATTGGGGTTAATTTTCAGCGTCCCGGAAAAGTATTCTATCGCTTTGTCAAGATTACCGCGCCTGGCAAAGGTGATCCCGAGGTTATAGTGGGCCTTCTCGTGGTCGGGCATGATCCGTATGGCTTCCAGGTAATGCTGGATGGCCCGATCATCCTCCCCGATCCGTGCGAAGGCGTTGGCCAGGTTGTAGTGGCTATCGGCATAGTCGGGGTAAATGCGCACGGCCTCGAGGTAGTGTACCAGGGCCTCATCCATCTCTCCGACTGCCGCAAGCTCATTGCCGAGGTTGTTGTGAATCAGATAATTGCCTTCCGTGACGGTGAGGGCGTGGCCGTATAGTGTCCGGCTGTCCCGCCAGTAGCTCAACTGAATTGTCGTCAAAACCATCAACGCAATAATAACGGCCGGGAAGAATACGCCCAGTGTGATCCGGGGGTATTTCCGTGCCCCGGCCGCGTAATATGCCCCCCAGACCATCATGATGAAAAGCCCGATGAGGGGGATGTAGGTGTATCGGTCTGCCATGGCCTGCGCGCCGATCTGGACGAACCCGATCACGGGAAGAAGCGTGACCAGGTACCAGAGCCACCCCACCGGGAGATAGGGATGGGTGCGGGCCCATCGCAGAACTAATGCCGTGATGGCAATGAGAATGACAAGAGCCCCCATCCACTTCCAGGAGGGTGGCATACCTGCGTGCGGGTAGTAGACGGCAAGATCGAGCGGCAGAACCATTTTCCAGATGTACCCTACATAAGACACGAGGGCGTTTGTGAACCTCTCCCGGCAAGGAAACACCTCCATGGTCTGAATCGCGCCGATGCGCCGCTGGCCGATGAGGGCCAGTATTCCTGCAGCGAAGGAAAGGACAAAAAGCGGGATTTTTTCGATGACGAGCCTGGAGAAGGCGTGACGGAAAAAGGGATAAGTCCTCTCAGCGTCATCAAAGAGCGTGACGGGATTCTCATGACGACGCAGCGGCCAGTAGTCCAGGAAGAGTAGCACGATGGGGAGGGTCACCAGCATCGGCTTGGACAGAAGACCAAGAGCAAGGGAAGCAAGAACAAGAAGGTAACGTGAGGCTCCCGGCTTTTTTACATAGCGGTAGTATGCCCCCATCGTCGCGATCCAGAAAAAACCGCTCAGCACGTCTTTCCGTTCAGCGACCCAAGCCACAGACTCGACATGAAGGGGATGGAGTGCAAAAAAAGCCGCCACGAGGCCGCTCCCCCACAAAAAACCGGTCATCGCATTGAGGACAAGGAAAAGAAGCACAGAAGCAGCCGCGTGAATCAGGATATTTGTCCAGTGGTGCCCCCCGGCCCACAGACCGTATAACTCGTCATCCAGCATGTGCGAAATCCAGGTCAGGGGATGCCAGGTCCCCGAATCAAAATTCGTGAAGGCCCAGCACAGCCCATCCGCCGTGACACCTCTCTGAACCATAGGGTTGGCGGTCACATAGACCTTATCGTCAAGACTCACGAAATCGAATTGACCGGAAGGCCGGAAAATAGCGATCGTCAGAAGACCAAGAAGAACGGCGAACAGTGCGTTCCGGTAACGGCCCTGCATGGGCCGGATGCGCGGATGGGGAAAGGGCAGGCCGTGGCGAGCCGGCGCTGGGATCTCGCCGTGATTCTCAGCGCCGGTTTTTTCAGTCTGACTGCCGGACGGGTCTTTCATAATGGGCGCTCAAAATGGATTCAAGACCAGCTACTTGCTCTCCAGGCGGAAGATGCCATCCCATTTATCCGGCGGCGGGTTTTCCCGGTACTGTCTGCAACGGACCAGCATAAAACCGACGGGCCTATCACCGGGATTCAACTCACGGACAGCTTCGTATCGTTTGATGGCTTCATCGAAACGCCCTGCCAGATAGGCTTCAAGGGCCTCTGCCGTCTGTTGCGCGATTTTGATTTTTTTATCCTCCATCGTTTTTCTATCCCCCATAAGCTCATAGACCTTCAGCCCGGCTTTTTTGCCCATCACGGATACCAGGTCGATAGGACGCGTGACGAAGTCATCTTTCACCAGGTCATAGGTGCTCTCCCCGATGATGATGTTCGTCCCGTAAAACTTGTTAAGCCCCTCGAAACGGCTTGCGGCATTGACGTGATCCCCGACGACCGTGTAGTTCATACGGTTCTCGCTTCCCATGTTGCCCACGATGACCTCACCCGTGTTGATTCCGATACGCTGGTAGAAGAGAGGTTTCCCCTCCTCCTGCCACTTCTCCCGGAGCACGGCAAGCCGTTCCTGGCACCGGAGGGCCGCACGGCACGCCGCCAGGGCGTGATCCGCATTGGGCATGGGAGCCCCCCAGAAAGCCATGATGGAATCCCCGATGAACTTGTCAACCGTTCCCTGCTCGTCGCGTACCTGCTGGTTCATCTCCTCCAGGTAATCGGCCAGGTGATCAACGAGGGCTTCCGGTTCGAGCTGCTCAGATATCGAGGTGAACCCCTCGATGTCTGAGAAGAAAACGGTAAGGTTCGCCTTGCGGCCCCCGAGTTTGGCTTCCCCGCCTGAGGCCATGATGTCCCGGACGACATCGGTCGGCACGTACTTCCCGAAAGACCGGAGCCCCCTTTTCATGTCGTCGGTGGCCACCATGAGGCGGTCCACTTCCTTGATCATCGAGTGTCCGATGGGTCCGCCTTCGAGTTCGAAGCGGCCGATGGCTTCCGATTCATTGGAGATTTTCTTCAGAGGTCTCGAGATGCGCCCGGAGATCCACGCGCTGGCCAGCAGGATGAGCAACAAGCTCACAAGTCCAATCCCCAGGGCCTCCAGGTTGTTGCGGTCGACAAGGCCCAGGACCTCTCTGCGGGGGACAATCGAGGCGATGATCCAGTTCGGCATGTCTTTACCGGTCATCTTCCGATAGCTTCCGAAATACTCCGTACCGCCTGCGCTGAAGCTGAATATGTGGACTCCCGCACCCGGTTGAACCAGGTCTTTCCGGGACAACTGCTCCATGAAACCTGCGACGCGGACGTCCTTGAGCTTCCGGTAAGGGACGAACTCATACTGCGTCAGTCCCCGCTCATTGACAACGGTCTGGGTGAGGATATCCGGGGTCGGGTGGGCAATAACGCGCGGCTCCCCTTTTGCAGGCTTTTCGATGATGAAGGCAAACCCCGCCTTTCCCACGGGGTTTCCGGCAAGGAACTTTGATATGGCCACGATGTCGAAATCAACACTCGTCACTCCGCGCAATTCCTTTTCCGGCCCATAGAAGGGTGCGGCGTAGGAAACACCCGCCACCGTCTCGGCGCCCTTGCGGATGGTGCGGGCCTCTATCCATATGGGTTGCCCAGCATTCACGGCTTTCGTGTACCAGGATTCACGGGTGCCATTGGGGGTGCTTCTGGGTGTAAACACGATCTTTTTGCGGTTGTAGGGCTTATGCTCCCGGTAGTCTTCGGGCCAGAAATCGTAGAACTCGAGTGTTCTTTTCTCGCGGTCGAAATGACTTTCACGGATGGTGAGCTTGCTGTCCTTCATCCGTTCAATGGAAAGCATGCTTCCATTCTCGAGTCTCGCGGAAATAAAGGTGAAGTAAGGCTGCGTCTCCATGACCCGCCGCCAGTAGTTACTCAACCTGAAAAAGGTTTCGGGGCCTATCTTGATCGTGCCCAGCGTCGCGCGGTTCAGTTGGTTCTGGTCATTGGCCTTGGAAAGGAGGTTCTTGACCCAGAGCTCTATGCGGCTCGATGTCTGGTCGATCACCTGTGCGGACAGGTTGTCGGCGTTCTTCCGGAGATTGGAGTATGAAAGAATGCCGATCACCGCGACGGCGCCGATGAGCAACACCGCGAAAATGGTGGATAGCGCGATGCGGAAAGGGACGCGTACTTTAGTGTCATTCGGCTCTACGGAAAAAATCTTCATGGCTCTCCTATTCCTTCCGGGTCAATGGCCCACAGGGCCGGGTATCGGGTTCAGGCTTCAGCCGTCAGTCCTTAAGCTTTACTTCTTCGGGTAGGCGCGGATCTCGCCCGTCTCGATGATCTCGACGGGATAGCCGTCGAGTTCGCGCGGGATCTTCCTCTCGAGCTCCGTGGTCTTTTGAATGACAAGGACCTTGACTGAGGGTCTGCCGTCTTTGAGGCCCTCGGCCGTGCCCACCACACCCGGTATGGACATCAATCTGCCGGAGTGTTCGCCAAGCACCTCATCGATCGTCTTCTTCGCCATCACATCCTGCTCCCCCTGGTCCGCCGGCCTCGCCGTCACGCATGCCAGAAGGCAGACACCTGCGACCAGGCAAAAAAAGGCTCTCCTGAAAATCGACCCGAACACGCGTTGCCTCCGCCGCGGATCAAGAAAAAACCCGTTTCGTAATCACTCGCCGTCAATCTTTACATTGAAAGCATCCAGGACCTCATCGATGGGGTTCGCCCAGGCATAGGACCCGGAGCTGTTTCCGGCAAAGAGAAGTCCCACGGGATTTCTACCGGGATACGTCACAAGGAGGGATCCTGAATCGCCGGGCTTGATGAATCCGCTTTTCCCGGAGACCATGATCTGATCCGTGAAAACGGCAACACGGGATCCGTATATGACGCTGATCCTGGCATTGATCCCCAGAACGGTGCCCTTTGTCAGGGAGGATGAGCGTCCGTACTTCTGGACCTTCTGACCGACGGAGGGGGCGGCCGTCTCGCTCTTCGGCGTCCCGTAACCGTCGGCCGGTGTCGCGTTGCCCACCATGTCGGCGGCGACCGAGGCAAGCGCCGCATCGATGATATTGTCACCAGAGAAATCAATGGGTTCGAGGTCGGCCAGCATCCCGATCACGTTCGATTCACGGTAAACGCACTTCGTGTCGTAGAGCCCGGGTTGGAGAATTTCACTGCCGATATCCGCCTCATTCTCCAGGGCGTAGACGTGGTTGTTGCTGAGGGCGTAGAGGTTATTCCCTCTTACGACCCTCGCGCCAATCGTGCCCGCGGAGCACTCACCTCTGTTCCCCGTCGAGACGCCGATGGGAACCGGCCTCGTGAAATACTTCGCGGGGTAGATCTTTGCGGCGGGTCTGGCCAGTGCGAAGATCGGCCCCGTGACTTTTTCGACCACCGGTTTTCCCTCCAAGTGCGAGGGAATGAAGGAAGGACCGAGACGTTTCTTCGTAAAAACCAGGACCGCGGGCCTTCCGTCATCGGCATGCCCCGTGGCGGTACCTACGATGTCCAGGTAGGACATGAGACGGCGGGTGTGGCGGTCCTGGACGGCCATCGTTGCCCGGACCTCCGGATGATCCTTACCGGAAGCTATCCCCTCCTTTGCGGCACCCGCACCGGCCGCCCCGAATGTGGCTCCACTTGCGAGCCAGGTGATGACAACGAAGGCCAGGATGAGCGTGAGGAAACTCAAGGTGTAATATAGTGTTTTTTGAGTCTTCTTCGACATGGTTGCCCTCCTTCAAGAAGCATGCGAATGGATGTTACTTTAACCGATTGTAGATCCCGTTAGTGGCGGCTGTGACAACGTCGTTGTAATCTCCACACATGCCGATGGCGGCATTGAGAAGGTTTCTCACGACATCAGCGGGCAAGTCGACTTCGTAGAGGCTCTTAGCCATGGCCACGCCGAATTCGACCATGGGTTCTATATTCCCGACGTTGGACCCTGCGAGGGCTTTCGCGTACTCGTGCTCGAGACCCCGGAAGGTGAGTTCCGTCGAAACCAGCGTGAGAAGGTCTGTCTTATTTTCCTTCCAGACGAAGACCCTGATGAGGAGGTTCTGGTCCTCCCGGTTGCGAAGCAGGTTCACCAGGAGAAGTTTTTCCCCCAGGAAGCGCTCCTTGTTCGCCTGCAGGAGAAGGTCGATGGCGGCCTCCACGGCGAAATGCGTGAAATCCGCCGGAAGCCCCGTGATGTCACTGAGATATCCGGCTTTGACCGTGACGTAACCGCCTCCATCGTTGTATGCGATATGGGCATACCGGTCGGCGCCCCATTGCTCATTGTGGGTTATCCATCCCCTCGCAAAGGCCCTCTGTGAAGAGGTCCATGCGTAGGGCCTGAGGTCGATTAAATCATAATGGGTCTGACCGAAAGCCTTCAAAGGATCCCACTTCGCGGGATCCGTCACAAACATGGCCAGATCGGGCGCGATGCTCCCGTATTGGAGATCCAGTGTTACGGGAACCCAGAGTTTCTTGTAGACCTTCTCGGCAATGTAGATGTGCGTACCCGAGTTGAAGGCAAGAACAGGAGAGACGACAAGGATCAGGCTGACCGAAAGCACCATAAAGCAAAGAGCTTTTTTCATACTTCATCCCCTCCTTTATAATATTATTGGCCGTTATTGCGCTTGGATTTATTTCCGGAAACCTGGCAGACTTTTTAGGTCCGCACAGGTGGGGATGGAACTAATTTCAGATACATCTTGCCCCCCATGAAGACCGGACGGGATGAACCCTGTCCTCAATGCTGAGAATTGAGCGGTGGCTGACATATGCTCAAAAAATGATTTCGGGATGTTTATTTATGACCCGAAGCGGCGCCCGTGTCAATCCCCGAGTTACCCGGGGCTGAAACCGGTCTTCATTCAATAAAGGGGACAGGCTACTTTTTTACACCAATATAGAGGGCCTTTCCACGGAAAGGCCTTTATCGTTTTGATGTTTGGCGGAAATGCATCTGAATCGAATCCGGTAGGGGAGAACAAAAATAATCAGGCTAACTTTTTTGAAAAAAGCCAGCCTGTCCCCTTTACTTTGCTGGGAGCACGAAGAGGGGGCAGTCGGTCAAACAGGCAGGCTACGCGCCCAGTTTCTTCGTCAGGATTTCACGGATGAGCTTGGGGTTAGCCTTGCCGCCCGAGGCCTGCATCGCCTGGCCGATGAGAAAACCCATGGCCTTCGAAACGCCGTTGCGGAAATCGGCAACGGCTGATGGGTTTGCCGCCAGGACTTTTTCAACGAGGCCCTCCAGGGCGGAGGCATCGGAAATCTGTTGCACGCCCGCTTTTTCCACGAGGGCCACTGGTGAGTCGTCCCTTTCAAAGAGCTGATTCAGGATCTCCCTTGCCGCGTTGGCGTTGATCTCATCCCGCTCAAGCATCGAGAGCAATTCGGCGAACCGGTCGGGCTTCACGGTCGTTTCAGCTATGGTCTGCCGGCGCTCCTTCAGGGCGGGAAGGAACTGCGTGGCCAGCCAATGCGTCGCCGTTTTCGGTTTGATGCCCTGGTTGATCACCGCCTCCACGTATTCGGAGAGGTCACGCTCTGCGCTCATCATGACAGCTTCCTCGCGGGTGAGTCCGAACTGCCGGATGAATCTCTCCGCCTTCCGAGCGGGCATCTCGGGAAGCCGCGCCTGCATTTCATTCAGCCACGCCTGCGAAAATAGTATATGGGCGACGGCGGGGTCGGGCACACAGGGTCCCGAGAACTTGCCCCGCATGGCGGTGGTCATCTTCTTTTCGGGGTCCCAAAGGCGGGTGTGAAGGATAATCGGCTCCCCGCCCTGCAGAGAGGCAATCTGGCGCTGGATCTCGTAGGTGATGGCATCACCGAGGTGACGGATGGAGTTCATGTTCTTGACCTCCACCTTCGTGTTCATCTGGTCCGTCCCCCTCGGGCGGATGGAGATGTTGGCGTCCACGCGCATCGTTCCGCTCTCCATGCTGCAGTCGGAACTGCCGACATAGCGGATCTGCGTCCTCAGGGCGCGGATGAATTCCATGGCGTCGTGGGGACTTCGCATGTCCGGCTCCGTCACGATCTCCACCAGAGGCACACCGGCGCGGTTGAAATCCACCAGGCTGATGGGTGTCCGGCCCTCCATTTCGTGGACAAGTTTCGCTACGTCCTCCTCCATGTGAATGTGATGGATACGGAGTTTTTTCGGCTTTCCGTCTTCACCGGCGATGTCCAGCCACCCGCTGCGGGCGAGGGGTTTGTGAGCCTGCGAGAGCTGAAACCCCTTGGGCAAATCGGGGTAGTAGTAGACCTTCTGGTCGAAGGCGCTGCGCTCCTGGATCTGAGCGTTCAGGCCGAGACAGACCATGGACGCCTTTTCAAGGGCTTCCCTGCTGAATTTCGGGATGGCGCCGGGGAACCAGAGGCAGATCGGGCAGGTGTTCCGGTTCGGCTCGTCGCCTGGCCGGTTGGGGCAGTCGCAGAACATCTTCGTGGCGCAGTTGAGCTCCACGTGAATCTCAAGGCCGATAACCGATTCGTATTCCATCGGGTCATTGCTCCTTTTTGAAAAATCCCGTCAACGTCACAGCCTCGCACCGGCAGATAAAAGATGAGGGTCACTCAGTCGCCGGCCCACCAGCTGAAGGCCAGAATCGAAACGGCCGTCGGTCACGATACCCGGGACCTGCAAGGCGGGAAGGCCCGTCACACTGGCAGCGAGCGTGAGCAGGAAGGCGTCGTAGACCTGGCTGACTGTCCCGGCTTTTTCCGCCGGATGGCCTTTCCGCCTCGTCGGTAGCGCGACGGCGTCAACCCGGGCTAAAAGATCTTCCGCGGCCTTTACCAGTCGGGCGCGGATCCGGCAGGCATCTTCGAAGGCGTCGAAGTTTTCAAACTGGAAATAGGCCCCCTGGAATAGATAGGCCTTGACGGGCAGGCCGAAAGATTCCGCCCTCGATTTGAGGTACATCTCGTTCCAGTTTTTTACCGCGGAGGCCCGGTGACCGTATCGGACACCGTCGTATTTGCCGGCGCTGGAAGAGGCCTCCACGGAGCCCACAACCTGGTGAACCGTTCGGAAGAAGCCGAAGTTCGCCATAGACGTTTCCTGCAGATTGAAACCCGCTTTCTCCAGCCGGGAAAGGCCGGAGCGAAAGAGCTCGGCCTCATCAGCAGTCAGTAGCTCGAGACATTCCTTGAGGACGGCGATGGCTTTAATAGCGTCCCCTTTTTTGCCGGCGAGGTGAAAATCGGGAATGGCCAGATCGGGCATGGAAAAATCGTTTTCGTCCCGCCCGGCGATGGCCTTCATGACCGAAGCGATGTCCCGGGGTTTCATCGCGACAACGCCATAGCATTCCATAGAAGGGACCAGGCCGATCAATCCCAGACGGGAGACAATCCCGTAAGTCGGTTTAAGCGCCCAGAGCCCGGCCATCGAGGCGGCAACGCGTGACTCC
>Ga0172366_10000316_pt1 | contig 33648 bp, 46 predicted proteins | sample LakKivSesite69cm_FD_114533 | JGI IMG/M metagenome (GOLD analysis project Ga0172366, IMG submission 114533) | Sediment microbial communities from Lake Kivu, Rwanda - Sediment site 69cm | ecosystem: Environmental > Aquatic > Freshwater > Lake > Sediment | place: Rwanda: Western Province, Lake...
AATTTCTTGACATTATAGTCAAATTTTGCTAATATCCGGATATTCGTCTCGGGTCTATCTGCCTGGGGATGAATAAAAATAAGTTTTTAAAATCCCGGAGAGGAGTGTTTTTAATTGCCGACCGTCAACCAACTTATTAGAAACGGCAGAACGCCTCAAAAATATAAAAGCAAGTCTCCTGCTCTTGTCAGCTGTCCCCAAAGAAGGGGAGTATGCACGAGGGTTTTCACGACGACGCCCAAGAAGCCGAATTCAGCTTTAAGAAAGGTCGCGAGAGTGAGGTTGACCAATAATATCGAAGTCACTGGATATATTCCCGGCATCGGCCACAACCTCCAGGAACACTCGATCGTCTTGATCAGGGGCGGCCGGGTAAAGGATCTGCCCGGTGTCAGGTACCATATAATTCGGGGCACCCTCGACTCCGAGGGGGTCCAGAACCGGTTGAAGGCCAGATCCAGGTACGGAGCCAAAAGGCCTAAAGAGAAAAAAGCATCATAGCAGTAGCGGAGGAATGTAGTCATGCCGAGGCGCGGAATTGTTCAGAAAAAAAAGCTTCAACCCGACCCATTCTACAATAGCACTCTGGTGGCCAGATTCGTTAATCTCAGCCTGAAAAAAGGCAAAAAAGCCAAGGCGGAGCGGATAGTCTACGGCATGATGGATATGCTGAAGGATAAGGTCAAGGACGATCCGCTCAAAGCGCTCGAAAAGGCCGTGGAAAACGTCAGGCCTCTTCTGGAAACCAAGAGCCGGCGGGTGGGTGGTGCTAATTATCAGGTGCCCATCGAGGTGCCGCCTCAGAGGTCGTATCCTCTGGCTATACGCTGGATACTGAAGTATGCCGGGGAACGAAGCGGGAAGAGCATGGAGGAGAAGCTGGCGGCCGAGCTTTTCGATGCCGTGAACAACCGGGGCGGAGCGGTGAAGAAGCGCGAAGATACGCACAAAATGGCGGAGTCCAACAGGGCTTTCGCTCATTATAAATGGTAGTTTTTAATTGTTTTCAAGAGTAGCCGAAGTGGTTTTTATCGATATGGAGAAGAGATTCGATGCGGTCACGCCCGATCGAGAAAACAAGGAATATCGGCATCATGGCTCATATCGATGCCAGGAAGACTACCACTACGGAAAGAATACTGTATTACACGGGCGTGACTTACAAGATGGGGGAGGTCGACCAGGGCACGGCGGTCATGGACTGGATGGTTCAGGAACAGGAGCGGGGGATCACGATCACTTCCGCGGCCACCGCCTGTGTCTGGAAAGATCACCGTATCAATATAATTGATACCCCCGGACATGTGGATTTTACTGCCGAAGTCGAGCGCTCCCTGAGAGTGCTTGACGGTGCGATCGCCTTACTGTGTGGAGTTGGAGGCGTCGAGCCTCAATCCGAGACGGTATGGCGCCAAGCTGATAAATACCGGGTGCCCCGGATTGTCTATGTGAATAAGATGGACAGAACGGGGGCCGACCCTGAACAGGCCGTCGAGCAGGTTAAAACGAAGCTCGGGGCCAGGCCGCTACCGGTTCAGATTCCCATCGGCAGGGAAAACGAATTCCGCGGCGTCGTCGATCTTGTCGAGATGAAGGAACTCGATTGGAGTACGAACATGATGGCCGAGGAATTCGAGATCCGGGAATTAGCCCGGGAAAGAAAGGAAGAAGCCCAGATCAGGCGACAGGAAATGATCGAGATGCTCAGCGAGATTGACGACCGGCTGATGGAGAAGTACGTCGAAGGCGGCGAAGTCTCCCCCCAGGAAATCAGGCAAGCCATCCGGAAGGGGACCATTTCCTTTCAGATCGTTCCCGTGTTGTTCGGTGCTTCTTTCCGGAACAAGGGCGTCCAGCCGCTGCTCGACGCCATAGTCGATTACCTGCCGTCGCCGGCGGACGTCCCGCCGGTCGTAGGCTACCATCCCAAGACGGGCGTCCAGGAAACCAGACGGTCGAGCGACGAAGAACCTTTTTCGGCCCTGGTTTTTAAGATTATGAGCGATTCTTTTCTCGGGAGCCTGGCTTATTTCCGGGTTTATTCGGGCAAGGCCAGGATCGGGCAGGCTGTTTTTAACTCGTCCAAGGGAGAAGAAGAAAAGCTCAACAGGCTCGTTGAGATGCATGCCAACAAGAAGAAGGAAATTCAGGAAGTTTACGCCGGTGACATCGCCGCGATTGGAACTATGAAGAACATATCAACCGGCGATACGATATGCGCCAGACATCATCCGATAGTCTTTGAGACGATCCGGTTTCCGGAGCCCGTTCTTTCGGCCACTGTCGAACCGAGATCGAAATCCGATCACGCCAAGCTCTCTTCGACCTTGGCCCGGCTGACCAGAGAAGATCCGACGCTGACGCTGGGTCAGGATCCGGGCACGGGCCAGATGCTGCTCCGGGGAATGGGTGAGCTTCATCTTGAAGTCGTGATGGACAGATTGGAGCGTGAATTCGGAGTAAGAGCCAGGCTTGGCAAGCCTCAGGTATCCTACAAGGAAACAGTTCAGGCCGCTGGCGAAGGTGAGAGCCGTTATGCCAGGCAGCTGGGAGGCAAGGAAGCTTACGGGCACTGCGTGCTCAGGGTGGAACCTATCGAGCGCGGCCGGGGCTTTGAATTCGTCAATAAAGTCAGCCGGGATGTCATACCGGCTGAATTTGTGATCGAGATAGAGAACGGGGTACAGGAAGCCATGGAAGCGGGGATAGTCGCCGGTTTCCCGATGACCGATGTCCGGGTCAGCCTGGAAGGCGGTACTTCGCATGAGTCGAATTCGGCGCCGGCAGCGTACAAAATCGCGGCCTACATGGCCTTCCGCGAGGCGGCGGCCAAAGCCGATCCGGTTATCCTCGAACCGGTAATGAATCTCGAGGTGGTCATCCCCGAGGAGTATTTGGGCCAGGTCACGGGCGACATCAACTCCAGGCGGGGAAAAATCGAGAACATGGAGACCAGGGCCGGAACGAGATTTATAAAGATACTGGTGCCCCTTTCCGAGATGTTCGGGTACGCCACGGTTTTGAGAAGCTTGACTCAGGGACGAGGCTCTTTTAGCATGGAATTCGCTGCTTACGAAAAGACCCCGCCTCAAGTTCAGGAAGGAATAATAGCCCGCTTGGAGGGGAGAACCCCCTTACGGGATCATGTATAGGAGCATGAATCAAAAAAGGAGAATGCCATAGGAGGTGAGCGATGGCAAAGGAAAAGTTTTCGAGAACGAAACCACATGTCAACGTAGGCACGATCGGTCATATCGATCACGGTAAGACCACGCTGACAGCGGCGATCACCAAGGTTTTGGCTACCAAAGGACTGGCCCAGGCCAAATCCTACGATGAAGTCGCCAAAGCCGACGCCAAGATGTTCCGCAGGGATGCGACCAAGATTCTAACGGTCGCCCTTAGCCACGTTGAGTACGAAAGCGAAAAAAGGCATTATGCCCACATCGATTGCCCCGGTCATGCCGACTATATCAAGAACATGATATCGGGAGCGGCCCAGATGGACGGATCCGTCCTGGTCGTGTCCGCCGCCGACGGACCGATGCCTCAGACGAGAGAGCATATTCTGCTCGCCCGGCAGGTCAACGTCCCGGCCATAGTGGTCTTCATGAATAAGTGCGACCTGGTCGACGATCCCGAGATCCTGGACCTGGTCGAACTCGAAGTCAGGGAGCTTCTTTCCAAGTATCAATTCCCTGGCGACAAGATACCGGTCATCAGGGGCAGCGCGACCAAGGTCCTTGAGGATGTCAATGGTGATGAAGCTAAACATATCTGGGAACTCGTCCAGGCGATGGATGACTTCATCCCCGAACCGGTTCGCGAAATCGACAAGCCGTTCCTCATGTCGATAGAGGATGTTTTCTCCATTACCGGCCGCGGCACGGTCGTAACCGGCCGAGTGGAGAGGGGCACGGTCAAGGTCGGCGACGAGATCGAGATCGTCGGCTTCGGTGAGACGCGTAAGTCGGTCGTCACCGGAGTCGAAATGTTCCGTAAGCTTCTCGATCAGGCCCAGGCCGGTGACAACATCGGTTGCCTGCTTCGAGGGGTCGGCAAAGACGAGGTGGAAAGAGGTCAGGTTCTGGCCAAGCCCGCCTCCATTACTCCTCACAAGAAGTTCAACGCCAAGATATACGCGCTGACCAAGGAAGAAGGCGGACGCCACACCCCGTTCTTCTCCAACTACCGGCCGCAGTTTTACTTCCGGACGACGGACGTTACCGGTTCCATAAAGCTTCCGGCCAACGTGGAAATGGTCATGCCTGGCGACAACGTCGATCTTGAGGTCGCCCTGATAAGCGAAGTGGCTATGGAAAAGGGATTGCGGTTCGCCATTCGCGAAGGAGGCCGGACGGTCGGAGCCGGAACTGTTACCGAAATATTGGAGTAACCCGCTTATTCAGCGGCTTCCTGGAGTTTAAGTCACTATGCGGAGAACAGAGGTACGAAGATGGAAAAAATCAGAATAAGGCTACAGTCGTTTGATCATCGCCTATTGGACCAGTCGGTTAAAGAGATCATCGTCAAGGCCAAGAGAACGGGGGCTCGCGTCTCGGGGCCCATCCCGCTTCCTACCCGTATCAACAGATTCTGCGTCCTTCGTTCTCCCCACGTGGACAAGAAATCCAGGGAGCATTTCGAGATGCGGATACACAAAAGGCTGCTGGATATAAGCGAATACAATAACGAGACCATCGAAGAGCTGCAGAAACTCGATCTGCCGGCCGGCATCGACGTTGAGATCCGGGCCTTTGGTGCTGGAGAGTGACATGGTTGAAGGTTTGATAGGCAAAAAAGTAGGCATGAGCCAGATTTTCGACGCTGAGGGGAATGCCGTGTCAGTGACCGTAATCCAGGCCGGTCCTTGCGTAGTGGTTCAAAAGAAAACGGTCGAGAAGGACGGTTACCTGGCCCTCCAGCTCGGCTTCCTCGGAAATAAAGCGGCCAAGAAACCCAACAAAGCTTCGCAAGGGCATTTCAAGCGCTCGGGGGTCGACGTCGTCAAAAAAGTCCAGGAGGTAGGCTGCAGCGACCCGGCCGAATTCAATGAAGGTGACCGCATTTCGGCCACGATATTCGAGACCGGCGAAATGGTGCACGTTACAGGCATTAGCAAGGGAAAAGGTTTCGCCGGCGTTGTCAAGCGGCACAAATTCGGCGGCGGCGGCGCCGCTCATGGATCGATGTTTCACCGGGCCCCGGGATCAATCGGTGCTTCGTCTTACCCGTCGCGGGTCATGAAAGGCATGCGTATGGGCGGGCATATGGGATCCGACACGGTCACGGTCAATAACCTTAAATTGGTCGATGTCGACCAGGAAAACAACCTGCTGATAATCAAAGGAGCGGTTCCCGGTGCCAATGGCGGCTACCTGTTGGTCAAAAAAGGAGCTTTCCGATCCAAAAAGGGCAAATAAACAGGAAAGAGAATCACCATGGATAAACTGCCAATTTACGACAGAAACGGGAAGCAAATGGCGGAAATCGATTTGCCGGAGAGCGTATTTTCTTATGAAGGTCAAGCCCACCTTCTTTACGAAGTGGTTTTGAATACGCAGGCTAGAAAACGGCAGGGGACGGCTTCGACCAAGACCAGAACCGAAGTCAGGGGCGGCGGAAAAAAGCCATGGCGGCAGAAAGGTACCGGCCGGGCTAGAGCAGGCAGCATTCGCTCACCATTATGGCGTAAAGGAGGGACCGTTTTCGGCCCCAGGCCAAGGGATTATTCCTATGATCTGCCTAAAAAGAGCCGCAGGAACGGCCTTAAGCTGGCCCTGACCGGAAAGCTTGCCGAGGGCAGGCTAATCGTCCTCGACGATCTTACCGTCAAGGAGCCCAAAACGGCTGAAACCTTGGAAGTGTTGAAGCCGTTCAATCTCGATTCCGCTCTTGTCGTTGACAAGAGAGATAACAGGAATCTATTCCTGGCCATCCGGAACCTGGCCGGGATCAAGGCCGTCGATGCCGATGGCCTTAACGTTCTCGACGTTCTCAAGTTCGAGTGGTTGGTCATGAGCCGGAGAGCTCTCGAATCGGTTATGGAGAGATTGAAGTGAGAAAAGATCCTCGTCAAATAATCATCAGGCCGCTCGTAACCGAAAAAAATACGCGCCTTAAGAACAGGGAAAAGGTGGTCTGTTTCGAGGTGGTGCGAGAGGCAAACAAGATCGAAATCAAGGCCGCCGTCGAGGAGTTATTCAAGACCAAGGTCGTGGAAGTAAGAACCGAAAAGAAAACGGGAAAAATAAAACGCGTCGGCCGGAATATGGGCAAGACCAAAGACTGGAAAAAGGCTTATGTCAAACTGGCCGAAGGCGAGAAAATGATCGAATATTTCGAGGCGGTTTAAAATGGGCATGAAAACATACAGACCGGCGACACCCGGGTTGAGACACAAAACGGGGAGCACTTTCGAAGAAGTCACTGCCGATCGTCCCTACAAGCCGCTCCTTGAGCCTCTTTCCAGATCCGGCGGCCGGGACAGCCGGGGGCATCTGAGTATCAGGCACAAAGGCGGAGGCCATAAGCGTCTTTACAGAATCATTGATTTCAAAAGGGACAAGATCAATATCCCCGGAATCGTTGAAACGATCGAGTACGACCCCAACCGCTCGGCTTACATCTGCCGGATAAAGTACAGGGACGGGGAAAAGCGTTATATACTTCATGCTCTGGGCATGAAAGTCGGACAGGAGATCGTCTCGGCCGAGAATCAGGTCGATATCCTGCCCGGTAACTCGATGCCTCTCAGGCATATTCCCCTGGGCACGGTGATCCATAACGTCGAGTTGAGGAGAGCCAAGGGGGGACAGATCGCCAAAGCCGCCGGATCGTCGGCTCAGATTCTGGCCAAAGAAGGCGACTATGCCCACGTGAGGCTGCCTTCGTCCGAGATCAGACTCATACATCTCGACTGCCGGGCGACCGTCGGCCAAATCGGAAATGTCGATTTCTCTAACATTTCCTACGGCAAGGCCGGCCGTATGAGGTGGAAAGGCATCCGGCCGCACGTCCGCGGCACGGCCATGAACCCCGTCGATCATCCCCACGGCGGCGGCGAGGGCCGGACCAAAGGCGGGCGTCATCCCGTTAGTCCGGAAGGCATCCCGACCAAAGGTCATAAGACCCGTAATAACAAAAGGACTCAATCTTTCATCGTGCGCAGAAGGAGTAAGTGACCATGGCCAGATCGCTCAGAAAAGGACCTTTTATCGATGAATACCTTCTGGAAAGGGTAAGGGCAATCGACTCGCGGAGCGGGAAAAAGCAAGTACTGAAAACCTGGTCCCGGCGTTCGATGATAATCCCCGAGATGGTCGGATTGACCATCGCCGTTCATAACGGCCGCAAGTTCATTCCGGTTTTCGTAACGGAGAATATGGTCGGCCACAAACTCGGCGAGTTCTCACCGACCAGGACGTTCAAAGGACATACTTCGAAGACGGCCAAACAGCTTAAAGTAGGTAAGTGAAATGAGCGAGCAAACTCATCTTTCCCATTCGGTCGCCAGATACGTGCGTATGAGTCCCCGGAAAGGTAGGCTGGTAGCTGATCTGATAAGGGATAGGTACGTTGGAGAAGCGCTCACCATCCTCCAGTTCAACGATAAGAAAAAAATAAGCGCCGTTCTGCAAAAGGTTCTTCGTTCGGCCATAGCCGATGCCCAGCAGAAATCACCGGATATCGACGTCGACAATCTCTACGTATCGAAAGTGCATATCGACGACGGGCCTTCGGCCAAAAGGACCCGGCCGGCACCGCAAGGTCGGGCCTATCGGATCTTGAAACGAACCAGCCACATCCATATCTATTTAAACGAAAAAGGGAGATGAAACGTGGGCCAGAAGACACATCCAATAGGTTTTAGGCTAGGTTTCAACAAGCAGTGGACGTCGCGCTGGTTTGCCAAAGGCAATGAGTACGCCAGGCTTATCCACGAAGACATTCAGATGAAAAAAGCGGTTAAGGAAAGATATTTCCACGCCGGGATATCCGAGGTCGATGTCGAAAGAGTCGGGCCCAAGATCCGGGTGATAATCCATACCGCCAGGCCCGGGATCATCATAGGCCGGGGCGGCAAAGAGATCGAAAATCTCAAGAATTTCCTGGAGAAGATCGCCAGGAGGGAGGTCTATGTCGATATCAGGGAAGTCGACAAGCCGGAACTTAACGCCCTTCTGGTCGCGGAGGGGATCGGCGTTCAGTTGGAGAAGAGGATAGCCTATCGCCGGGCCATGCGGCGGGCGGTGGAAACGGCTCTCAGGATGGGGGCCCGCGGCATAAAAGTCATGTGCGCCGGCCGGCTCGGCGGCGTTGAAATCGCCAGAACGGAATGGTATTTGAAAGGGCAACTGCCTCTTCAAACTCTCAGGGCCGACGTGGATTATGCGTTCACGGAAGCGTTTACCACTTACGGGCAAATAGGCATCAAAGTCTGGATATACCGCGGCGATGTAGAAAAGCCAAAGATGACTTCGCAGATCGTTGAAGTTGAGGAGATTTAGCCATGTTAATGCCCAAAAAGGTCAAGTTCCGCAAAGTCCATCGAGGCCGCATGAGGGGCAAAGCGTGGCGGGGGAGCGAACTTTCGTTCGGCGAGTACGGATTACAGGCCATAGAACCGTGCTGGCTGACAGCCAGGCAGATAGAAGCCGGCCGCATAACCATTTCGAGGTATCTCAAAAGGAAAGGCAAGCTCTGGGTCAGGGCTTTTCCCTGGAAACCGGTGACCAAGAAACCGACCGAAACCAGGATGGGCAAAGGGAAAGGCGACCCTGAATTCTGGGTAGATGTCATCCGCCCGGGAAAAGTGCTTTTCGAGGTCGAAGGGATACCGGAATCCGAGGCCCGTGAAGCCATGAGGCTGGCCGCCCATAAGCTTCCGATAAGAACCAGGTTCGTGTCCAGAGAAGAGAGAGAACTCAGATGAAAATCAAGGAGTTGAGAGATCTGTCCGTTGATGAGTTGCGGGCCCGGGAAGCCGAACTGGCCGACCAGCTTTACAAGCTGCGTTTTCAAAAGCATCTCGGCCAGCTCGACAATCCCATGAAAGTCAAGAACGTGAAGAGAGAGATAGCCCGCATAAAGACGATCCTCGGGCAAAACCGGCCGGAGACGGAGTAACCAATGGAAACTTTAAGACAGAAGCGGAGATCCGTAAAAACAGGAAGAGTCGTCCAGATAAGCGCCCGGAAGACGGTCAGGGTCGAGGTCGAGCGCCAAATCCGGCACCCGTTGTACAAAAAGACGATCCGGTTGAAGAAGACCTTCCTCGTCCATGATGAGAAGGAACAGTGCCGGCCGGGTGATTTGGTCAGGATAGTTGATTCCAGGCCGGTAAGTAAGCTTAAGACGTGGAGATTGCTCGAGATCACGGGCCGCCAGGCTACGGAGGGCGAAGGGCAGCAGGAAGGTGAGTCATGATTCAGATGCGGACGATGCTTAAAGTAGCCGACAACTCCGGCGCCCGCAGGATAATGGCCATTACCCCTCTCGGCGGCGGAGTCGGCCGCTTGGCCGGAGTGGGCGACGTGATATCGGCCACGGTCAAGGAAGCCGCTCCCGAAAGCAAGGTCGAGAAAGGCAAAGTGGTCAGGGCCGTGATCGTCAGAACCTGCAAGGAAATCCGCCGCCGGGACGGATCCTACATCCGCTTTGACGACAATGCTGCGGTCATAATCGACAAAGGCGGAGAACCGGTTGGAACCCGCGTCTTCGGACCCGTGGCCAGGGAACTCAGGGAACGCAAGTTCATGAAGATAATATCGCTCGCCCCGGAGGTCTTGTGATGGCTCGGTTAAATTTGAAAAAGAATGACCTCGTTATCGTCATTCAGGGAAAAGACAAGGGAAAAACCGGGAAAATACTGCGGATGATTCCCGATAAAAGAAGAATCGTCGTCGAGGGCGTGAATTTGAGGAAACACTTCGTCCGGGCCGACAGGAGCCGGAACATCCAGGGCGGAGTCATGGAGAAGGAAGCCGCGCTGGATATATCCAAGGTCCAGCTGTTCTGTCCCGACTGTGGCCAGGGCACGAGACCGCGCAGCCGGACTCTCGAAGATGGGACGAAGATAAGAGTCTGTCACAGGTGCGGAAACCGGATCGAGGCCCAGAAATGAGGAAACAACGATGAGCCGCTTATTCGAAAAGTACAAAAACGAAGTTGTCGGCCAGCTCCAGAAAGATTTGAAGATCGAGAATCCGATGGCCGTGCCCAGACTGGAAAAGATAATCGTGAACATGGGTGTCGGCGATGCCATAACAAACATCAAGCTCCTGGATACGGCCAAGGTCGAACTGGCCCAGATCACCGGCCAGTACCCGGCCGTCGGCCGGGCCAAGAAGTCGATATCGGCCTTCAAACTGAGGCAGGGCCAGCCCATTGCCTGTTATGTAACCATCCGGAAAGAGCGGATGTACGAATTTCTGGACCGGCTGGTGAATATAGTTCTGCCCCGCGTTCGGGATTTCCGGGGCGTGTCGCCGAAATCTTTCGACGGCCGGGGAAATTACACGCTGGGGGTTAGAGACCAGCTCGTTTTCCCGGAGATAGATTATACCAAGGTGGAGAGAGTCCGCGGGCTGAATGTCACGATAGTAACCACGGCCCGGACTGACCCGGAAGCTTATGCCCTGCTCAAGCACCTGGGCATGCCTTTCCGGGAATTTTGAGGAAAAGAGGTAAAAGGTGGCTACATCAGCGCGAATGGCAAAGATGGTCAAGAAGCCCAAGTACGACATCCGGAGCAGGAAACGCTGCCGGATTTGCGGCAGGCCCCGGGGTTATTACCGGAAATTCGATATGTGCCGGCTGTGTTTTCGCGACTTGGCCCTCAAGGGTGAGATTCCCGGCGTGACCAAATCTTCCTGGTGAATTTTAAGAAAGGATTGTCCGATGGATCCGATCGCAGACATGCTTACAAGGATAAATAACGGAGTCAGGGCCCGGAAGAAGGATGTCAATATGCCGTCTTCGTCTCTTAAAGTGGAGATAGCGAAGATACTGAAGGAAGAAGGATATATACGGAACTTCAAGTTGATAGACGACGCCAAGCAGGGCACGCTCAATGTTACCCTTAAATACACGGAGGAAAACGCGAGCGTTATAAGTGGGCTCAAGCGCATAAGTAAGCCTGGTTGCCGCATTTACTGCACAGGCAATTCCATTCCCAAGGTTCTCAACGGGATCGGAACCGTCATTATCAGCACATCCAGAGGCGTAATGACCGGGAGTAAATGCGAAGAGCTTGGCGTAGGGGGAGAAGTCCTTTGCAGCGTCTGGTAGTTCAAGAGGAGAGTTAATCATGTCGAGAGTAGGAAAACTTCCCATAAAGCTTCCGGCCGGAGTAAAGGTCAGCTTCTATCCTGACAGAATCGATTTCGAGGGGCGGTTGGGCAAGCTGTCGTCGCCTCTTTTTCCAAAGATAGAAGCCAAGCTTGAAGACCAGACCCTGACTTTGACCAGGGCCGATGACGAAAAGACGACCCGGGCCATTCATGGCCTGTGCCGGGCGCTGGCCCGGAACGCGGTCGTCGGCGTAACTGAAGGTTTCAGCAAGAAACTGGAGATCGTCGGAGTCGGTTATAAAGCCAAGGTCGAGAAAAGCAAGCTCGAGATTAACGTCGGTTACTCGAGACCGATCGTTTATGACATTCCCGAAGGAATCGAAATAGCCATCGAAAAAGCGACCGCCCTGACGGTTAAGGGCATTGACAAGCAGAAAGTCGGTCAGGTTGCCCATGAAATAAAGAATTTCAGATCGCCGGATCCCTATAAGCTGAAGGGTATCCGGTATGCGGGCGAGAAGTTGCTTAAGAAAGAACGGAAAGCGGGGGTGACCGGTGCTTAAAGACAGGACTAAAGAGAAAAGGGCCAAAAGGGCCAAATTACGGACGAGGATAAGGGCAAAAATCAAGGGAACTGCCGAGCGGCCCCGGATATTTTTGTTCAAGAGCAATAGATACGTGTACACTCAGGCCGTCGACGATCTTTCGGGCAAAGTTCTGGTGGCGGCTTCGTCGCTTGAAAAGGAATTCAAGAAACTGTCCAAGAATACCAAGAACAAAAAGGCCTGCGAAGTGCTCGGCGGTTTGCTGGCCAAAAGGCTCAAGGACAAGAAAATTGCCAGTATCGTTTTCGACCGCGGGATTTATCCCTATCACGGGAGAGTGAAGACGCTGGCCGATGTCGTCAGGAAAGAGGGCATAAGCTTCTAAGAAGAGCTATGGCGAGGAGGAAGCAGTGGACGAGAAACAATTAGGCAAGATCGAAGCGGCCGGAGAAGAAATTATAGAACTCAAAGACCAGGTCATTTCGATTCGCAGGGTCACTAAAGTGGTCAAAGGCGGAAAGAATCTGAGTTTTTCGGCTCTTGTCGCCGTCGGTGACGAAAGAGGCCGGGTCGGAGTAGGCAAGGGAAAGGCCAGGGAAGTTCCTCAGGCCATAGCCAAAGGTGTCGAAGCCGCTAAAAAAAGAATGATACGCGTTCCGCTGGCAGGAACTTCGATATCTCACATGGTCAAGGGAGAACATGGAGCCGGTGTGGTCGTTCTCAGGCCGGCGGCCCAGGGGACCGGAGTGATCGCCGGCGGAGCAGTCAGAATTATTCTCCAGCTGGCGGGGATCCGGGACATCCTCACCAAATCGATTCGCAGCAACAATGCGATCAGCGTCGCCAATGCGACCATAGAGGCTCTGATGGGGCTCAAAGATCCGGTTGAGGTCAAGGCCATGAGAGGGAAAGCGAAGAGTGAGTGATGGCCGAGAAAGAGATAAAAGAAAAGAAAACCCGAACTCCCAGGGTCCGGGCCAGGAAGGACGAGTACGTCAAGATAACGCTCGTCAAGAGTCTGATAGGTTATCCCAAACGGCAGAGAATTATCGCCCGCGGCCTCGGATTGAGAAAGCTGAATTCGTCCGTAATCCGGAAGTCGACATCCGAGATCACGGGGATGACCCGCAAGATCATTCATTTGCTGAAAGTGGAGGCGGCGGATAAACCATGAATCTCAGTAATTTGAAACCAGCCAGAGGATCTCGCAAGGACCGGAAGAGATGCGGCCGCGGCCCGGGATCGGGTCTGGGAAAAACGAGCGGGCGCGGGCACAAGGGACAACTGTCCGGCAGCGGCTATTCCCGCAAGAGAGGCTTTGAAGGCGGGCAGATGCCGTTAATCCGGCGCGTACCAAAGCGAGGCTTCAACAACTTATTCCGGACCGAGTATGCCGTGATTAACCTCGACAGCCTGGAGAGAATAGCCAAGAATGAAATCGGTATAGAAGATCTGGTCAAGGCCGGATTGCTCAAGAACGCATCCGGCCGGGTCAAAATCCTCGGCCGGGGAGAGATGAAAACGGCCAAAACGATTCATGCCCATAGATTTTCCGAGTCGGCGATCAAGAAAATCGAAGGCTCGGGCGGAAAAGCCGTAGTCATTGGAGCCGAATGATGTTGGAAAGCATCAGGAACATTTTCAGCATCCCCGAGCTCCGGAAAAGGATATTTTTCACTTTATTACTGCTTGCGGTCTATCGAATCGGCGGCCAGATCCCCAATCCGGGCATAAGCGCCACGGCCCTGGCCGAATTCTGGGAGTCACAAAAAGGCTCACTCCTGGGATTCATCGATCTTTTTTCAGGACACTACATGTCGAGGATGACGATATTCGCTCTGGGCATCATGCCTTACATAAGCGCCTCGATTATCCTGCAGTTGTTGACCGTGGTTTGGCCTTACCTCGAGCGCCTGTCCAAGGAAGGAGAGCTCGGCCGGAAAAAAATAACCCAGTATACGCGCTACGGGACGATAATCATCTGCGTTATCCAGGCCTGGGGCATAGCCATATTCCTTCAGAATCTGAAGAGTCCGGGAGGAGCACCGATAGTGCCCAGTCCCGGCATCGGCTTCATGCTCCTGACCGTCTTGACTCTGACTACGGGAACGATCTTCGTCATGTGGCTGGGCGAACAGATTTCCGAAAGAGGCATAGGCAACGGCATTTCGCTGATAATTTTCGCCGGCATCGTGGTCAGTTTCCCGGCCGGAGTGAACAGCATGATCTCGGGCATGCGGACCGGCACAATGAACCCCGTCAAGCTAATTTTCCTGGTCGCCCTGATGCTGGCCGTTGTCGCCTTCATAGTTTTCGTCGAACGGGCTCAGAGAAGGATACCGGTTTCTTACGCCAAGAGGGTTATCGGCCGTAAGGTTTACGGTGGCCAGAGCACGCATCTGCCGCTGCGAGTCAACACCGGCGGCGTCATCCCGATCATTTTCGCCGCTTCGGTCATAACCATCCCGGCCACGCTGGCCAATCTGATCAAAGTCCCGGTCATTCAGAACTTGGCAGTCCAGTTCGGCCCGGGCATGCCTCTTTATAATCTGATATACGTGGCTTCCATCATTTTCTTCACTTATTTTTATGTTTCGATCATTTTCAATCCGGTCGACGTGGCCGACAACCTGAGAAAGTACGGCGGCTTCATTCCGGGCATAAGGCCAGGCAAGAACACGTCCGATTACATAGACGACGTGCTTTCGCGCATAACCCTGGTCGGGGCCCTATACCTGGCTCTGGTGTCGATTCTTCCGGAATTCATGATGACCGGATTTAAAGTCCAGACCCTTCCCTGGATAGGCACATTTCTCGAGGCCAACCTGCCCAGATTCGTTACCGAAGGTCTGGGAATAGATTTCTATTTCGGCGGCACATCGATCCTGATCGTGGTCGGAGTGGCCATGGATACGATGCAGCAGATAGAAGCCCAGCTCGTTATGCGCAATTATGACGGTTTCATGCGGCGGGTGAGGATCAGGGGCAGGCGCGGATGAGAATCATACTCCTTGGCGCGCCGGGAACAGGAAAAGGGTCGATTGCCGATCTGTTGCAGGAAGTTTACGGATTTCCCAAAATTTCGACGGGCGACCTTCTTCGCGAAGCCGTGCGCCAGGCAACGCCGATCGGAGTCGAAGCATCGAGCCAGCTCGGCAAAGGCAAATTGGTCGAGGACCGGTTAGTATTGGCTCTTCTCAAGGAAAGACTGGCCGGAGACGACTGCCAGGCCGGCTACACCCTCGACGGATTCCCGCGCAACATATCACAGGCCAGGAGCCTGGAGGCGATAAACGGCCGGCAGGCCGAAGTGGTCTTCGAGATGGTCGTGGACGAAGAAACGGTCATAGCCAGGATACTGAACCGGCTTACCTGTGCTTCCTGCGGGGCCATTTACAACGTTCTGTCCAAGCCGCCCAGGAACGATATGGTCTGCGACGTTTGCGGGGGCCGTGTTGTCAGGCGGTCGGATGACAACCCGGCGGTTATCAGGGAGCGAATGAAGACGTATCACGAACAGACCGAGCCGCTCATCGAGTATTACGAGTCGAGAGGAGCCCTCCACAAAATCGATGGAAACGGGACGGTCGAAGAAGCTTTCGCCCTGGTCGGCGAGGCCCTCGACGGACTTGACGTCAAGAGAAAGGCGGCCGGGGCGAAAAGATGATTGTGTACAAATCGGAAGCCGAGCTCGAGTCGATGAGGCAAAGCGGCCGAATTTTGGCCACTGTGCTGAAAGAGCTCAGACCGCTAATCCAGCCCGGCCTGAGGACGAGAGATCTGGACATATACGCCGAGGGCAGGACAGGGGAGCTCGGCGGCGTCCCGGCTTTCAAGGGATACCATGGCTATCCGGCTTCGCTCTGTGTTTCGGTCAATGAAGAAGTAGTCCATGGCATTCCTTCGGGGCGGATTCTTCAGGAAGGTGACATCGTAAGTCTCGATTTCGGAGTGGTTTTCGAGGGCTTTTATACGGATGCGGCCGTAACCGTTCCCGTAGGCAGAGTCAGCGAAAAAGCCCGGAAACTTATTACCGCGGCCGAGGAAGCGCTTCAGGCCGGCATCCGCCAGGTTAAATCCGGCGTTCATCTCTCGGATATTTCCTCGGCCGTCCAGCGGGTCGTCGAGAACAGTGGTTTTTCGGTGATCCGCCAATTCGTCGGCCACGGCATCGGCCGGTCTCTTCACGAAGAGCCGCAGGTGCCGAATTTCGGAGTGCCCGGCCGCGGCCCAAAAATCAAAGCCGGGGTCACTCTGGCCATCGAACCGATGATTTCAGCCGGCGGGTGGGAAGTCGAGATCCTGGAGGATGGTTGGACTGCAGTTACGAAAGACCGCAGCCTTTCCTCTCATATGGAACATACAGTCGCTTTGACCGAGAACGGCTGGGAAATCCTGACGGTCTTGGACAGCGGGCCGGCCGGCGGGCTCAGGGTCTCGGGCAAGGAGGAAATTGCCCATGATTAAAGAAGACGTGGCCGAGATGGAAGGTGTTGTGCTCGAGACTCTGCCCAATGCGATGTTCCGCGTCGAGCTGTCGAACAAACATGTCATCCTGGCCCATATTTCCGGCAAAATGCGCAAGCATTTCATCAGGATCTTGCCCGGCGACAGGGTGCTCGTTGAGATCAGTCGCTATGACCTGACAAAAGGCAGGATTACATACAGATTCAAGTAATGAGGATTCGACAATGAAAGTAAAAGCGTCAGTAAAAAGAATTTGCCGCAACTGCAAGATCGTAAGAAGAAAAGGCGTGGTCAGGGTGATATGTTCTAACCCGAGGCATAAGCAAAGACAAGGATAAGACGAGGTAACCATGGCAAGAATCGCGGGAATCACGCTACCGCCCGAGAAGAGGATCGAGATAGGCCTTACTTATATTTACGGGATAGGCCGTTCAAAATCTCGCCGCATCCTGGAGGAAGCCAGGATAGATCTGGACAAGAAAGTCAAAAGCCTGACCGAAGACGAGGTCAATAGGATCAGGCAGATTATCGAGAAACGAGAGAAGATCGAAGGTGATTTGCGTAAGGAAATCACCATGAACATCAAGCGCCTGATTGATATCAGCTGCTACCGGGGGCTCAGGCATAAGAAGAAACTGCCCGTCCGCGGCCAGAGAACGAGAACCAACGCCAGGACCCGCAAGGGCGTCCGGGGGCAGAGAATCAAGAAGCCGGCCGAGAAGAAAAAGGCATAAGGAGGAACCGGATAGATGCCGCAAGCCAAAAGTAAGAAAAAAGTCAGGAAGGAAGTGACCTACGGGACCGCTCATATCCAGTCGACTTTCAATAACACGGTTATAACGATAACCGATCATCAGGGCAACGCAGTTTGCTGGACGAGCTCGGGAACTTCCGGTTTCAAAGGAGCCAGGAAAGGTACTCCCTTCGCGGCTCAGCTGGCGGCCAAGGAAGTGGCGAATAAGGCCAGAGAATTTGGTGTTAGATACATCGACGTCAGAATCAAAGGCCCCGGGGCCGGCCGGGAATCGGCCCTCCGGGCTCTGGCCGCCGCCGGCCTGGAGATAAAATCCATCAAGGATGTCACCCCGATTCCGCACAACGGCTGCCGGCCGCGGCGAAGAAGGCGGGTATGAGGCTTGGAGGACAATATGGCGAGATATAACGGACCTGATTGCCGGTTTTGCCGGGCCGAGAAGACGAAGCTTTTCCTGAAAGGCAACAAATGCTTGACTGATAAGTGCCCGCTCGAGAAGCGGGGTTATGCTCCCGGCGAGCACGGTCGAGCCAGAAAACGCGTCCTCGGTTACTCCCTGCAGCTCAGGGAAAAACAGAAAATCAAGAGATACTACGGAATGTCCGAAGAACAGTTCCGCTTATTTTTCGAGCGCGCCGAGAGACAGAAAGGCATCACGGGCGAGAATTTACTGTCCATGCTCGAACGAAGGCTGGATAACGCTGTTTTTCTCATGGGCATGTCGCTCTCAAGGGCTCATGCCCGTCAGCTAATCGCTCACGGTCACTTTTACGTCAACGATCACAAGGTGGACATAGCTTCCTTCCTTCTCAAACCCGGCGACGTAGTGGCTTTCAAGGAACGTTCGGTCAAGAAAGAGGACATCAAGGCCGTAATCGAGGCCAACAAGTCCAAACACGTTCCCGCTTGGCTCGAACCGGATTGGGAGAGCTTTAAGGGCCGCGTGGTTTCCATGCCGAGCAGGCAGGATGTGACTATTCCGGTCGAAGAACATTTGATAGTCGAGCTTTATTCGAAATAACATGTTAGGGGATAAAGGCGGTTCGAGGAGGAGAAATGATGCTTATTAATTTTCAGAGGCCTAAATACCTGGAATGCGATTTCGAGACTCTTACCGATCGTTACGGGCGGTTTCAGGCCCAGCCGTTCGAAAGGGGATACGGAGTTACCATAGGCAATGCTCTCCGCCGGATTCTCCTGTCCTCCATAACCGGGGCGGCCGTTACGGCCGTCCGGATCAGAGGAGTACTTCACGAGTTTTCGACGGTTCCCGGCGTGGTGGAAGACGTCACCGACATCATTCTGAACCTGAAGGGCATCCCGCTCAAACTGAAGAGTAACGATTCGAAAAGAATTAGCCTCAAGCAATCGGGTCCGGGCGAAGTCAAGTCCTCGCAGATCTTGTCTGATTCCGACATAGATATTCTCGATAAGAACATCCACATCGCCGACCTCGATGAGGATGGTTCTCTCGATATGGAAATGGTGGTCAAGAACAACCGGGGATACATTACCGCCGAACAGAATCTTGACGACGATCTCAGCCTCGATTACATACCTCTCGATTCTTCCCACTCACCGGTAATCAAGGTCAATTTCCGGGTGGAGCCGGCCCGTGTCGGTAAGCGAATCGATTATGAATCGCTGTCCCTGGAGATCTGGACGAATGGGGCCATCAAGCCCCAGGATGCCCTGGCCAATGCGGCCAAGATCATGCGCGACCATATGAGCATATTCCTCAACTTCGTCGATGAACCGGTCGAAGCCGAAACTGGAACAGGAAAAGGCGAAATTCCGTATCTCAATCAAATAGATATATTGACCAAGTCGATAGATCATCTCGAACTCTCGGTAAGAGCGAACAACTGCCTGCGGGCGGCGGGAGTGGAGAGGGTTTACGAACTGGTTCAAAAGACCGAAGAAAATCTTCTGAAAACGAAAAATTTCGGACGTAAGTCGCTGGCCGAGATCAAGGAAAATCTGACCAAGGCAGGGCTGGGGCTCAATCTCGAGCTCAATCCCAGGGTTCTTGAACGGATCCAGACGGAGATCAAGAAGGAGAAGTCCGGCAAGGAGCATGAAGGATGAGGCACCAAGTCAAAAGAGGCTATCTGGGAAGAGACACGGCTCACAGGCGGGCCTTGCTGCGCAATATGGTCACATCGCTTATGGAGAAAGAGCGGGTGAGGACTACTTTGGCCAAAGCCAGGAGCGCCAGACCTCTGGCCGACAAATTGATTACTTTGAGCAAGAAGGGGACCCTTCACGCCAAACGCCGCGCTCTGGCTTACCTGACTAAGGAATCGGCTGTCCAGAGATTATTCTCGGAAATCGGGCCCCGTTTCTCGGAGAGGCCGGGAGGATATACCAGGATAGTCAAGCTCGACCGGCGCGACGGAGACGGAGCTCAGATGGCCTATCTTGAGATATTGGGTGCGGAGTTCAAAAAGAAAAAGAAAAAGAAGAAAACCGAGAAAAAGCCGGCCAAGTGACCGGTTATAGGTCAAGAGCCCGGCCGGAGGAACCGGACCGGGCTTTTTTTATGGCTTTTCGTCATTTGCCGGGCTATCCGGCTCACGTTTCGAGTTCTGTCTTCAGCGTCAGATAGGCGGCCGGCGGCTGCCCTGATGGATTTCGCGCCAACGCTGGTCGGATAAGACCGCGATCTGGACGACGGGACTTCCGGAAGTCGCGGCATGGATGAATTCTCTTTCGTTTATCATCATGCCGACGTGGGAAATCCGCTCGGGCGATCGGCCGAAAAAGACGAGGTCGCCGGCTTTTTCTTCTCCCTCAGCCACGGCCACCAGGCCGCTGCCTTCGAATTGGATGCGGGCATCGCGCAATACGGATATACCGGACATTTTGTAAACGAGCTGGACAAAACCGGAGCAGTCGAGACCGAACGGCGATGTGCCTCCCCAGAGATAGGGCAAACCGATGAAGCGGCGGGCCAGGGCCGTAGATGCCTCGGCCGTCAGTCTTGGCCAGACGAACGGCGCTTCCTCGACCCGGCCGTCTCCTTTCTGGATGAAAGCCTTATTCCCGTCAGGCAGAATTATTTCCAGCCAGCGTTCACCGGTCTCTTGCGAGACTTCCAGGATGGAACTCAGCGGGGCGGTCTTGACCGGCTTGTGCCTGGTGACATTAGCCTCGCGGTAAATATTTGCGAAGAGCGAGGTAACGACGAAGACTGTGCCGGTTGAGCCGTAAGCCGGCTCGCCTGGGCCGAGAATGCGGAGGGCCTGACCGTTCATCCAACCATGGTAAGTATCCGGAGTTTCAACCTGGAACCATTCTCCGGCTTCGCTCTTGGCGGCTTTCTTCAGTAACTTAACGTTGGTCCCGAGTATCGCCTGACTGACCACGTCGGTTTCTGCGGAGGCCGAGCTGTGCATATTCTCGACGCTGTTGACCACTACGGCCGAAACGGGCGGTGATTTTTGCTCCGGCTGCGGGCAGGCCGCCAGAAACAGAACCGAGATGGCGGCCAGAAGCTTTCCGGCGGCAGCGGTTTTCTTGCTCATCCCATTCTCCTTCAAAGCGGACTTCAAATATTGCATAGCGCAGACCGTAAATTATAGAATAAACCGCAAAGAGGTGCAAAATGAAGAGAAAAGACTTTCTGGGACTTTCCGGACTGGCGCTTTTGAACGCGGTTTGTTCCCGCGGCGGCCGAGAGCCGGCCGAAGCGGTTAAAGAAACGAAAGAAACCGCTTCTCGCGGCCGTTTGAAGCTTTCCACCAAATTGTATGATCTGAAACTGAGGCATGCCTGGGGGTTATCGCGGGGAACTTGGACCACGCGCCGTAACTGCTTCGTGAAGATCGAACTCGACGGAGATACCGGCTGGGGAGAGGCGGCGCCGATCGCCCGTTACAATGAGACGGCCGAAGGAGCTCAGACCTTCATCGAAAAAAACAGATCGATCCTGGAAAAGGGTCTGTGGGCCTATGCTCAAAGGTGGAATGAGCTTGAAGCCGCATCATCTGGAGAACATGCGGCCAAGGCCGCCCTGGATATGGCCATGCTGGATTGGCTGGGAAAAAGACTGAGCATTCCCGTCTGGAAACTCCTGGGCTTGGAAAAAGGCACGGGAATACCGACCACATATTCGATCGGTATCGATGAAGTTCCGGTCATGCAGGAAAAAATCAAGGAAGCGGCCGGATTCGATTTTTATAAAATAAAAGTCGGCACCGCCGACGACAGGAAGATAATCGAAGGGATAAGAGCCGTAACTTCAAAACCCCTGCGTGTTGATGCCAACGAAGGCTGGAAATCGAAGGAAGAAGCTCTGGAAATGATCAACTGGATGGCCGGCATGGGTGTCGAGCTGGTTGAACAGCCTCTCGGAGCAGACAGGCTTTCCGATCAAGCCTGGATCAGAGAAAGGGCTCTCATACCGGTCCTGGCTGACGAAAGCTTCATGAAAGCCTCGGACATCCCGCGGATCGCACCTTACTTCGATGGTATCAACATCAAGCTGATGAAATGCGGCGGGATTCAGGAAGCCGTCCGGACGGCGGCCATGGCCAGGGCTTCCGGGTTGAACAAGCTCATGATAGGCTGCATGATCGAAAGTTCTCTGGCCATCTCGGCGGCGGCGGCGTTGACTCCTCTTTTCGATTACGTCGATCTCGACGGGAACCTGCTCATATCGAACGATCCGTTTACGGGCGTCAAGGCCGATAAAGGCCGGCTCTTTCTGGGCGAGGGGCACGGCCTGGGAGTTGTCGAAGGCACCTGGACCTGAATTATTTTCAATCCCCGGTCCGGCCGACGTGTATGGTGAGCTTGTTGCCTATCGAGATCATCTCGCCTGTGAGGCCGTTGTCGTTTTTGATCTTCTCGACTGTCGTCCTGTATCTCCTGGCTATTTCGAACAGGGTATCGCCCTGAACGACCGTATAAGTGATGACCTGTCCGTCGGCCGCGTTGACCGGCGCCTGGCTGAGGCTGCCTCCTGTCGGAACGCCAGGGATGCGAAGCCTTTGGCCGGGTCTGATAAGGCGCGTGTTTCTCAGGTTGTTCAAGCGGGCTATGGCCGAGACCGTGGTTCGGTAACGCCGGGCGATAGCTCCGAGGGTGTCGCCTCGCCTCACTGTATACCAGCCCTGGAAAACGACTTCGGGCGGAACGTATTTAGGAAGGCTGTCGACGACCGAAAGGCATTTTTCCGTGGAGCCTGCCGGGACCCGTAATTCATAAGGATAATTCGGTGTCGAGTCGTGCCTCAGCTCGGGATTGAGGGCGATCAGCAAAGATGTTTCCAGACCCGTCTTCTGGGCGATCGAAGACAGCTTGGCCGGTAGGTTTATGCTGAGAGTATCGAAACAAAGGGGAGGATCGGGCTCGGGTAGTTCGAAGCCGTATTTAGCGGGATCGCTCATGATGAGCATCGCGGCTATGAAGCGGGGGACGTAACGGGCGGTTTCATATGGCAGGTTATTGAACAAATCCCAGAAATTGTCCAGATAGTCGATCTTCTGAGCCCTGATGGCTCTGAGGACGTTCATTTCGCCGCAGTTATAAGCCGCGAGCGCAGTCGTCCAGTCCCCGAACAATTTGTGGAGTTCCGTCAGGAACCGGATGGCTGCCCGGGTGGACTTGATCGGATCCATTCTCTCGTCCACGTATCGGTCCTGCTTGAGTCCGTAGCGGTAGCCGGTGGACCGGATGAATTGCCACATTCCGAGAGCTCTGGCCCGGGAAAGAGCCCGGGGCTTGAACCAGCTTTCGATCATCGGTACCCAGGAGAGTTCTTCCGGCAGGCCGGCTTTCTTGAGCTCTTCGGTTATCATTTGCCGGTATAAACCAGAGTGCTTGTAGCCCTCTATGAATACTTTCCGTTCGCCCGTCTGAAATAGCTTTATCTCTTTTTCTACCCACTGATTCTCGACCAGCGGGATGGAATTATTGGCCGTCGGCAGCGGGGCCAGCCGCCAGGCATAGACTTGATTTATTCTCTGGGCGATAAGAATGCGCAGGGCGCTTTTTTCCTGGGCAAGTGATGAGTCGGCGGGGCAGTCGATGTCGAGCAGAAGGGAATAGGCCTCGTCGAGTTTGGCCAGGGCGTTTTCCATATCGTCCTTTTCCGCGGCGGCCAAGGCTTCCTGGACGCAGGCTAAAGCTTCTTCGAGAAGCGAAGAAGATTCCCGGTCGGTTTGCCGTTCGGACTCTTCGTCGATATCTTCTCTTGCCGTCAGCTCGGCGGACTGGTTTTCAGGCGCCTTCGTTTCCTCCTGGATCTCCTCTTCGGGGCTTGGAGCCCCGGGCTGGTTCTGAGCGGCCGGGATCTGGGCGATGTTTCCGGCCTTGCCCTTGCCCGTCGAACAGCCGGCGACGGCGATTACGAGTATTAAAAGTGCGGCCAACGTTATGAATCGTTTTATTGCATCCATACTATTTACTTTTTCTACCATTCCCGGCGGGTACGCGTCAAATCTCAGAATTCGGTTGCCTTCCGGTGCCAATCCCAGGCCGTTCGGATTATCGTCTCGAGCGAGGACAGTTGCGGCTGCCATTGAAGGAGCCTGGCCGCTTTAGCGTTGGCAGCGAGAAGCACGGGCACGTCGCCGCGCCGCCTGGGTACGATCCTGTATGGGACTTTTTCTCCGGTAACATCCTCGACCTTGCGGATCACCTCCAGAACCGAATAACCCCGGCCCGCTCCCAGATTTAGGCTTTCGGTTTTTCCCTCGGCAAGAAGCAATTCGAGGGCCCTGATATGGGCGTCGGCCAGGTCGGTTACGTGGACATAATCCCGCACGGCGGTACCGTCGGTTGTCTCAAAGTCATGGCCGTAAACCGGCAGGGAATTCCTCTTGTGGAGCGCGGCCAGCATTATGTTGGGAATGAGGTGGGTTTCGGGATCATGACATTCACCGGTCCGGCCTTTGGGATCGGCTCCGGCCGCGTTGAAGTAGCGCAGGGATATGGATTTCAGGCCGACGGCCCGGTCGTAGTCTCCGAGCATGGTTTCTATCATGAATTTCGTCCAGCCGTAAGGATTGACCGGCCGAAGCGGGTGTTCCTCGGTTATGGGCGTGTGAACAGGCTCTCCGTATACGGCGGCCGATGAGGAAAAGATCAGTTTGTCCACCCGGGCCTCAATCATGGCATCCAGAAGGTTGAGGGTCGTTCTCAGGTTGTGCGAGTAGTAAAGATTCGGTTTTTCGTAGGACTCGTCCGTTCTGATTAGGGAGGCAAAATGGAAGACCGCTCCGATATTGTGCTGGCCGAAGACTTCGTGCAGCAAGTCTCGGTCGCGCAGATCGCCGACGACTAAAGGGATATCGCCTGTGAGTCCCCTGCGGCCGGAGCTCAGGTTATCCAGTATGAGCACGTCGAAACCTTCGTCGGCCAGCATGAGGGCGGTGTGAGAACCGATATATCCTGCTCCGCCGGTTACAAGTATCATCATTTTCTTACTCTCTGTCTTAATTTTTTCGCTTCTTTTAGGCCTTCTGCTTTAGTCTCGAAAATGCCGTCGAGCTGGAGCCTGTAAAGTTTTTTCAGGAGCTTGCCCATATCCGGTCCTGGGACCATTCCCAGTTCGATGAGATGCCTGCCCATCACCAACGGCTTTATAGTCTCTATGTTTATTCTAAGTTCTTCGAACTTGCCGAGAAGCCAGCGGGCTTGCCGGTCCAGGGTTTGCACGGGTCTCCTCTTGCGGCCGGCCCGGTCGGCGGCGTCGAGTCCGACCACGAGCCCGATCTCGCCTCTGACTTCAGCCGCCAGGCGGTTAAAAGCCCGTTTGGTCACTTCATTGCGGTTCAGCCAGAGCTCTGAGGCCCGGTGGTGCGTCCTTATGAGAAGGGGCGTAACGGTGGCCACATCATAGCCGTGCCAGGAATAAATACGCTGTCGTTCAAAGATCTTACGCGTCATCTTTTCGCTCTGAATGTCATGCCCGTTTGAAGTTACGGTCATGCGGCCGTGCTTGAAATCCCAGCGGGTCGCCTTGGCCTTACCGATGTCATGATAGAGCGCGGCCAGAAGAAGCGCCAGCCGGCGGCCTTGGTCGAAACTCATCAAGGTTGATATTATGGCCGCCTGATCTACTGTCAGCAGGGTATGAGCCCAGACCGTGTGATGCCCCTGTTCGTCCGCTTCCGGATGGAAGGTTGAGTCCTGGATCACCAGAGTGATCGCCGAAAGCTCGGGATATAATTGGCCGATGACTCCCAGCTTGAACAGCTCTCGCAGGCCTCTTGAAGGACGCTTCGATTGAAGCATTATTTTGAAGAGTTCGTCGTTGGTCCTTTCGACGCTCAGACCGGTGAGATCGATTTTGCGGGCGGCTTCGTATATTGCCTTATCGATCCTGAAATCCAGCACCGAAGCCAACCTGGCCGCTCTCAACACCCGCAAAGGATCTTCGGGGAAGGCCCGGGGGTTTGTCGTTCGGATGAGGCGGGCGGCAGTGTCTTTTTGGCCTCCGAAAGGATCGATAATCTGCCCGTCGGTGAGCCGGAGGGCCATGCTGTTTATCGTGAAGTCGCGGCGTTTGAGGTCGGCCTCGATGGGCATGAACGGATCCGAATCGATCAGAAAATCCTTATGGCTGCGGGTGTTCATTTTGAGAGCCGTGTCCCGGCGGGGAAGGGCGATGTCGTAAGTCCGGCCTTCGATCGCGAATTTGATGATGCCGAAACTTCTGCCGACGACGTCGACGCGTCCGTGCTTTTCCAGGCCGGCAATGATGTCTTCGAGCCGGCGGCGGGCTATCAGTATGTCTATCTCGGGCGTTTCGGCCCCCCGGAAAAGATCGCGGATGTAACCGCCGACGGCGTAGACGTCTCCGCCGAAAAGGTCGATGAACAAATTGCGGTGGGGGAAGTCCGGCCGTCGGCCTGCCGTGATCCGCCGGCCTCTTTTTTTGGCCTCAGTCCCTTTTTTACTCAAACCGTCCTCATTCCCCGGGACCGAATTTGGCCAGTATCTCAGGCGCTCCGCTTTTGTGAACCGTGAACATCAAGCATTTTAATTTTATATAATCATCCCGGTAGAAAAAGAGACCCGGGTGTTTCCCGTACCAGGCGTTTTCCCAAGAATCTTTGACCAGAAACCAGTTCTCTCCGGCCGTGTCGGTATAACCTACGCAATGAACGGCATGGTCGTCGGTGGTGGTATTGTTGGCGAACCTGAGCTCCCGGCTGGACTGGTCTATGAAATTCCTCGGGATATCGAACGAGGGGACTATGGCCAGATCGTTTTCGGGCACGTAACCGGGTTCGGAGAAGTCAATGGACAGAACGGCCGTGTATCCGCGGCGCAGGGCACGGAGGAGCGTCAATCCGAATTCATGCAGCGGAAGATTGAAGTAGCCCGGGTCGTGGGGCCAGTTGTCCGGGACTTTGAATTCGCCCCGGCTGTAGAAAGGAACGTACATGAAACTCATGAAGCTCACGTAGTCGTCGGGATTCAGCTTGAGGATCTCATGCATGTATTCGAGCGGAGTAATGGAAGAGCCTTCGAACTCGATTCTCCCGGGCGGCGGCCCGAGATGGCGACTCAATATGTCCTTAATCCGGGCCAGCCCCCGGGTCTCGTCCCAGTCGTCGCTTTTTTTCAGGCTTTCAAGGAAAGAGCTGAATTCCCGGAAAAGCTGTGAATGATCGTGGCCGGATTGACCCGGCTTGAGACCGTTATAGTCCGATTCCCTGACGAGGCCGTATTGGGCCGCCCGGGCCAGAGCCAGGCCGGCCTCGGAACCCTGGCCTAGAAAAGAGGCCCCTTTTTCCCGGATGAAACGCCTGGCTTTTTCCAGGTACTCCCAGTAGACGATGTACATTTCGGACAGCTTGACCGGAGTATGCCCCTGTCTTTTAAGCTCTGATTCGAGAAGCGACATGGCGGCGTGGGCCCAGCAGGTGCCCGTGTTGCCCTGCTCGACGGGCGGCAGATGTTCGAGCCGGATGAAGGAGCCCGGTCCCGACGGTTTGGATATGAGAGTCGTGTCCAGAGATAACGTGGTTTTTTTTAGGCCGCCTTCGCCTTTCTGCTCCGTATATCTGGCTTCCTGCCTGCCGAACTTCTCGGCCAGGAGTTCGTCTGTCCTTGTTTTTTCCTGGCGGCAACAGGACAGAATAAGCCCGAAGGCTACGATAAAAGCGGCCGAAAGGAAGGCCGTTACTTTGGTTTTGTTCCGCTTCATGCAGGGATCTCCTTCGTTTTGCCGGTCGACCGTTCCCAATTATAATGGAAAGAGGGCCGCCCGTTCAATCGCGGCCGCCGTAGGTTTTTGATGCCGGCCGCCCCGGAGGAAATTTCTTGTTACCGGCCCGGGATTAGTGTATTTTAAAACGTGCGATTATGAAAAAAAGGAAAGCCGCGATCGTCTCCTGCCTGGTCATCTTATTTTCACTTGCGTTTTTTTCGGAGATCATTGCGGCTCCGGCCAAGAATCTCAATGTCAGCCTTCGGGAAAAGCTCATTCGGGATCTCAGCTCGTCGGGTTTAAAGCTCGTTTTCAATATGGGGATTTCCAACCGGGAGTCGTCCGACCGCCTGCTCGTAAGTTACAACTACCGGGTTCTGGTAAATCAGAGGGAGTTCTTCAATCACTCGGTCGAGCTCGATGAGCCCATCATCGTCCCGGCCGGAAGCGAAATATTTATCGGGCTGCCGGTCAAGATCACTTACTCGTATCTTTTTACCGCCGTGGGCGAATTGCCCGCGGCCGGCGTTTGTGATGTGAACGGCGAGTTGTTCTTCCGAGATGAGAGGAACAGAGAGGACAAGATTTCGTTTTCCGCGAGCGGAGATTTTCCGGTTTTCAAGGAGCCCGATATCATACTGCTGCCGCTGAAGATTAACAATCTTACGGTCGGCGGAGCCGACTTCGCCTTTTCGGTGAAGTTGAAGAACGTCAACTCTTATGCCCTCCTCATAGACCGACTGGAGTATGAGCTGAAGATTTCCGGCATCCTGGTCGCCGCCGGCTCATTTCCGGGTGACAAGAGCCTGACGGAAAACAGCGAGAAAACCCTCAGTTTGCCGGTTCTTCTGGATTTTTTCGAAAGCGGCCAGGACCTCAGGGAGATCTTAGGCCACGATGAAATTCCCTGCCGTTTTTCCGGCGTGATCGGTATCGAATCGGTCTGGGGCAGATTGAGTTTTCCGTTCGACGTAAATGCCGGCTTGACCGTCGACAAAAGTGTTAAATAGCAGGTGATGTGGTCCGGGCCGATGACCGGGAAAGATTCCGGTTTGTCCGTTCAGAAAGAGAAAACGATACCCACGGTAAGAGAGAGTCCGCCGATGTGGAAATCGTCGAGATAGTTTTCGAGTTTGGCTTTGGCCCAGTGATAGCGGCCTTCGCCTTCGATGGACACACGATGACCGAGAGGGATCCGGACGCCTCCCAGAATGTGGAAACCCCAGGCATAGCCGCTTTCATGATCATCCACCTGGAGTATGGGATAAACATCGCTACCTACCGGATTCTCGAAATCGATCCAGCTTCCTTGAATATCCACACTCCATCGATAGTAGCCGATGCCGCCGCCGGCGAAAGGTCCGTTCCGGCCCAGAGGTGAGAACTTGGCTGAAAGCTGGATGGGCCTTATCGAAACGCTGAAAGTATGCTCGACATCGCACTGGTCGGGATAAAGGGCTCTCGAATAAGCGATGTTCGGGTTGCCTTCTACGCACGATATCCATTTTTCGTAGTAGCCGGAGCGGCCTTTGCTGTAAGAGTCGAGAGTGAAGGACAGGCTGAAATACCGGTTGACGGAGAAGTCGAAGGAACCGCCGAGAAGCGAACCTCTGAAATCGGACCTTTCTAAGTTCATCCGGTCGAATTCGATGGCCCACAGGCTGTCCGGATAAGAAGACAAGTTGGCGGGAGCCTGGGGGAAGAAAGCTCCGAGCCGAAGCGAAAAGGTATGCGCCAGGGCGGCTGCCGGCAGCAAAATTATCAACGCCGCCATTGCGACAACTGCTTTCTTTGTCATCATTAGCTCCTTAGGCTATTAACAACCATTATAACAAAAAAATCAGGGAAATCATTAATTTCATCGAGATCGATGCCCGCGGCCGATGCCCTCATCTCGAAGTTCTGTCTTCGAGCGAAAAAAGGCCTCCCGTCCGGCCTGCCTGTTATGTTAAGAAAAGACAAACGAATAGCCGCTCAGAACCAGAAATTGAGGCCCGCGGTCAGGGACAGCCCGCCGATATGGAATTCTTCGAAGCCAAGGAACCATTCGTCGAATTCGGCCTTGGCCCAGTGGTACCGGGCTTCGCCTTCGATGGTTATGCGATGGCCGATGGGGACCTGGAAACCGGCCATAGCGTGGTAACCAAATGAAAAGCCGGTTTCGTGCCCCAAGCTCTGAATGATCGGGTAGATCTGAACCTCTCCGATCTCCGGATCCTCATAAACCCAAGTGGTATCGGAGAAGTCGACCGTTTGCCCCCGGAGAGTCACTCCCCAACGGTAGTAGCCGATGCCGCCGCCGACGAAAGGCACGATTCTGCCCCTGCGGCCCATGGGAGTGAGCTTGGCCGAAAACTGGATCGGTGTTATGGAGACCCGGAACGTGTGGATGATACTATCTCCACCGATGTACAGCTCGGCCGGAAAGGCGAAATCGCCTTCCTCGAAACCATAGGCAATATAATCTTTGTAGTAGCCGTAATTGTCCTTGGTGTAAGTGTCGACGGTGATGGTCAAGCTCAGATAGGAGTTCAAAAAGAATTCGAAAGAGCCGCCGAGAAGCGAACCTCTGAAATCGGATTTTTTGAAACTCATCTGGTCGAACTCGATCGCCCACAGGCTGTCCGGATAGGAAGCCAGGTTGGCGGGAGCCTGGGGGAAGAACGCTCCGAGACGAAGTGAAAAAGTATGGGCCAGGGCGGCTGCCGGCAGGAAAATTATCAGCGCGGCCGTCGCCAAAACGACTTTATTTTTCATTTCTTATCTCCTTGCCGATTTATTATAGCAAAAAATGTGCCAAAAATAGCACCTGGACTTCCAGGCGGAGAGAGGGAAAAAACACCCGGCCTGTTTCCGAAATAGGTCATATGTCCTCATCGCCGCCCACACCAGCTCGTTTCCGATTGACATTTCCGGCGGCAGCCGTTAACATCCGGCCAGGGAACGGCCCGGCATGAAAACGGAAATCATCAGCCTGGATTCGCTTGTTTTAGACAGCACGGTCTTGCGGAGGGTGGCCGGCAATCTGGCCTCGGGTTGTGTGGCCGTTATGCCGACGGAAACGTATTACGGCCTCGGAACCAATGCCATGTCAAAGACGGGGGTCGACAAAATTTATTCCTTGAAGCGAAGAGACCTTTCAAAACCCCTGCCGCTCGTGGCTTCCGATTTGGAAATGGTCGAAGACCTGGCAGTTGATCTGAGCGACATGTTTTACAGGTTGGCCGGGGCTTTTTGGCCTGGACCCGTTACGCTTATCCTGATGAGCGGAACTTGCGTGCCGGATTTCGTCACCGGCCCCGGCCGGACGGTCGCCGTCAGGATTCCGCCTCTGGCTGCAGTGCGCGATCTCATCCGGGCCGTCGGGCATCCCCTCACGGCCACGAGCGCCAATATTTCCGGCCAAAAGGAAATCACGACCGCCGGCCAAGCCGCGGCCGTTTTCAATGGTCAGGTCGAGTTCGTAATAGACGGCGGCCGGACCCCGGGCGGTAAGCCTTCGACAATCGTAAACCTTACGGGCGGAGTGCCCGAAATAATACGGGAGGGTAAAATCCCTTCTGAAGAGGTCCTGAGAATTCTGTCGGTTCGCCCTGTTTAGGACGAATCATTTGACCTGGGTGCCTGCCGGCACCTCACGGTCGAAAAAGGGAATCACAGGATTATCCCCTTCGCACGCCGCGAGCAGCATGGCCTGTGATTCGATGCCTCTTATGACGGCCGGTTTCAGATTCACTATGACGATGAGCCTTTTGCCGATGAGATCCTCGGGAGCGTACGTTTCGGCTATGCCGGCAACCATGGTCCTTTTCCCGGTGCCTACGTCGACTTCAAGCTTGAGAAGTTTGTTAGTGGCCGGAACCCTTTCAGCCTTGAGAATGTGAGCGACCCTCAAATCCATCTTTTTGAATTCTTCGAAACTGACGATATCCATGGTTTTTTCTCCTTTCTTTTGAAGAGCGGCGGTTTCCTGGTCCGGAACGGACTGGCCAGGTTCTTCGTCGCCGATGAAATCCTTGAGAGAGACGCGCGGGAAAAGCGGTGACGGTTTCCGGATCCTGCGGCCCGGTTTTATATCGTAGAAGCCGATTTCCTCGAATCGTTTTTCCTGGATACGGCCTTTTTCGCCGAGGAGAGCCCAGGCCTTTTCCATGGAGCCGGGCATTACTGGGTAGGCAAGATAGGCTATACCCCTTATGGCTGAAGCCGCCTGGAAAAGAACACGGGCCAGACGCGGCCGTTTTTCAGGCGCTTTGGCCATTTGCCAGGGTTCCTCCTCCGCCAGGTATTTATTGACGGCGTTCAGATACACCCAGATTTCTTCCAGGGCCTTGTTCGCGTAGAACTCGTTATAAAGATCGAAAACCCTGACCTTGAGGCTTGCGAAGGCCGATCCAAGCTGCCGGTCCTTATCTTCTTCGGGTCCGGGTTGTTCCATGACTCCGTTGAAGTAGCTGACGATCATAGTCAGGGTTCTTTGAACGAGGTTGCCCAGGTCGTTAGCCAGGTCGGAGTTCACTCTATGGACGAAACCCTCATGCGAGAAGTTCCCGTCCTGGCCGATGGGGACTTCGCGCAGCAGAAAATAGCGCAAGGGATCGGGCCCGAAAGCCTTCAGGATATCGTTGGGGTCGAGGACGTTGCCCTTCGATTTGGACATCTTGGAGTCATCCTTCAGCCACCAGCCGTGACCGAAAACCGACTTGGGCAATTCGAATCCTCCGGCCATGAGAAAAGCGGGCCAGAAAACTGCGTGGAAGCGCAGGATGTCCTTGCCGATGAGTTGGACGTCGGCCGGCCAGAATTTTTCGAGCAAATCCTTGTCCCAGTCGAAACCGATCCCCGTGAGATAGTTGTGCAGGGCGTCGAACCAGACGTAGATAGTATGTTTCGGGTCGCCAGGGACTTGAATTCCCCATTTGACCGTCGTCCTCGTTATGCTGAGGTCCTTCAATCCCTGCCGGACGAAGCTTTTGACCTCGTTCATGCGCCCCTGAGGCCTGACGAACCGGGGATTTTGGTCATAAAAAGCCAGGAGCCGGTCCTGATAAGCCGACAGCCTGAAAAAATAGGTCTCTTCCGAGACGATAGTCGCTTTCCGGCCGCAGTCGGGACAGGTTTTGCCTCCGTCAGGATCGAAGGGAACGTCGTCGGCCAGGAAGTTTTCTTCGCTTGTGCAATACCAGCCCTGATAATTTCCCTTATAAATGTCGCCCTGGTCAAGTAATCGGGCGAACAACTTCTGGACTCCGGCTTCATGCCTCGGATCGGTAGTCCGTATGAAATAATCGTAAGCTATATCCAGGGTCTGCCACAGCTCCTTGAATCGGACGACGACAGCATCGGCCAGCTCTTTCGGTGTGAGGCCGCGAGCGGCGGCTGCCTTCTCGATTTTCTGGCCGTGCTCGTCCGTTCCGGTCAGGAAAAAGACTTCTCGCCCGGCCAGCTTATTAAATCTGGCCAGGGCGTCGGCGATGATTGTGGTGTAAGCGTGTCCTATATGAGGTACGTCGTTTACGTAGTAGATCGGAGTGGTTATGTAGAAGGTTTTCTCAGACGTCTTTGCCAACTATCGATCCTCCTCTTATGAGCATCATGGCTTCGGCCCGGGTCGCCGGTTTGTTTCTGAATGACCCGCGGACGGCCGAAGTCACCGTGATGGCCCGGGGTTTTTTGGCTCCCCGCATGGACATACACATGTGCTCGGCCTCGATGACCACCATGACACCGAGAGGCTTCAAATGCTCGTCGAGCAAATCGGCGATTTGCTTGGTCAGCCTTTCCTGCACTTGCAGCCGCCTGGAAAAAGCGTCTACGACCCGCGCTATCTTGCTCAGGCCGACGATCCGTCCGTTTCTGGGGATATAAGCCACGTGAGCCACGCCGGCGAACGGCAGCAGGTGATGTTCGCACATGGAATAAAGGGGCATATTCTTGATGAGAACCATCTCATCGTGTTTTTCGGATTCTATGGGACGGAGGTTGCGGGTCGCATCCTCGTCGGTGCCGCCCAGAATCTCCTCGAACATGTCGGCCACCCGGCGCGGCGTGGCCCGTATGCCGGATCTGTCCGGATCTTCGCCTATCCCTTCCAGAAGGAGGCGGACGCCTCTTTCGATTTTTGTCTTATTCATTTTCTTGCTTTCCATCAGTCTTCCTCCGGTTTCCGGCCGGCCTTTGTTTTCCCCTTCTGAATAACGGCCGAAAAAACGTACTTCAGGTCTCGGACACGGCAATAAGAATACCTTGCTCCGGTCTTAAGGTCAATCGATTCGTTTTCGCTGGCCCGCCGCGTGCCTCCCCTGTCAAGCCATTTAAAAACCTTACCCAAGGAGGTATCGTCCTGCCATATAAAAATCTCACCCAAGCCGACAGCATCTGAGAGCTCATAAGCTGTGTAAAACGACGTGCGGAGAGGAG
>Ga0172366_10000318_pt1 | contig 33479 bp, 37 predicted proteins | sample LakKivSesite69cm_FD_114533 | JGI IMG/M metagenome (GOLD analysis project Ga0172366, IMG submission 114533) | Sediment microbial communities from Lake Kivu, Rwanda - Sediment site 69cm | ecosystem: Environmental > Aquatic > Freshwater > Lake > Sediment | place: Rwanda: Western Province, Lake...
CACCGAAACGCACGCTCCTTGGTCCAGAGCTTTGACCTGTAGTTGACATCGAAGGAGATCTTGACACCAGCGTCCCTTGCCCTGTCGATGGCCTGGGACGCGACCCTCCTGCAACCTAGGCTCAGGGCCGGAGTTATCCCAGTCAGATGGACCATCCTGAAGCCGGTGACGAACTCCCAGTCGATCTCCCCCGGCGTAAGTTTGCTGGCAGCCGAATTCTGCCTGTCGTAGATCACCTTGGTCGGTCGCGGCTTCCTCCCAAACTCGACGAAGTAGGTTCCCGCCCGTTCACCCTTTGCCCACACCACGCGGGACACATCAACGCCGCAGGCCCTCACGCGTCTGAGGACGAGCCGCCCGAGCTCGTTGTCGGCAAGCTTGGAGATCCAAGCGCTCTTCCTGCCGAGTGCCGCCAGCCCCACGGCGACGTTGCACTCGGCGCCTCCCACCTGGACGTTGAACGACCTTGCCTCCTCCAGCCTCACCCCGGGATCCGGCGCCAGGCGAACCATGACCTCCCCAATGGTCACGACGTCCCCCATCTTCGCCGGGCCCATCAGGCCCGCCTCCTCTTCCCGTGTGATACGGCCAGGATCATCTGGCGCGCCACACCCTCGATCTCGTCGAAACTGCCCATCTGTACCATCCGGTCGCTGACGAGGGAGGAGCCCGAGAAGACGGCCGCCGCCCCGGCCTCGATGAAGGAGGATGCGTTGTCAGGACCAACCCCGCCTGAGGGCATGATCTTCACCCCGGCCAAAGGGCCCAGCAGATCCGAGACGTAGCGAGGGCCCAGAACCTTGGCCGGGAAGAGCTTGACCGCATCGGCACCGATCACCGACGCGCGCCAGACCTCCGTGGAGCTCATGGCGGCCGGAATCGCGACAATGCCCCGGGAGAGCGCCGAGGAGACCACCTCCTCCTGAAGCACGGGCGACACGACGAAGGCCGCGCCCGCGTCGATGGCGCGGATGGCGGTGGCCGGATCGGTCACGGTGCCGCAGCCAAAGAGATAGTCCTCGAACTCAACCGAATACCTCCTGATCAGCTCCACCGCGCCAGGCACCGTCACCGTGATCTCGATGATCTGCGCGCCCGCCGCCCCGAGGGCCTCCACCACTTCATCCATCCCGCCTGCATCATGAAGCCTCACCACGCATACCAGGCCCAGATCCGTGATCCTTTCCATTACCTCGTCCTTCGTCGCCATTTCCAGCCCTCCATTGCCACCTCGTGGCTCTGAAGCCGGGCAGTGATATCTGTTTGCTGTGCTGGTTGGTGCCCCCAATACGGTCCAGTGCGACACCCGTCAGCACCCCATCCGGCCTCAGAATAGATCCCGGGTTCCCCCGCCGGAGCCGAGCCGGGAAAAAGCCTTTTATTCGGACGGCGGAACCTGCCTGCCAGAGGATCCGGATTGAGGCCCACAGTCTGTTGCGGCGCATTGGCCATGCTCACGTTGGCGATCGGAATCCAGGCCGTCTGGTGTCAATCGTTCAACCTCTCCGGATATGAGAATCTGACGGAGCCGGGGGACGCACATCTCACGTTGTCGATCGCCCCCCAGGAGTCATGGGTAAACATGAGCCTCAGAATCGAAATCTCGGGTAGCGTGGACGGGTGTCTCCTCTTCCCCAGGATCGAGCCCAAGCTGGATCTCGGCTACTTCCACCTTGAGGGGGGGAACTACACCTTCGATGTTTACGTCGTTGAGAGGCTTGGATCAAGTCTGGAGAACAGCGGCGAGCTGAAGGCCCACGAACGGATCGGATTCACGATCCCAGCTTCTCCTGAGCCACCAAGGGAGAAGAAACCGATCGTCGACCCGGTGAACCTGGGCTTCATGCTCACGGGGCTTTTCATCTTCGGCCTGTTTCTTCTGATCTTCCGCACAACTGGGAGGCCCGTCAGGAAACCGCCTGCCTGAGGAGGAAAAGGACTTGGAGGGCGGAGCCCATCAGGTGCCGGAGGGGACATATGCGGGACTCGCCAGGAAGATCCTCAAAGGCCACAGATTCGAGAGCGACTCGATCGTCACCGGCAATGCCCGAATAGATTTCCGGCCAGCCGCCGTCGGCTTCGACATCTCCCTCGATGGCCGAAGGCTGGGCAACACCACCGACAACTACTTCCTTGTCTACCTGACCGAGCTGTTCACCGACCGCGACCAGCAATCCCTTGAACGAATAAGGCGCTTGGCCAAGGACGCCCGGACGCTGCAGGCCACCGAACTCCAGCAGACCGTGGCCCGCGATGCAGAGGGATTCAAGATAGGCAAGCAGATCGTGGGCTACTCGAGAAGGTACTTCCAGTGCTCGTGCGAGGACTGGAAGTACAGGAGACGCCTGGGCGGCTGCAAGCACATAGCGGCCCTGAGGCTACTCGAGGCCTAGGCCGTCGTTGGGCTGCGAAGAGATTTTTAACGTTTGTACCGACCCCAGCTCCCAAAGTGTGTGGTCCCATGTCCAGATTCGACGATACGACCAGCCTCGCGCTCAAGAGGGCAATCTTCTACCCGGCATCCGAGATCTACTCCTCGGCACCCTCCGGCCTGTTTGACTTCGGTCCGCACGGCCAGGCGATCAGGAGGAATATCGCCGCATTCTGGAGGCGGCACCTCGTCCAGGGCAATCGGATGCTTGAGATCCAGGGCGCCCAGATCATGCCCAAGGCAGTCTTTGAGTCATCCGGCCACCTGACCGGCTTCAGCGACCCGCTGACGCAGTGCCAGAAATGTCACGCGATGCACAGGGCGGACAGGATCCTGTCGGACGCAACCGGCCTGCAGGTTCCCGAGGGCACACAGGAAGCCAAGCTCGACGAGCTGATCGCGCAGAAGGGGCTGGCCTGCCCCTCATGCGGGGGGCAGCTCTCAAAGGTCAGGAGGTTCAACCTCATGATGGGCGTGATGCTGGGTCCTCTGCAGGACCAGGCCTGCTATCTCAGGCCCGAGACTTGCCAGTCGATCTTCTGCGATTATCTAAGGTTGACGAAGACGATGAGGGTGAAGCCCCCGTTCGGGATAGCCCAAGAGGGGGCATCCTTCAGGAACGAGATATCCCCCCGGAACTTCCTCATCAGGCAGAGGGAGTTCGGCCAGATCGAATGCGAGATCTTCTTCGACCCGGAGAAGATCGACGAATCGCCCGGGTTTGAGAAGGCCAAGGACGTCCCCATGCGGTTCCTGACTCTCGGGTCCGACGAGCCGGTTGAGCTGTCCCCATCCGACCTTGTGGAGAAGGACCTCGTAAGCGGAAAGCTGATCGCCTACTACCTCGCCGAAGTGCAGAGGGTCTGGGAGGCGATGGGCTTCCCACACGAATCGCTCAGGTTCAGAGAGGTCGGGGAGGACGAAAGGCCGTTCTACTCCAAGGAGACATGGGACTTCGAGACGCTGTCCGACAAGCTCGGATGGGTTGAACTGGTGGCCAACAACTACAGAATGGACTACGACCTGGGTGGCCACCAGAAGGGCAGCGGGGCCGATCTGAGATGGACCCGGGAGGATGGGGAGAAGTTCATACCCCATGTGTGGGAGATCTCGGCCGGTCTGGACCGCACGCTCATGTGTCTGCTCGAGTCCTCCTTGAGGAAGGAGGGTGAGCGGACCTTCCTTTCCCTGCCTCCCCAGATCGCTCCCTTCATCGCCGGCGTCTTCCCCCTTGTCAACAAGGGAGGACTCCCCGAGATCGCACAGAAAATCGTGGAGGACCTGAGGGCCCACGGGCTCGCCTCATCCTACGATGAGTCCGGTTCCATCGGCAGAAGATACGCAAGGGTTGACGAGATCGGCTGCCCCTACTCGTTGACCGTCGACTTCGATTCGCTGAAGGACAACGCGGTGACGATCCGCGATCGCGATACCACAAAGCAGGTCAGGATCGAGATTGCCCAGCTTCCCATTGCCCTCTGGAGGCTCTGCAACGGGGTGGTGGGGTTCAACGACTTGGAGCCGGAAGGAGGGCCTTCAGAAGGTCAAAATCCCTGACGACGCCCACCAGTTCCCCCTCGGGCGCCATGACCGGGATCTCCTTGAGGTCCGTGGTGACCATAACCTTCGCGCAGCGCTTGATGGGCGTGCGCCGTCCGACCCCGATCTCCTTGGTCATGAGGTCGCCGACCGTCTTGTCCTGCGGGATCACGAGGTTCTTGCTGACGACGTAGAGCAGGTTCTTGCCCTCCAGGGACCACAGGTCCCCTTCGGTTTCGGTGGTCAGCATGTCGGTGGCCGTGGACTCCTTGATCTCCGAAGCCCGCATGATGTCGACATCGGACACTATGCCCACGACCCTGCCCTTCGCGTCCACCACGGGCACAGTGTGCGACCTGGACGCGCCCATGATCACCCAGGCAGCCCGCAGCGGCGTTGCCTCCCAGACGGCGGTGACCTGCTCGCTGAACACGTCCCTGACGAAGATCTCCAGATCCATCTCCATGACCGCACGGCTGAGTATGTCCCTCACGGTCACGATCCCGACCAGCATGCCTTCGAAGACCACGGGAACATGCCTGATGTCCTGCTTGACCATCACCTCGCAGGCTTTCCTGAAGTCATCGTCCGGGTCGACCGTCGGGACATCCTTGTTCATGATCATGGCGACCTGTTCTTCGTCCGGGTTCCTGGCCACGTCTTTGAGGGTGATCAGCCCGACCAGCTTCCTCGTCCCCTCTTTCAGCACCGGCAGCCCCGTCACCCTATGCTTCTGGAACAGGACCAGCGCGGACTGCCTCGTACTAGGGATCTCGATGAACTTGGGCTCCGGCGTCATGACTTCCCGTACCTTCATCGGGGCATCCCGTTATGAGGAATTGGGATATATGTCTTTCTTCTCGTTACTTTAAGCAGCAAAAACCTGCAAAAGGTAATTCTGGCTTCCGGAATGTGTAGAACAGTTTGGTGTTCTCGAGCACGAGGATGTAGAACTTCCCTGAGTTTCCGCCCCAAAGGGGGGAAGGCGCCCGAGGATCAGCAGACCGGGGGATGTCCCTGCACCAACGACACTCGCAAGGGGACCTGAGGATCTGAGCACAGCACCCGCCTTCCCGCCCCATATCAGCCCCCTGGTCGACAAGGCAGCCCTCTCCACGTCACAGATTTATCGCTACGGAGAGACCGGCCCTGGATGCACCACTACTGCCCCGTCTGCCGTATGTGGCTGCCCGACACCTTCGAGAACTGCCCCGTCTGCAAACGCCGGCTGCAGAAGAGGAGGACGACCATGGAGAAGCTCTTCTACGCCGTCCTCGGGGCCGCCATCGCGCTCCTGGTTGCGGCGGTCCTTTTCCCCGGACCGATGTTCCAGTTCATCCAGGCCATTGATGTCGAGTTCATTGAGATAGGGAACGGCAGCGCGGCGCTGCTGGCCAAACTCGGGCTCTCGAACGACTCCGAAGCGCTGGCGGAGTGGGAAAGGAATCTCTCGGCACCGATCCTTGAGAACGTGGACTCGGCGGCAGTTAAGAGGGTGGTGGACACCCGAACCAAGAACAAGAACTACCTCGAGAGGATCGACGTCCTCTCGAACTTCGTGACCGCAAGCATAAGGTACAGGGAAAGCAGGAACTATACGAACGTCACGGATGTGCTCTCGAAGTACTCCGGGGACGATAGGTCCCATGTCATCCTCCTCGCCTCGATGTTTAATGCGAGCGGCATCCGATTCAGGATCGACGTGGTCGAGGACGCCTCCAAGGGTGGCCGCGGGTTCCACTACAGGATCCTGGTGCTCCTCGCGAGCCCCGAGGAAGAGGTCCGCAGGATCGTCATCAACAGAATAAGGAAGGAGAGGTCGGGTCTGAGCGGCGTGAAGGCAAAGGTCTGGTACGTGAAGGAGGGGGAATTCCGCTGGTACGTCATCGATACCACCGGCCAGACCATGAAACGGAGGAACTCCATGGTCGACACCTCGTGGATCTACCTTGGCGCTTCCCACGAGTACTATGATGACAGATCCCACTACAACTTCACCCTGCCGCTTGCCTGATTGATGATCCCACGCCCCCTTCAGGGCAGGCTCTTCAGAGCAAACATCCCCGCCATTCGGTCGAGCTGATAGAGAGCCTGTTGATCGCGGGGCATCCCACCAGCCGACTCGGGAAGGATCGGGGACCGCGCGCAGTTAGCCACCGAACCCACTGTCAAGCAGTCGGCGAGGCTCCAGCGCCGCTGGCCGGCAACATGGACCGGGAGGTGCCTCATTTATCAGCAGCTCAGCGGCGGGCAGTCGAATTCACAGGTGGCGCCATGAAACCCCTCGTCTTGTACTACTCTCGCACCGGGTCCAACAAGACCATGGCTGAGGCGATAGCCAAGGCCATAGTTGCTGACTGCCACGAGATCGTCGACTGCAGAAACAGAGGCGGGGCACTTGGATTCCTGAGGTCCGGGTATGACGCCTATAGACGGAAGCTCACCGAGATTGAGCTGAAGGTACACCCGGAAGCCTATGACCCCATCATCATCGGGAACCCCGTCTGGGCGGGTCGAATGACGCCCGCAGTGAGGACCTTCTTGACCAACCACAGCATGACGGGCAAGCAACTAGCCTTCTTCTCCGTTTCGGGTGACGGCACGGCGGAGGGGGCCTTTGATGAGATGAAGCGTCTGGCGGCAGGCGCGGTTGTCCACGAGACCCTGGTCATCGCCGAAAAGGATCTCCGGGCCGGGAACCACGCCATGCAGATTCAGGACTTCGTCCGAAGGCTAGAGGATAGCGTCGCGCGCGGGCCGACATCGACCCATCCGCCGGAGTCAGATTAATCTTCCATCCGGGCAGAATGCAACCGATGCGCAAGGACTTCCGCCCCGCCTACCTGAACCTTGCGCCAGCGGAGCTTGACGAGCGCATCCATTCGGCCCGGTCCCTTCTTGCTCCCTGTTCAGTCTGCCCAAGGAACTGCTCCGTCGACAGGCTCTCCAACAAGACCGGTATCTGCAGGACAGGAGAGAAGGCCATCGTTTCAAGCTTCAACCCCCACTTCGGCGAGGAGGCACCACTCGTCGGCCGCGGGGGATCCGGAACGATCTTCTTTGCCAACTGCAACCTCAAATGCATCTTCTGCCAGAACTTCGAGATCAGCCAGCTGGGGGAGGGAGAACCCGTGGACTCGGACAAGATCTCCACGATCATGCTCTACCTGCAGAGGCTCGGCTGCGAGAACATCAACCTGGTCAGCCCAACCCACGTTGTTCCCCAGATCCTTTCCGCCCTGCCCAGGGCCATCGAGCGCGGCCTTCATCTGCCACTGGTCTACAATACGGGGGGATACGACTCCATCGCGATGCTCAAGCTCCTGGACGGCATCTTGGACATCTACATGCCCGACATGAAGTATGCGTCCAACGCGACCGCAAAGCAGCTTTCGGGCGTTGATGACTACGCCGAGAGGAACAGGGCCGCGGTATTGGAGATGCATCGCCAGGTCGGCGACCTCCAGATGGACGAGGACGGGGTCGCCACTCGCGGCCTTCTGGTGAGGCACCTGTTGCTGCCCGAGGGGCTGGCAGGAACGGAGGAGACGACGAGGTTCCTTGCCCGGGAAGTGTCAAAGGACACCTACATCAACCTCATGGACCAGTACAGGCCCTGCTACAAGGCCCACACCATCGGCGCCCTCACGCGAGGCATAACAAGGCGGGAGTACGACGAGGCAGTCGAAACCGCGACCAGGAATGGGCTCTGGCGTTTTGACAGCCCCTCCAAGAGGTTCCTGCTATTCTAGTGCGCCGGATTGCCCAGCATATCGGAAGTGCCAAACCTTTTTCAGGCTGACCCTCGGAGGCCGCCCCCGGTGGACCGATGAAACCGGAGGGCAAGCCCATCAAGGAAGGAAAGGCCAAGATCCTCTATGCAAAGGATGACAAGACGCTTCTGATGAAGTTCAAGGATACCCTGACCGCGCTTGACGGCTTGAAGCGCGACCAGATGCCAAGCAAGGGAAAGTACAACTCCGTCATGTCAGCGCGCTTGCTGCAGGAGCTCGCCAGGAACGGCGTGCCTACGCACTTCGTCTCACTGCCCGAACCCGGGCTCATGGAGGTGAGGCGGGTCGAGATCATCCCGGTCGAAGTGGTCTGCAGGAACATCACGATGGGCAGCATCGTCAAACGCCTCCCGTTGAAACAGGGTGTCAAGCTGAAGACCCCGGTGATCGAATTCTACCTCAAGAACGATGCCCTGCATGACCCATGGATTAACGAGGACCACATAGCGCTGCTCAATCTGGCCACCGAGAAGGAGATGAAGGAGATCAAGAGACTAACCCTGAAGGCCAACAGTGTCTTGAGCAAGTTCCTATCCGGAAGGGGGCTCCTGGTAGCGGACTTCAAGCTCGAGTTCGGCAGGCTTGACGGCGGCCTCGTGGTTGCGGACGAGATAACCTGCGATTCGATGCGCATCCTGGATTCCGAGGCCTTCAGCCAAGGGAAGCTGGTCGAGTACGATAAGCAAGTATTCAGAGATGGCGGAGGCCCGGACGCCATCAAGAGGGCCTATGACGAGGCCTTCCGAAGGATAGTCGGACGTGAGCCGGACTTCTAGGTACCTGCGGGCCCAGGTAGCCACACTGCCACAACGTAACCATTATTATGCGGCAGGTCGAGCCGCACCGCCATGGCGCCGAAGCTCAAGATCCTGGTGTGGGAATCGGAGCAGGCCAAGGAAGAGCCGATGTTGGATGTGACCATTCCGGTCTACCTTGCCAAGTGGATTCCGCGGATGATGAAGTTCGTCCCCAGGAAGACGCGCGAGGACATGTGGGGGTCGGACGTGGACTTGAGCGAGCTAAACCTCGAGGAGCTGATCCAGCAGGCCATAAGCAGCGGTGAATCGGAGATCATGCAGATCAAGGCGAGGGATCCGGAGAAGGGCAAGAGGATGCTGATCAAGATCTTCCTGGAGAAGTAGAGCCTTGACGATCAAGGTGGATCTCGGCACCGTCTTCCCGGGCGTAATGCTCTTCCTCATGGGGATTTTGGTTCTGCTGGCCTGCGGCTTCGCCTTCTTGATCTGGCTGTTCATCCGCTACGAGCTCTCGGGCGTCCTCATCCTGTTATTCTTTGGGCTGGCTCTCATCGGAGCGGGACTGTACCTCATATTCAGAGGCTCGTCCATCCTAGCCCTGATGCGGATGAAATAGACCCTCAGGCAGCGTGCGAGCAACCGCCTTCGTGGATTCCCCGTCAGTGCTGCCGCTTCCACATGCCGACTCTGGGAGAACCGCTCCTACTGCGGAGGTGCATCGGGGCGTCCACCAACCTCGCTGATGGCTTCCTCCCGGAGCACGCGAAAGCAGCCCGCAGGGATAGGTCCTGCTTCCCAGCCTACCGGGCTTCAAGGTAGCGTTGGGCGTCGATGGCTGCCATGCAGCCGGTGCCCGCCTCCGCGATCGCTTGGCGATAGCGGGAATCAGCAGCCTCGCCGGCCACGAAGACCCCTTCTACGCTGGTCCCGGTGATCCCCTTGGACACAACATAGCCTGCCTCATCAAGGTCCACCTGACTCCTAAAGAGTGAGGTATTCGGCGCATGGCCGATCGCCACGAAGACAGCATCACACGTGAGTGTCGATTCCTCCCCTGTGTCGACCCTGCTGATCCGTACCCCCTCGACCCTATCCTTGCCCAGGATTTGGCTCACCGTGCTGTTCCACACAAAGCTGATCCTGGGTTCGCGCTGAGCCCGTTCCTGAAGGATCCTTGAGGCCCGCAGCTTGTCCCTGCGGTGGACGACCTTCGCATCCCTTGCGAACTTGGCGAGGGCCAGCGCTTCCTCCATCGCCGAGTCGCCTCCTCCCACCACGACCGCGCTCTTGCCCTCGTACAGGGCAGCGTCGCAGGTCGAGCATGTGGAGACGCCCTTGCCGGTCAGCCTCCTCTCCCCCTCCACCCCGAGCCACTTCGGCGACGCCCCCGTCGCGATGATCACGGCCCTGGATTCGTATGTCCTGCCTCCCGCCGTCACCTTGAGAGGCCTGGATGAGAAGTCCACGCTCGTCGCGTCTTTGAAGAGGAACTCGGCACCGAAGCGTTCGGCCTGTCTCCACATGCCCATCATCAGGTCCGGCCCTTGGATGCCATCCTTGAAGCCGGGGAAGTTCTCCACCTCGGTTGTGAACATCAACTGCCCGCCCCATGCTTCCCCAGCTACGACGAGCGTCTTCAGCCTGGCCCTGCTGGCATAGATGGCAGCGGTCATCCCGGCTGACCCCGAGCCTATGATCAGGATGTCGTACAATTACAGGCCCGAACGCAAGGGCCCCCTGGTTCATAATAAGGATATCGAATCCCGGCCAGGCTCGCCTTGGAAGGGACACCCTGCATCAGTTCCTGGTGGGGAACCGAACCTAGCCTTCTGTTCGGGCTCCTGGCACTGTGACGACATGGAGGGGCCAGTTAAGAGTTAACGTCGTTTATATGCAATTGTGTATGCGACCTCCTCGGCCTGCATAGACTGCGGGAAATGCCTCCGCAAGTGCCCAGTCGGTGCGATCAGGAGAACCGAAACCGGCTACTACGTGGCATGCATCAACTGTGGAGAGTGCGCGAGGATCTGCCCGTCCAAGGCGATCAAGAGGAACGCCAGGGGAGGCTACTATGTGGACAGATCCAAGTGCACGGGTTGCGGACTGTGCGCGATCGCATGCCCCATCAATATCATCAGAATGGAGAACGGCCGGCCCGGGGGGATCTGCATGAACTGCGGCATTTGTGCCAGTGCGTGTCCAGCTGGCGCCCGGATCCAGATCGCGCCAATCCAAGTTCCTTCGGTTCGCACGCTCCGGAGACAGAAGAACGAGGACGAGGAAGAGGCACCGGCCCTGAGCCCCACAATCGAAGCCGTCTGCCCCTAGTTTGGACGAGCTGTGGACTTGCCCGAGATCCATCGGACGGACGCTGATGCCGAACCGATGATGTCAGGAAAGACTGTCCGCAAGATGCTTAAGGACCGCGGAGTTGCCTGATGCCGCGGGTGAGCATCGGTTGACGGATCCCATCCTCCAGGTCATGGCCGTCACCGGGATGCTGTTCGCATGGATGCTTGCAGTCATCCACGTCTTCTCAAGGTGGGTCTTCAACTGGGTTCGCAAGTTCCCGGGCCTGCCTGCCGAGTACGTTGGGCGCAAGGTGGTCCACTCCCTGGGCGGGGGCGTCGTGACGCTTCTCATACCCGTGCTCTTCGAGGGGTACTACTGGGTCGTGGTCGTCTCGGCATTCCTCCTGGCCGGGTACGTGGCCTTCAGGCGGAGATGGAGGATGATGTACTGGTTTCAGGTCAAGGAGAACGCCTATGAGGTGCATTTCGCGCTTGCCTACGGCTTGGTCCTTCTGATCGGGGTCCTCCTCGGGAACGTGTGGATCGGGCTTATCCCAATGCTCTTCATGTCCTTCGGGGATTCGGCCACGGGGCTGGTGAGGGCCTGCACCCAGAGGAGGCACGTCAAGTCCTGGGACGGCACGATCGCCATGTTCGGCATCTGCGCCCTGTTTGGGCTCTGGAGGCTTGGGTGGTACGGCCTGCCCCTGGCCGCGGCGGCAAGCCTCGTAGAGAGGGTGCCTGGGGTGGACGACAACGTCACGGTCCCGATCCTCACCGCGGCATTGGTGTACTTCAGAATAGGCTAACACATTTCTTGCAGGCTCCATGCCGCATGGGACAGACGCGTCGGCTAGGCTCAACGGGCTGAGCTCGTCGGGTCGGGAACAAAGAGGATCGTCCTCCGAGGTCCATGAGGCGACAAGTGAGGTATCTGCATGTCCGAATTCCGATTTGAGTCCTCACCATTCCGTAGGCCCGGTCGATGGGTCCGGGGAGGGTTCCACTGCCACACGGTGAACTCAGATGGCGGACTCAGCCCCGAGGAAACATTAGCCCGCTACAGGAAGGCCGGATACGGCTGCGTGGGGATAACCGACCACAGGAAGGTGACTTCAACAACGCAGTTCTCGACTGGTTCCTTCGTTGCCATCGACTCGATAGAGGCGGGTGCACAGCCCGATGTGATCGGCGTGGGGGCAACGGGGCCCGTCGACCAGCAGCCTTCCTTCTGCGACAAGGTCTGCGCCCTCGCCAGGCAGGGGGCCTTCACGATCGCGGCCCATCCGACATACTCGGCTGCTATGCCAGAGGTCTACCTGAGTTGTCCGGGCTTGACGGCAATCGAGATATTCAACGCATACTGCGAGGAGGCCTATGCCAACGGCTACGCGACCGAGCTGTGGGACATGGTCCTCGGCGCCGGCAAGAGGATCTGGGGGGTTGCGGCGGATGATGCCCATCTCAACGAGAAGAAGAGGTACTACTCCGACGTCGGCCATGGCTGGGTCGAAATCTGGACCGAGCATCTTTCGGCACCTGACATTCTCAATGCCCTCAGGAAGGGAGCGTTCTACTCCACGCAGGGCCCCAGGTTCGGATCGTTCACCGTCGAGGAATCCCGGATTGCATTCGAATGCACGCCGGTCAGACAAGTGCGCTGGCGCACGAGGGGGAAATGTGGGCATGTTGAGTACCCCGCGGGCCCCGAAGGGCTGACGCAGTCCTCCATGCCCAAGTGGTTCGCCCCGAGGGGATACGTGCGAATCGAGCTTGTCGACGCGGCCGGGCTAAAGGCATGGTCGAATCCGTTCTTTCTGGAAAGCGGCCCCACTACCCGTAATCCAATTTATTAGAAAAGGCGAAAAACCTGCCGCGTCGAAGGAAAGTGTCGGAAATGGAGGAAATCCAATCGACCAAGAGGTCAATAAGGACCCTCCGCATCCAAGGGGCGCGGAACGTCGCGGCCGCGGGGCTGGAGTGCCTGAAGGTCGCAGCTCGAAAGGCGCCCGCGAAGACGGCCCAAGATCTGCTGGGGACGATGTCCAGGATTGCCCGGGAGGTCTCCCTCATACGGGTAACCGAGCCCATGCTGAGAAACGTCCTCGCCTGCGTCCTTGTCGCGGCAAGGCAGCACACCGAGCTTGGCCTGCCACAGTTCAGGGCCTTCGCCGTCTCCAAGTGCGACGAGCAGCTTGGATTCATGAAGGCAAGCATTGCCAAGGTGAGGGAGCACGGAGCCCAGGTCATCAAGGACGGCTCCGTCATCTTCACGCACTGCCACAGTTCCAGCGTCACGGGCCTCATCATCTCCGAATCCCGCAGGAAGGCCGTCCGGGTGATCTGCACCGAAACGCGGCCCAAGTGGCAGGGAAGGAAGACGGCCAAGGAGCTGGCCGACGCCGGCGTCGAGGTTTCCCTGTCCGTCGACTCAGCAACCCACATGTACATGGCCGGCGCTGACCTGGTGTTGATAGGGGCGGACGCCATCGGCGGAGGCAGGCTCTACAACAAGATAGGATCCTACATGGTGATCCATTTCGCAAAGGAGCAAGGCATACCTGCGTACTCGGTCTGCGAAACGCAGAAGTTCGATCCCCTGGTTGGGATCGGGTATGTCCAGCCGGTGGAGCAACGTCCTGCATCCGAGGTGATCAGGGGACGCGTGCGGTTCAGGATCTTCAACCCGGCGTTCGAGACAGTACCCCTGGAGATGTTCACGGGGCTGATCACCGAGGACGGGATCATCCTGCCCCGCGAAGCCGACCGGATCACGGGTAGGTACCGCCACCTTGTGCCGGAGCTCAAAAAGCTGGTCGAATGGAGTGACTGGAAGGAGGAAGGGAGTTGAAGCTTAAGACGAAGTTCCTGGACATCCAAGCCGGCGAGGCCATGGTCGCCATCCTGAACCAGGATGATGCGTCGGAACTGGGCCTCATGGCAGTAGACAGGATCAGGCTCTCCTCGGCCGGGAAGGAAATCGTCGCGATCCTGGATGTCGCGACCGAGACCGTCAGGAAGGGAGAGGTGGGCCTGTACCAGGAACTGGCCAAAGTGTTGGGCCGGCCAGAGGTAATAGAGGTCGTGCCCGCCGTCAAGCCCAGGTCGGTCAGGTTCATCACCGATCGCATCAGGGGCAGGATGCTCCAGGCTGCGGAGCTTAAGCAGATAATAAACGACGTGGTGGACAGAAGCCTCTCCTCCCTTGAGATTGCAGCCTTCATAACGTCCCTTCAGATGAGACCTCTGAGCATGGACGAGGCCGAGGCGATAACGAGGGCGATGGTGGAGGTCGGCCAAACGCTCGAGTGGGACAAGCACCCGATATATGACAAGCACAGCATCGGCGGGGTCCCGGGGGACAAAACCACGATGCTTCTAGTGCCGACCGTCGCGAGCCTCGGGCTCACCATACCCAAGACCTCATCTCGCGCCATAACCTCACCTGCCGGAACCGCAGACAGGGTGGAGACGCTCTGTCCGGTGGAGCTCACCATGGAGGAGATAAAGGAGGTGGTGGCAAAGACCAACGGCTGCATGGCATGGGGCGGCGCGGTGGACCTCGCCCCCGCCGACGACCTGCTCATCCAGGTCGAGTACCCGCTCTCCATCGATCCGCTGTACCTGCCGTCCGTCCTCGGCAAGAAAAAGGCCGCAAGCGCGGACTACGTCGTCATCGACCTTCCAACGGGCAAGGGTGCCAAGCTGAGCACGGTGGATGAGGCCAACGAGTTCGGCCGGGACTTCATAAGGCTCGGAAGGAGGCTTGGGCTTCAGGTCCAGTGCGGGATAACCTTCGGCGAGCAACCGATCGGCAACAACATCGGCCCCGCCCTGGAAGCAAAGGAGGCCCTAGAGACCCTGATGGGCAGGAAGCCGACCCCCGACCTGGTCGAGAAGGTGGCATCCCTGGTGGGCATCCTGCTCCGGATGAGCGGGGACAAGGAAGGCAAACGCAAGGCCCTCGAGGCCATCCGATCAGGCAAGGCCGAACGGAAGATGCGGGAGATAATCGAGGCCCAGGGTGGGGATCCCAAGGTCAAGCCTGAGGATATCCCGCTCGGCGAGCACACTCTGGATGTCCCCAGCGAATGCTCCGGGGAGGTCATCTGGATCAACAACCATCAGATCGTGAGCATCGCCAGAAGCCTTGGGACGCCCAAGCACCGAGGAGCGGGCGTATGCATACCCAGGAAGATGGGGGATAGGGTGAAGAAGGGGGACACCATCCTCAAGCTCTACGCCGAGAAGGCGGACGACCTTGCAGCGGCAGAAAAGCTCCTGGAGGACCTGGAGCCGGTCATGATCGCGGAGAAGCTGGCCGACCGGGTTCTGATAAGGGAGGTAGTTGAGGTCCCGGAGGTTCCCTTCACCATAGAGAGATGATCCGGCCCCCGGGCTGGCAGTGGCACCAGATAAAGAGTTAATAGAAGCCCGGTCGAACCAAGCCACAGGATACCGATGACCAAGATGTCCGATATCTACGACATCAAAGAGGGCAAGGTCAGCAGGAAGAGACAGGAGTGCCCGAGATGCGGGGCCGGAACATACATGGCGGAGCATGAGAACAGGACCTCCTGCGGCAAGTGCGGCTATACCGTCTTCAAGAAGAAGCAGTAGGCCTAAGACAAGCCTCCAGTGCACTTGCGCATCAACGCTGTCCCCAGGCCCGAAAACGTTTATGAGCTGCAGGGCCGGCCAACCCCTGGCTATGCGGTCCCCGGTGCCCGCCCGTGTCCCTGACGTCACCACCCCCGCTCGCCTGGGCTGTTTCAGATGATTTGCCTAGGAATAGAAGGCACGGCCCACAGCCTGGGCGTGGGGCTGGCGGATGACTCTGGGAGGATCCTTGCGAACGCCAAGAGAGAGTACGCTCCCAGGCAGGGAGGCATCCACCCCCGCGAAGCCGCCCAGCACCACGGGGAGAACCTGCCGGAGCTGCTGTCCCAGACCCTTGAGAGGTCAAACGTGTCCTTCGAGGATCTCGGGCTCATAGCCTTCTCCCGAGGGCCCGGCCTGGGGCCCTGCCTCAGGACCGTCGCAACCGCGGCGCGCGCCCTGGCCCTCCGCCTGGATCTCCCGCTTGCAGGGGTGAACCACTGCATCGCCCACATCGAGATCGGCAAGATAACGACGGGCTGCGCCGATCCCGTGACCGTGTACGTCTCGGGGGGAAGCAGCCAGATACTGGCCTTCGTTGGAGGCCGCTACCGAGTGTTTGGCGAGACCCAGGACATCGCCCTCGGCAACGCGCTTGACACCTTCGCGAGGGAGGCCGGCATCCAGGGCTTCCCGGGGGCGAAGAGGGTCGAACAGCTCGCGCTGGGTGGGAAGTACGTGCAGCTGCCCTACACCGTGAAGGGTACCGACTTGAGCTTCTCCGGCCTCGTCACGCACGCCCTGGAACTCCACAGATCGGGACGATCGCTTGAGGATCTCTGCTTCTCCATACAGGAGGTGTCCTTCTCGATGCTGACCGAGGTTGCCGAGAGGGCCCTGGCCCACACCGCCAAGGCCGAACTCCTGTTGACCGGTGGGGTCGCCGCGAACAAGCGACTTCGGGAGATGCTCGGGACCATGTGCCGGGAGAGGCCGTGCCGATTCAGCGTCGTCCCCTTCGAGTATGCCATGGACAACGGCGCCATGATCGCCTGGAACGGCATTCAGATGTATGGGTCGGGAGCCACCGTCGAGCCCGCGGAGTCGAACGTCAAGCCAAGGTGGAGGACCGACCAGGTGGTGGCGAGATGGGTGAAGGGATGACGCTCATAACCAAGGGGGCCGAGGGCGACATATACTCGGCAAGGTTCTCGGACGTCTTCTTCGAGTCGCCCCAGTTCTCCGAGGTGATCATCAAGAGGAGGATACCCAAGGGCTACAGGATACCGGAGCTCGATCTGCAGCTGAGGCGGCAGAGGACGATCTCGGAGGCGAGGATAATCCACGACTCGCGGGCCGCCGGGGCCAACGTACCCGTCATCCTAGGCGTCTGGACGGACGCATGCACCCTTGTCATGGAGAGGATCCAGGGCATTCGGCTCAAGGAGCTCCTCAACCAGCAGGAGAAGGATGGCACGGAGGCCTGTCGCAAGGCGGGCCGGCAGCTCGCCCTGCTCCACCGGCATGGGATCGTGCACGGTGACCCCACCACCTCCAACATGATACTGAGCGGAAGGGATGTCTACCTCATAGACTTCGGCCTGGCCGAGTACAGCGACTCGGTCGAGAAGAGGGCGGTCGACCTGCACCTGATGAAGACGGCAATCAAGAGCACGCATTTCCGGCGTTTCAGGCCCTACTACGCGGCCGCGGTGGAAGGCTACTGCACCGCGATGGGAGAGGGTGCGCAGGCGGTGCTTGTGCGGTCCAGGCTGATCGAGAAACGAGGGCGATACGTTGAGAGATAGCATCTGCGTCCTGTCCGGCGGCACGGGGACGCCCAAGCTGCTTCAGGGACTGGTCAAGCTCATCGAGCCCGGACGGCTCAACGTCGTGGTCAACACCGGGGACGACGTCATGGTCGGCGACGTCTACATCTCGCCCGACATCGACACCGTGCTCTACACCCTCGCGGGGATCGTCGACCAGGAGAAGTGGTACGGGGTCGCCGGGGACACATACTCCGTCTACGAGGAGCGGCGCACCAAGGGGCTGGTCGACATCCTGAGGGTTGGCGACAGGGACCGGGAGAACGCGGCCTTTCGCACCAGGCTCCTTCATCAGGGATACCCGCTATCCTACGCCGTCGAACAGCAGCGGAAGAGGCTCGGCATAGCCCAGCAGGTTCACCCCATGACCGACTCCAAGGTCACCACCAAGATCGTTACGCCCGCCGGGGTCAAGGAGTTCCAGGAGTTCTGGGTGAGGGATCATGGCAGGGACGATGTGCTGGGCGTCGAATTCGAGGGGATCGATGGGGCGATCCTGTCCAACGGGGCAAGGTCCGCCCTGGACAGCGCAAGGCTTGTCATCATAGGTCCATCCAACCCGATAACTTCCATCGGGCCGATAATTAGGACATCGGGGGTAGCGCAGAGACTGGAGGATACAAAGGTTGTCGCAGTGTCACCCATAAGGGGCGGTGCGCCTTTCAGCGGACCGGCCGGCAAGATGCTGTCCGGCCTGGGGTACGAGGTTTCCCCCGTCTCAATCGCCGCCATCTACAGCCGGTTCCTGGACGAGCTCATCATCGACCGGTCCGAGGCCCATCTTGCACAGGGGATTTCCGACCAGTTCGGAATCAAGGTCCGCCTTGCCGGGATCGAGATGCGAACAGCTGAAGATAAATTTAAATTGGCCCGGGCGGCGTTGGCCGGAGCAACGGAGGGGGAGAAAGATGGGCGATGAAACTGAAGAGGAACCCCAAGCATCCTTGGAGGAGAAGTTGGACATCGTGCTGGCCCGCCAGGACGAGCTGTCCCGGGAGCTTCTCAAAGAGTCCCTTGTGGACGCCGACGTAAAGCGCCTCATCAAGGTCGTGCTCTACCTCTTCATCCTGGCACTTGTCCTGTACATAGTCAAGTCCCTCCTCACCCCCATCCTGTCTTACATCTGAAGTTGTGAAGGATCATGGGCGGAAAACGCCTAGCGATGCTGGTAGTGTGGTTCCTCCTCCTGCGAACGGGCCCCTGTCTTGCCGAGGACCTGGCCGAGATAACCAGCATCAGCGGCACGATCACCGTCCAGAGCAACATGTACTCCCTCGAGGAGATCCGCATAGCCTACAGAGGCATATCGGGATCTGTCCTCGGAGATGAGTTCAGGATCCCGGGCGAGGTGTCGGGCCTGACGGTAAAAGACTCCGAGGGCGCGCTGGACCATTCCAAGAAGAAGGTTGGCAACTTCACGGTGGTCAGGTTCTACTTCAGGTCGGGACTGCGCCCGGGCAAGGAGCAGGAGGTAGCCATCGGCTACACCAGCTCCAACTTCACGTCAAAGTCCGGCAACATATGGAAGTACTCCACCACGTTCCTTGCGGGGTCGGCGGTCGAACGCTGGTCCTTGACGCTGGAGCTTCCCGGCGATGTGGAGGTGTACCCGCCCTCGGGCGACGCCTTCGCGGGGCTGCGGCGGATATCGCGCGACCGGGGGCTCACGATCTGCGAATGGTCGGCAGAGAACTCCAATAGCCTCCCGATTGCCGTGGGCTGGGCCCCCCTGGAGGAGACGGCAACCCCGAGGCCCCTGGTCTACCTTGCCATTGCCGGGGTCGTGTTGGTAGCCGCCGTGGCCGGGTTCCTTCTGCGAGCTCTCATGCCGCCCAAGAGGGTACCGAAGGCCGTCGAGATCGCCACAAAGATCCTCGAGGACCGGGAGAGGCGGATCGTGAGGGAGCTGGCGGGCGGCCAGAACCTGACCCAGATGGAGCTGGTCAAGGCCACGAAGCTCTCGAAGGCAACGGTGTCCAGGGCAGTCGTGGAGCTTGAAAGGCGCAGGGTCGTGACCAGGGAGAGCAGCGGGAGGGTCATCAGGGTCAGGCTGCAGGACTGGATACTTGAGACCTGAGAACTGGGCAAATCGTTAAGTATCTTTGGTCACGATGGAAATGCCGTGCAGATACTGTCCGACCTCCTGATATCTAGGGGGATCGATCCCGCGGCACTCGACAAGCACAGGCGTTGCGAGATATGCAGGAGCAACGGACCTCAACTGCACCAGAACTACGTCTGCAGCGACGGGGTCTGCCGGGACCTGTGGGGAGACCTTGCGGATCTGCACTGGGCAAAGACGGGGAAAAAGAGGAAGAAAGATATAAAAGAAGTTTTCCGGGACGTAGGCGGGACTCTTCTAGACAGGACTCTGGGGAGAAAGCAGCCATGATCAGACCCTTCGACGTTCTAACGCGCTGCCTGGGCAAGAAAGTGCTGGTCAAGACCAAGGACAACAAGCTGTACGAGGGAGAGCTGAGGAACTACGACGTCAACATGAACGTGACCCTCAGCGAGGCCAGCGAGATGGAGGACTTCGAACCGGTGAAGCGCTACGGCACGCTGATCATCAGGGGCAGCACCATAGTCTGTCTGGGAACCAAGAAGCCCAGCCCGCAGAGCCTATAGGCGGGGTAGACGGTCGGCCTTGGGATGCCGCCTCTCTGGGAGATCATTGCCCCGTACCTTAAGCTCATCTTCCTCACCGCCCTGCCCTACATCGAGCTCCGAGGCGGGATTCCCCTGGGCATCGGCCTGGGCATGGATCCCCTCTGGGTTTTCGTCGTCTGCACCCTTGCCAACCTCCTGATCATCTTCCCGATCTTCCTCTTCCTCGACCTTGCATTCGAGCGCTTCTTCAGGATAGGATGGATCGAGCGGCACGTCGGAGACAAGGTCGAATCGGTGAGGAGATCCGGCAAGCGCGCAGTTGAACGCTACGGATTCCCGGGCCTTGCCGCCTTCGTCGCCATACCGCTGCCCGGCACAGGTGCCTACGCGGGATGCCTAGCGGCATACCTCTTGGGCATGGATCGGAGGAAAGCCGAGATGGCAATAGGCCTGGGCGTCGTTGGGGCGGGGGTCATGGTCACGTTTGCATCACTGGGGTTTTTCTCGGCCGTGCGCAGGCTCGGGTTGGGGTGGATTGGCGGCATTGCCATCCTCGTCATCGTTCTGGCAACCCTGGCCTACTTCTACTCTAGACGAAAGAACCGCCGCAAGTCCCTGTAAGATCGGCAAGACCGGCGCGGGTAGATCGTCCACGACCGTATCCCTGGGATGATGCCCTCTAGGAGCCGAAGGAGGTTTTCCTTTGATCCGCGCCGCCTTCGAGCGCGGCCAAGCCACGTACAGCGAGGGCAACAAAGCAGCTCAGTAGCACAACCACCCTGGGCTCAACGATCTTCAATTGTACATTGTCCAAGTAGAAGCCCCCTTTGAGCGGCACGGCCACTCGGATGAAGATTATTGGCTTGCCTGCAGAGTTGAACTGGGACATGGGTATTGAGACGTGGGTCCACTGATTCTGGCTGAAACTGTAACCCATGTTGGTGAGGTACATCTTGGACACCGCCTCCAAGCCCAGAATCCCGACGGACACAGAAGGCTGAAACCTCTGGGTGTCTCCGGGGTTAATCTCCAGATCGAGCGACCAGTAGGCAAAGGCATCGAAGGGATATCCACCAGGAGGAGCAAGCTCCACGTATCCGTTGGCATCGGCCGAGACGTACAAGGAGACGTTGCCCGAGAACGCCCGTGACGCAGATCTGGGGTCCAGCGTCGCCGAAGCGCCCAGCGGCGACCACTCCTCTAGCCCCTCGTCATACACAACCTCGTTCCCAGAGGGAAGGATGTAGATATCGGCCGTCGTCCACGCAGTTCTGGATCTGTCATCCACGAGGCTCACGACGACTCGATGCTGCCCACTGCGAAGGTCGGACGTGACCGGAACGAGGCCCGTGTAGATCCTGTCCCCTCGCAGCCTGTCCCCATGTGTCCCATCATCGTACATCACCACCGTTTCCGAGCGACCCAAATCCGACAGGTCCACCCAGATACTCGTGATGCTGCCCCAGCCCCCTATTGGGGTCGAGATGACACCTGCTTCAACCAGGATGCTCTCGTCCTTGCCCGGCACGACCGTGCTCGGAGCTACCGAGAGGGATCGGAAGATCCAAGGATCCCCTCCGACCTTACAGAGAAGGGCGTCACAGAGGCCGGAGCCTGCGGACCACGTTTCCCCGGCGATCAACAACCCATCATCTTTGGCTGCAACCATCGCATAGGGCCGATCGATGTCCGCGCCGCCGCTGATCCGCTCCCAGACTAGACCCCCATCCAGGCCCAGGCTGATAAGGTACAGGTCGCCCCCATCCCCGCACGACCATGTCTCAGCCGCGACGGTATAGCCGTCATTGCGCCCTATGATGCAGTTGCCGAAGTCCCAACCCTCTCCCCCGAAGCTCTTTTCCCAGGTCAGAGTGCCCTCGGCATCGATCTTCAACACATAGACATCGCTTAGTCCATCCTCAGGGCTCCGGCCGCCAACAATGACATACCCGCCATCAGGGGCTGGCACAACGTCTTTAGCCTCCTCCGAGTCTGCTCCGCCAAAGCGCCTCTCCCATAGCACGTTTCCCCGGCGGTCAATCCTCAGGCAATAGACATCCGACCCTGCGTCGTCCGAGGCGGTCCCCACTACTAGGAATCCCCCGTCTTGTGTTTGGACGATGCCGGTTATGGCCTCGTCGCCGTCGCCCCCGTAGGTCCTTTCCCACAGCTTGTTGCCCTTTCCATCGATCTGCAGCAGGTATGCATCCGTTCCCACGTCGGACGAAGAGTAGTTCTCCGGGAAGTAGGTGCCAGGCCACATCTTCCCAGCAAGTAGGAACCCGTCGGCATCTGCTATGATGCAGTCACAACGTGGCATCTCGTAAGGGCCGGCCTCGTAGGTCTTTTCCCACATCTCCCTCCCGTTTCCATCGACCTTCACCACGTGAATTTCCTTCACATACTGAACATCCGTCCCGCCGGCGACCACAAAGCCGCCGTCCTCCGATCTTGCTACACAGGTGCCGTCCTCGTCCACTGCCCGCCCATGCGTTGTCTCCCAAACCTTGTTGCCACCCCCGTCGAGCTTCAGAAGGTAGAAATCAGCCTCTCCGTTGCCGCAGGACCGGGTCAGGCCTGTGAGAAGATACCCTCCGTCCCCGCTCTCAATGAGAGACGTGGCCCAATCCATGTAGGGTCCACCGTATGTCCTGTTCCAGACTTGGCCTGCTTTGCTCCACAATGCTTCGGGCTTCTCGACCGCGCCCAGCGGCCAGACATCGATCACCGTGCCTCCTGCTACCCGTATACTAGTTGCTACGTAGCCGTTCACCCCCTTGCGGATGACGTAAAGGTACCTCCCTCGGCCGGTATCCTTGGTTCCCAAGCTCCAAGTCACGCCGACTATGGCGGGTGGTTGGCCGCTATCAATGGGGCTGACCCGGATGTTCTGCATCTGGCACAGACTTAGCCCCTCCGGTATCCGGGTGTTCAAATCCTCCCATGTCCGATAGAAGGAACGGTCGGAGAAATTGTACTTCCAGATGGAGATCCCGTGCCGTTGTTCGGCCTGTCCCGTGCCAAATTCCGCCGCAGTCACGATCTCGTTCATCCCATCGCCATCGACATCCCCAAGATCCAGGCTTTGTATCGTGCCCCCCAAGTAGCTCCATATCTCCCGGTACGTCAGATTCTCGTATCCCCAGACCGAAAGCGTCGGACTGCCAGCACAGCACCCGCCGAGGATGATCTCGTTGACGCCGTCTCCATCCACATCACCGACCCGGATCTCGTCCAAAGGGTACGGCATGTGCTGCTTGCCCCATTGGTCTACGCCCTCCACCAGGCTCTCGGTGTACACACCCTGTCCCTGGTTCTCATATACCAAAAGTCGTCTATGCCAAGCCGGATCTGCACAGACGATGTCAGATCTCCCATCGCCATTCACATCCCCGACGTCGAAACCCCACTCTCCTGCGGGGGCCAGGTGAGCTTTCACCACCGGTTTGCCTGACTCGTACCCCACCAGAACCAGACTTCGATTGAGTATCCATACCAGGAGATTCGTTCCATTTCCATAGTAGTCCATCATCACGGCCCTTGACATAGTGAAAGAGGCACGTTGCGTTTCGGTGTGGTTCAGCACAAGATCGTAGTATCCGGATGTGTTCTGGTAGATTAGCAGGGAGGACGCCGCAGTGGTTTCCGCGTCAGAACCATAGGTATTCCACACCCCAGCCACGATCTCAGGCGAGCCGTCAGCGTTCAGGTCAAGCAACCAAGCTCCCGTTCCCATTCCTCCCGTCGTCCGGGACACCCACCGGCTCCGCAGTTGTCCTGAGACGTATTCGTAAAGGTGGATGCGTGCCTCGTTTCCCGTCGAACTCGAGAGCAGAATCAGCGCCCCTGTCGTGGTACCATCTCCCTCTTGGCCTGAGATGCTGTCTGCGAGCACCAGCAGCACCGTAGCCCCGGAGAAGTAGATCATGAAGGCCAGACCCAGCTTCTGCCTCATCGAGAACGAGTACGGCGTTGGCACATCGTCGTCCCTTTCAACCATCTTGTCGTCCATCTACACAACCCTCCAGAGTATCTGCAGCGATCTGACGGCGGTCATCCCGAGGAGGAGCGCGAAGACGCTGGTTCCGTGTGGATAGGGCATCAGCCATGCCGCAAACCCGGCGAGTATGGTCAGGACTAGGAGGACTAGGTCCTTCCTGCCGAAGATCATGGGCTCGGGCATATCGGGCACGATCGACGCCACCTTGGCCACACCGTGGTGGGTCAGGCCGTAGGGCTTGTCCCTGCCCAGAATCCTCTTCTTGGACACAAGTCCCCTCTTCTCCAGATTCCTGACGGCCCTCCGAACGCGGTTCCGATAGGTCTGGAAACTGTCTTGCCTGTAGTCCGAATGGAAGATGCTCAGCGTGAGCTCCGCCATGGTCCTGTTCCCGTCCATGAGCTGCACGAGGATCTCGGCCTGCAAGGGGCTGAACTTCTGGTAGGCCAACTTCCTCGCCGTCCGCGAGAACTGGTCAAACCGATCTTCCTTCTCGGCTCCCCTCATTCACCGAAGGATGTCGGTCCCGGTATATAACCCCCGCGATTGGGACGGAAGAGGCCAAAAGCCAAATGAGGCTGATGAGCTGATCTAGGTGCCCAATTGTCGAGCGCGTCAGACGTCGGACCCATTCTATCGGCGGGCAGCCGCAAAGTACTGCCTCAGAGCCTCAACCGCAATCCGGCCGCAGTCAGCGCGCATCTGCCTTGTGTTGCCCGCCACATGGGGCGTCATCACCACGTTGTCCAGGCGACGTATCACGTCATCCAGAGGGGGAGGCTCCGGGTCGTAGACGTCAAGGATGGCCCTGAATCTCCTCTTCAGAAGCTCGTCCCTGAATGCCTTTCCGTCCATGATGGCCGCCCGCGCGGAGTTGATGAGCAGCGCCCCGTCCTTGATCGCTTGCAGCTCTTCCCTGCCTATGATACCCCTCGTCTCCTGCGTCACCGGCAGATGAAGCGTGATGATGTCCGATCTCTTCAGCAGTTCCCTGAGCCCCACGGGCTTGACTCCCATCGCCTCGATCTTGTCTGCGGCAACGTACGCGTCATATCCCAGAAGCTCGACATCAAAGAGGGAGAAGTACCTCGCCACGATCCTCCCGACCCTGCCGAGGCCAACGATTCCGACGACCTTGCCACTCAGGTGATCTGCCACCGAGCCGTCGGGCCACAGCACGCCCGACCTCATCGCCCTGTCGAACTCCGCAAACCTCAGCAGGCCGGTTATGGCAGCGCCCAGGGTCCATTCAGCCACGGCACGATTGTTCCCGTCCGAGGCATCGATCACCTCAACCCCGGCCCGGCGCCACGCGGCAGATGCCCTGTCGTGGTTGCCGTGGAAGTAGTGGGAGATCACGGCGACCCGCACGGTGCTTGCTTTGGTGAGTAGCTCCTCCGTTATCTCCTCCGCCCCAATCCCGTTGAGCGAGAGGATCCCGTCAACGCCCCTCAGCCTCTGAGCCAATCTTTCCGAGGGCAGGGCTGTCTCCAAGGGGCCGTCGGAGGCGACCCTCGCGAAGGCCCTGAGCCTAGCCTCGTTCTCCGTGGGCATGTATTCCCGGTAGCTTCGTCCTATCCTGTGGATGTACACATGGGGCCTTGCCATTCCACCACTCCCAGGTTCCGCGCATTCTAGACAAACAGCTGTACTGCAGCCGCCCCGGCCGCAAGCAAGCCATAGAGGATGCAGAACCGCGAAAGATCAACCCGCCTCGCGAAGCCCATCAAGGCATTCATGGAGAAGTAGCTCACTACGAACGCCGCCACGACAGCAGCTGCCATCGGCAGGGAGAATGTGATGCCCTCGTAGGTCAAAACCATAGCGCCCACGATCGCCGGGGCATCCAGGAGGAAGGAGAGCCTCAATGCATCGGACTTCTCGATTCGCCTTGCAAGAAGGGACGCAAGCGTGAAGCCCGACCTGCTGATGCCGGGCAGGATCGCAAAACCCTGGGCGACTCCGGCCGCAACGCCGTCGCGCCATGCAACATCCTTCACCGCCCTGGCACCCGGCCGGACCCTCGAGCCAGCAAAGAGCGCGATCCCGGTGATCACCAGCAGAACCCCTACCATAAGGGTGAAGGCCCCGCCCTGGGGATTATCCTCGAACCAATCAAAGAGAAGCAGGTATACGGGTATGCCAACGACTCCCGTTAGAACCGTGCCCACGATCATGAACCTCGTCAGCGTGACATCTCTTCCCCTGCGGGACAGGGCCGAGGGCATCGATCGTGCCATGTAGGCGAACTCGCCCCTGAACCTGAGCAGTATGGCGGCCAACGATCCCGAGTGTATCCAAAGGGCGGCGGAAACGGCCTCCGCGGGGGTCGCCCCGGCTGACCGAAGCACCAGGGAGAGCTGGCCGGAGCTGCTTAAGGGGAACCACTCCACGATGCCCTGGAACGCCCCAAGCAGAGCGTAGAGGAGAAGGTCAGGCCCCGCCATCGTGCATCGGGCTCAAAGTCCCCTTATATCTATTGCCCGACGTCCCCCTGCCGGGGAATGTCCTCCTACTACTCCGCCTGATGGAGCCTGGTCTCGCGAACCGCGCGGTACAGCCTCCTCCGAACCATGACGGTCCAGAGGATGAACCCACAGACCATGCCGGTTGAGGCGACCACCAGCCATTCGGTCAGGTACACCCACAGCATTGCCTGGTCCTTGAGCTGGTAGGCCTTTCGCGAGGCGGAGTCCAGGATGTCAAGGGACGACCTCAGCCCATCGATCGACGCTTCCATGTCGCCGTCGACGTAGCTGCGTTCCCCAGCCGCCTTCGCCGCCCCGGCATCGCCGATGAGCTTCTCCGCCGGTGCCATGTTGGCGCCGAACTTTGACGCAAAGTCGATCAGGCTGTCGAGGGTCTGCCTGAGGTCCCGGAATTCGGCCATCAGGGACCTTGCCTGGTGGACGATCTCCACATCCGTCGGCACATTCCCGCCGGTGACGTACGTTGCCAGGTTCAGGACGTAGTCCGGATAGTACGCCCACCTGAGGAAATCCCTGCCGCCCGCGGGGGTCCAGTCCGTGGTCATGGCATAGGAACTACCAGCGCCAACTTCCCAGTAGCAGAACAAGGGGTTGGCGACGCCCGTGCCGGTGACGCGGTAGTATGCCAAGGGTGAGACGCTCTCCTTGGGTTGGACTATGTTGCACCCGTAGAAGATGCCGTAGGGGCCGATCTCCTTGAAGGGGACTGATTTCATCAGCGGATCGTCCCACCGGCTGACTTCCAGTACGCCGGACTTGTCCTCCCACTTCTGATCCAGACAGACAACGGGCAGCGCCTCGGCCACGGACGTGTCGCCCCAGGATCCCGGCGTGTATATCGTGCTTCCAAAGGTCTCGTAGCCCCCGATCATGATCAGCGTAAGGCCGCCGTCAATGACCGAATTGCGGAACCATGCCATGTGGTCGGTTGTGAAGAACCGCTTGCTGGCATCGCTGATTATGACGATGTCGTAGCTGTCCACAAGATCGGCCTGGTTGCGGGGCATGTAGAGCCGCATGTAGCGCCGTATGACGGTGTCGGGCTGGGTGAAACCGATGGCGATCACGGGGACGACCTCCGTCAGGGGGTCCCTCGTGTAGACGGGGTAGGGGCTCCCGGGGCCCGGATCCCCTATGTAGATGATCCTTATCCTCCCCGTGACGGGGTCCCTTCTCTGCTCCCGGCATGACGCCGTCCCCAAAGCCGTGAGAAGAACCGCGCAAGTCAGAAAACACAGCCCGACTCTGCCCAGTTGCCCCGGCACTGGTCGCCTTGTGCCCTCTAGCCCAGCACGAGCTGCTGGCCAAGCGCCGCCGTCAACCCTAGCTCCAGATGTCAATCTTTGTCCCCTTGTTGCTCTTCAGCGCCCGATCGCAAAGGTGTGCGGCCACCGCCACATCCTGTATCGCAAGGCCAGTGGAGTCGAAGATTGTTATCTCGTCCCGTGATTCCCTCCCCTTTACCTTCCCGCACACGACCTCGCCCAGCTCCCCGTGGATCATCGATCGGCTGAACCTGCCCTGGGAAACGGCCACGTTCATCTCTCCTCCGTGTGCCGCCTGCTCCCAGTCGTCGGGCACGACCTTGCCGTCCAGCAGAATCTGGATATCCAGCTCCTGTTTCCCCGGTGCATCGGCCCCGATCGCGTTGATGTGGGTCCCCGGTTCTACCCAGCCCCTCTCAACAATGGGGCTCCGGGAAGGGGTCGTGGTTATCACCAGATCCGACGAACGTACTGCCAGTTCCGGGGATTCGACCGAGGTCATCCCCCGTCCCCGGCCGGCTGGGAACTCCTTCACGAACCTGGCTGCATTCTCCTTGTTGACGTCGTAGACCTTCACGCGCTCAATCCCCGGAAGCACCTCCAAGACGGCCTCAAGCTGCGTTCGCGCCTGAACCCCGGCACCAAGCATGCCCACGATCCTGGAATTTCGACGGGCAAGGTACCTCGCAGCCAACCCGCCGGCCGCCCCGGTCCTGATCGATGTGAGGCTGTTGGCCCCGATGATCGCGGTCGGAAGGCCGTTCTTGGGATCTATCAGAAGCACCGTTCCGAGAACGGACGGAAGCCCGTACCTCTGATTCCCCGGGTGCGAGTTCACAATCTTGACCCCTGCGGCCCCTCGGTCTGGGAGGAAGGCAGGCATGATCCTCAAATCGCCGTTTTGGTCCTTGAAGAACAGGTACGTCTTGGGCGGCATCTGGACCTTGCCCAGGCCCTTCTCCCGGAAGGCGTCCTCAACAACCTTCAGGACCTCCTTGATCCTCAGCATCGACCTGACATCAGAGTCCGAAAGAAGGAGCGCCATGTTTCCACCTACCGGTTTCCTTTACCTGATCGCCATGGCGTGAACCGACCCGTCGTGCTATGGCCTGGGGCTCTCCGGCTCCTTTGGCCGCCTCGCCTTCCGCGAATAGATAAATCCTACTGCTATGCAGGCCCCGACGGCGACCCCAGCAGGAAGAAGGAATGCCCATCTGCCCGACCTCGGCTCCTCTGGTTTGGGGGTAGGCCCGGGCAAAAGATCGTCCTTGGCCATCTGGGACACATCCAGCGTGCTTGCCGTCCAGCCCTCCTCCGAGCCCGCGAGCATGTATTCCTTTGACGCGATCTCAAGGTGGGGAACCGTGGTTCTATCGATGCCCAGCAGATCACATCCATAGGCATCCACGCTGACGGGATTATCCCCGACAAGGATGCTGTTGGGCCTGATCACCTTGCCCGGCCCGTCGGGGCCTCCGCTCTGTAGGGCCTTGATGGCGTCAACCACCACCAGATTCCTCTGGCCCGAGGCTGCCTGCGTGGACAGCAGGTAGCTGGTCAGATCCGCGATTGGCCTGTGAAGCCCCTGATCGTGGATCCTCTGCCGGTCGTCGATTATCCCCATGAGGTTCTTCATCGAGATGGTCGCCACCGTCTCCGCATGGTTCTTAAGCTTCGGCAGGTTGACGAGGACGTCCGCCTCCAACACATCCTTCGAGACCCCGATCTCACCCAGTGATCTACCGGCATTGACCTTCTCAAACTCTTGCGGCTTGTTGTTCAGGACCTTGCACTCAACCGTATCGAACTGAGCCAGCTTACCCTTCAACTGGCTTGATCGCAGCCCCAACTCCGGCGGTTCGGTGAGAGTGTTGTCTATCACCTTGATCTCCGAGGCTCCAGCCTCCAGGCACAGCTTCACCACCGCCTTGACTAGGTCGGGGTCGGTGTTGGCTGCGTTCACGTCCGAGTTGGGCACGCAGTCGAAGGAGAAGTTGGGCTTCACCGCGACGAGGTCGCCCTCCTTCACATACCGGTCGATGCCCCCGAGTTCCCTGATGGACGCCCTAAGAAGGTACTCAGGAAGGTCGTTCTTGGCGATCACAACGCCGACATCGGGGCCGGCCGCAAGCGTCCCGCGCAGGGACAGGCCTAGGAGCGCCGCGGGGGCGAGCGAGACGAACTCCCTCCGCGTGAAACCCTCCAGCCCTACCAACCCATTACCTGCTTACCCATGAGGAGGTCCTTCTTGGACCCGTCCACCGACACGAAGGGAACAGCCAACACCGTGGCTTCCAGAAACTTGATCGAGTACCTGATCGACTTCATCGTGTCGGGCCTCTCGGCCTCCATGGTAAGGAACACGAAATCGGCGAAGCCGCGGGCAAACTCCTCTGAGTGAACGCAGCCCTTGATGCTCTTCCTGGCCTCTTCCGCTATCTCATAGGATGGCTGTTCCTTTGTGAACTCCACGCTCAGCTGTTTGAGGACCTCCAAGGGCGCGTCGAATGCCGGGATGTAGAAGGCAATCGTCCCCCCTGCGGGCCCGGACCCACCTCCTCTGAGAAGACCCGAGAAGAACCCGCCGCTTGCTTCACGGGACTCGACGGTGACCTCCGCCTTCAGGACCCAGAAAGGGTAGTACTGAACCTCCCCGCGTTCCTGCAATTTTGGGGATGCGGATTTCACCGTGAGACGCTTCAGCTCGCCCTCAAGGAGGGCGTAGCCCTGGCCACAGTTCGTGCAGCGGAAGGCCACGTCCCTGTCCTCAGACTCCAGCAAGCTTCCGCAGCTCTCGCAGTTGAGCGGCACCACCTGGAGACTTCCCTTTTCCACCTTTCCTCACCTCGCCTCCGAACCTGAACTTCCAGAAGCCCACTACCATGAGGACCGCGCAGATGACGGCGACGACTCCCTTGGCTTCGATGTCCAGACTCCTTTGCAGCACGGTTGTGAGCACGAGATTGCCAGCGAACATGGTCCCGACCAAGGACAGCACTCTGAACAAGGTGCTTCCCGGGGCCCTGCCGTAGAGAACCTTGTTCGTGGCCCCGTCCGTCAAGGCCTGGTAGGTGCGACCCTTGTACCCGTAACGCAAGACCCACAGTGGGTAGTACACGATGCTCGTTCGCAGATCCACGACATTCAGTTTCTCAAACGTGACCTCGTCCACATGGACGCTGCCCCTGCCCCACTCAGCCATCTTGGACTTCGCCTGGTTGATGGCCTCGGTACTTGCCTCGGTGGGCTCGAACACCATGCCATCCCTCTGGAGGCTTTCTCTATCGTAGAGCGAGAACTCGGGGACGGGCATGTCGATGCTCTCAACGCCGAACTCCGACACATCGCAGGCCGCATCCGTCCAGACGTAGCTTCTCATGACGCTTCTCTCAACGGGCACCTTCCGGATGTGAGTCTCCGTTCTGTTGCCTCGTCTTACCGTCTCGCGCTTGACCTCATTGCCAAGCACCCAGCCCACGACCTTGCCGGCGACCCTCCAGAAGGGCAGATAGACTAGGAACGGCGTGTCGAAGGCTGCCACCTTGCGTAGGTCCCGTGCCATCTGTATGCCGCCAAACCATCCCCGCGCAGCCTCCACGGCCCCTCCGGCATCGACCTTGCGCATCTGATGGTACTTCAGGGTTCCCTTCTCGCCTCTAACAAGAAGCGGGAGATTGCAGTACTTGCACCTGAGGGTCGTGACCCCCTCACCAAGCTCCAGGGAGCCGCCGCAGGACGGGCATGACACTCCGCTTATTGCCGATTCCTGCACTCAGACCCTCTCCGAAACTAGCGTTGCGCCGATCACCAGAGGAACCGCGGTGACCAAGTAGATGACGAGCTTCAGGACAATGTCGGTGGTCAAGAGGCCCTCAGCCAAGAATAGGACAACGGCCAGGGCAGCCAGCAGGTAGTAGGGCGCCTCGGCCTTCGCCGGGTATATCGAGGAGTGGACCTCTCCTGAGGAGCCCTCGACTATGGAGCTGTATGTTTGCCCCTCGTACTCGTACTTGATGTGGAAGACCGGGACGTGGACGAGGGCGGTCTCCACCACGTCCTCCGGCGCTGCACCAGCCTTCGCTACCCACTCGACGGCTGCGGTATAGATGACCTCGGGGTCCTTCAGCGTCTGGCCCACGTACTTGTCCGGGTCGTACAGCTTCAGATCCCCCGCGGGGATCTGGATCTCCTTCAGATCAACGATCGGGGTGCTCGCAGCAAGCTGCGTGAAGACCTTCTCTTCACCGCCCTTCTTCACCTTGAAGTACCAGATGGGGAAGTAGAAGAACTCCTCCTGTACCGTCCTGGCCTTCTCCTCCAGGCCCTTGACGGTCTTGGTGCCGGCCATCCACCGTTTGAGGCTCTTGCGAGCGTCCTCCATGCTCAGGGTGGACCCAAGCACGTAGTGGAAGACGACCTTCTTCTTGTCGACGTAGATCGCGGTCGAACAGAAAGGGCACCTGAGGAAGAGCTCGCCCTCCCCTACTTCGATCTCACCACCGCACTGCGTGCAGCTGATCTTCAACGCCGTGCCCTCTACTCGATCTTCGTCCCGCAGTTGAGACAGAACTTGGCGCCCGCCGGAAGATCGGCGTTACACTTGGGGCAACTCTGGACCAGCTTCTGGCCGCAGCTCAGGCAGAACTTTGCTCCCTTGGGTATCTCGGCCTTGCACTTGGGGCAGTTGATCGTCTCGACGACGAGCTTCTCCCCGCAGTTGAGGCAGAACTTCGATTCCAGAGGAACGTCGGCGCCGCACTTGGGGCACTTCCGCATCGTGGCCTTCTTGGCCTCTGCCTCCGCCTGCGCCTTTTGTATCATGCCGGGAACCATCATGCCCAGGCCCGCGCCCACGCCGAGGCCCATCCCGGCCGCGGCGGTGCCTCCCCCTTGTGCTCCTCCGGGCTGGTTCGCGATGTCCCTCATAGCCCTGGCGGTCTGGTACTGGGCGAAGGCTCCCATGTCGCCCACGGCGGCCATCTCGCCCCTTGCATCGATCATCTTCTGAACCTCGTCCGGGGGCGTGATCGCATTGACCACCATGTCGGCAAGCTCCACGCCATACTTGTCGAAATCGTCCTTCACCCTCGTCCTCAAGGCCGCGCCTATCTCGTCGTAGTACTTGGGCAGGTCGAATATGGTCGTCAGCATCTCGCCCAAGAGGTCGTTGAGCCGCGCAACTATGATCTCCCTGAAGAAATCCTGGATCCTATCGGAGGTATACAGGCCCTGGGTGCCAACGATCTTGTTGATGAACAGCAGGGGGTCGGATATCCTCGGGGAGAAGATGCCGAAGGCCCTCAGCCTGATCATCTGAAGCTCCTTGTCCCTGAAGGCTATGGGCTGGGCTGTGCCCCACTTCAGGTTAGTGAACACCTTCTGGTTCACAAAGTAGACCTCGGCCCTGAAGGGGCTCTTGAACCCGAACGGAAGCCCCAGGAAGCCCGTGATCAGGGGCAGGTTGAGGGTTGTGAGGGTGTGGCGTCCAGGCCCCAACGCATCGTAGGCCTTCCCGTCCCTGAAGAAGACGGCCGACTGGGACTCGCGCACAACCAGCTGGGCCCCCGACCTTATGGCGCCCGAGCCGCCCTCGGGCCACCTAACCACCATCTCGTTTCCGGCCTTGTCCAAAGACTCTATTACCTCTGGCATCTATCTTATCCCCCTGATGAGATCATCCCTGCTCGCTATCTTGCGGTCGATCTCCCCTATCAAGGATTCCAGCTCCTCCAGCTTCTGCTTGGTCCTTGCCTGGGTGTCGAGGCTTGCGCCCAGCTCGCCCACCTTGGCCTTGACATTGTCAACGTCCTCCAGAAGCGAGGCATCGAAGCCGTAGAGCTTGTCAAGTTCCTCCTCCTTGACCTTGACCAAGTC
>Ga0172366_10000322_pt1 | contig 33271 bp, 27 predicted proteins | sample LakKivSesite69cm_FD_114533 | JGI IMG/M metagenome (GOLD analysis project Ga0172366, IMG submission 114533) | Sediment microbial communities from Lake Kivu, Rwanda - Sediment site 69cm | ecosystem: Environmental > Aquatic > Freshwater > Lake > Sediment | place: Rwanda: Western Province, Lake...
AAAAATAAAAACGGTGTGCCCTGATAGGGCATTAAAATCTACAGATGGCGGTGAGGAGATGAAGAAGTTCATCGTTTCAAGAAGGGGTGCGCAGAGAAAATTATCAAGACCGGCGGGAGTGTTCTTTCTCCTGTGTATCTTCCTCACCGCCACATCCGCCAAGCCGACAAAGGACCCAAAACCAACAAGCAAGCCAAAAGTCCTGAATGTGGAAAAAGAACCCAGGAAGATTAAAGTTGAGCCGGAGGGAAAAACCAACTCCCCGGCACACACGGAGGCACAAGTCAAGGTAAGTCATCCAAGTCTCGAATCCTTTGCCATCAAGGGTGAATCATTCCTGATTCCCTCAGAAAATATCCATGCAGGCAATACTATCAAATATATCGTGCAGGTGAGCTGGGAGGGCAAGCTTGGGGACATTGAGGTAGATGAACCAGAACCACCGCTCCTCACCAATCTTCGGCTGGTGAAGGTGGTTCCATCCAACAAGGTAAGTCCTGAGACCAATCGCGCCATTGCCGAATTTGCCTATTACCTGAAAGGGTTGGAAAAAGGAAAGGCATACATCGGCATAATTGATGCCAGATACCGACTCAAGGATGGCTCCGGGAGCAGTTCCTTCCGATTGAAGGAACAGCGGTTTGACATCCTTGCCCCACAGCACAACTTGGTGAAGAACATCCTTTATGTTCTGGGGATATGCGTGGGTATCTTCATTGTGGCAGGGGTGGTAATAGCAGTTATCCGTTTCCTTAAAAGACCTCCTATCGCCCCGCCTGCACAGGAGGAAGCCACCACACCATACGAGCGGATTCAGGGGGAGTTGTCATCCATGCGTCTCTTCCTTGTGGAGGGTGAAACGCTGGATTTTTATTCCAAGCTTGCCAAGCTTGTCAGGGGCTTTGTTGCCATCACGGAGGGGAATGATGTTCTGAAAATGACAACGGATGAACTTCTCAGCTCTCTGCAGGAACGGAATTACAACCCTGAGAACAGAGACCGCGTGTTCTCCATCCTTGAGATATGCGACCGTGTGAGGTTTGCCGGACATGTCCCCAGTGCGGATGAAAATAATCAGGTGCTGAAGGACTTTGAAACGCTTCTGCGCGCCCCCCATTAGCCCGAGGGCTTTGAATCGCAGAGATTTACGATATTTCTCTCCATCACAAAAGTCCTGCGGGCTCATTATGAAAAATCTCTGACGCCGCACCTTGCGTGCGTTATCTGTCAATACACTCAGGTAGGAGGAAGACATGGACCCCGAAATTGCAGCGATTAATGAACGAGTGAAGGAGGAAAGCCGGTTCATTGACCAGCTGGTGATGGAAATCGGCAAGGTAATTGTGGGTCAGCGCTACATGATTGAGCGCCTCATGATTGCCCTGCTCACCAACGGGCATATCCTGATTGAAGGGGTGCCGGGGCTGGCAAAAACGCTTGCGGTAAAAACCCTTGCAGGGGCGATTGACGCCCGCTTCCAGCGGATTCAGTTCACGCCCGACCTTCTGCCGGCAGACCTTATCGGAACTATGATTTATAATCAGAAGGACGGCACTTTTTACCCTAAGAAGGGACCCATTTTTGCCAATCTGATTCTGGCGGATGAAATCAACCGTGCACCGGCGAAGGTGCAAAGCGCACTCCTTGAGGCAATGCAGGAACATCAGGTCACCATCAGCGACACCACATTTTTACTTGATGAGCCGTTCCTCGTCCTTGCCACGCAGAACCCGATTGAGCAAGAAGGGACATATCCCCTGCCTGAGGCGCAGATTGACCGCTTCATGCTGAAACTCAACGTGACCTATCCCAACAAAAAAGAGGAGCGGGAAATCCTTGAGCGAATGGCGGGCTCCCAGCCAAAAGACCCCGATGTAGTTGTTCATCCGAAAGAAATCCTCGCCGCCCGCGAGGTGGTCAATAAGATTTACATGGATGAGAAAATCAAAAACTACATAATCGACATCGTTTTTGCCACCCGCAACCCTGAGACCTACAACATTAAAATCGGTAAATACATTGCATACGGCGCATCGCCCCGCGCCTCAATCTATCTGGCACAGGCGGCGCGCGCTTACGCCTTCCTGCGCCACAGGGGACACGTAACGCCGGATGACGTTAAGGTAATCGGGATGGACGTCCTGCGCCACCGCGTTATCATCACCTATGAGGCGGAGGCGGAGGAGATGACAAGCGAGGACATCGTCAGAAAAATATTCGATGAGATAGAGGTTCCATAATCCTTCACACTGAGAATTGTGAATAAGACCATGCAACAGAACACCACAGTCACCATAGACACCGCCGAGGTCCTGAAAAAGGTCCGCCGGATGGAAATCGTTACGCGAAGATTTGTGAATGACATCATGGCGGGGGAATATCACAGCGTCTTTAAGGGACGCGGCATGGAATTCGAGGAGGTGCGCGAATATCATCAGGGCGACGATATCCGCACGATTGACTGGAACGTCACCGCCCGCACGGGCGTTCCTCACGTGAAGCATTATAGGGAGGAGCGGGAACTGACCGTCATGCTGATGGTGGACGCCAGTTCATCCGGAAATTTCGGCACCACGCGGTGGCAGAAAGAGGAGCTGGCAACTGAGCTGTGCGCCGTGCTCGCATTTTCCGCCATTGAGAACAATGACCGCGTCGGTCTGCTCATCTTCACCGACCAGATTGAGAAATTCATCCCGCCGAAGAAAGGGAGACGCCACGTCCTCCGTGTCATCCGTGAACTCATCGCATTCCGCCCCACACATCGCCGCACCAACCTCACCGTCGCCTTAGATTACATCAACAACATCCTGACACGCAAAAGCGTGGTCTTTCTCATTTCAGACTTTCTGGCGGGAGATATTCGCTCCGCACTCGCCATCACCAATAAGCACCACGACCTCATTGCCGTGACCATCACCGACCCCCGCGAGGAACAACTCCCGCCCGCAGGCATCATTGAATTCGAGGACGCCGAAACGGGGGAATTGGTCGTCCTGGATACATCGTCATTCGGGACTCGCTCATCATTCGAGGAAAGCGCCTCGCATGACCGGCAGGGACTGATGGAACTTTTACGCTCGCTGAACATCGACCATATAGCACTTTCCACAAGCAGGGAATACGCAATACCGCTCATGAGGTTTTTCAGGGAGCGTGCAAGACGTTTCTGAGACGAGGGGGACACCATGAGAAAACTAATTTATTTCTGCCTGATGACGATTTTCCCAATCATGCCAGTTATCATGACCGGTTGTAGTAAAAATACAGCCACCACTGATGAGGAGGTAACCGGACGCATCTCCCTTGCCGCACAGATGATGGACAAGGGAATCTATGAAGAGGCATCGGAGGAATATCGCGCCGCATTCGATTCCCCCGGCGTCTCCAATAAAAAGAAGGCAAACATATCCTACCTCCTTGCTAACCTCTATTTTGAAAAAATGAAAAATTATGAAAAGGCGTTGGGATGGTATATCCGCGCAAAATACTATGACCCTCAAAGCCCGGTCATGCAACAGATTACCGAGCGCACCGTATCATGTCTCGAGCGCATTGGACGCTCACTTGACGCCCAGAATGTCCTCTCAAATGCTACCTATCTTGCGGGCGAGGAAACGCGGCATGAACCGGGAAAAACCGTTGCACAGATTGAAGGGCGTTCCATCACGATGGGGGACCTGGATAATGAGATTCAAAAACTCCCGCCCGAAGAGCAGAAGAAATATCGCGATAACCCCGAGGCAAAACTCGAGTTCCTGCGCCAGTTTGTGAATAATGAACTTCTCTACAACATGGCAAAACGCGCCGGCTATCAGAAGGACCCAAAACTGCTTGAGCAGGTGGAAAATTTTGAAAAAATGCTGATTGTAAGCCGGATTTACAAGGAGCGCGTGGCGGATGCGGTCAATGTCACGCCTGATGAGGTGCGGCAATATTTTGATGCCCATAAGACAGACCTTGCAAAGGCACTCGCTAAAGATAATAAGACATCGGAGACGAAAACATCCGCCCTCCCGGACGCTGAGCTTTTTGAAAAATCCGCCCCACGCATCGCAACGCTTCTCAAAACGCAAAAGATGCAGGAGAAGGAATCCCAATTGCTCGAAGAACTCATGAAGACTCAAAAGGTGGTTATTTATGATGGTGAATTCGGAAAATAATTTCATAAACCCACGGGGCACTCGATGACAAGACATGCCACATATTTCCTGTGTCTCCTGTTTCTTGCACTCTCTGCCATGATGGCGGCGCAGGAATCGAAGGAGCCGGTCATCATATCCGGCAGGGCAAGTGCCAGCGAGATGTTCATTGGTGACCACATCACCTACGATTTGACCGTGGAATGGGACAAGGGTTACAACGTCCTGCAGGTAGAACCGCCGCTCGAGCTTGGCAAGTTCGAGATACTGGAAGTAAAATCCGCAACAGAGAAGGCGTCATCCGGCGGGCGGACGTCAAGGACTTATTCCTACATCCTCTCCACCTATGACACCGGCGAGTTTGAAATCCCGCCGTTCACCATTATTTATCAACTCCCCAACGGCGAGAAGAAAAAGGCGCTTTCACAAGCCATCAAGATTCGTGTCAAGCCCATCCCGCACACTGCGGCGGATAAAAATGATATCCGTGACCCCAAACGTCCCATTGACATTCCTCCCAAACCATACCTGAGAAATTTCCTGCTCATGGTTGGCGCGGCGCTCCTCCTCATCGCCCTCGCATACTTCGTCATTCATCACTATATCAAAATGCGAAGGATGAGAAAACCTGAGGAGATTCTCCCATCACGTCCCCCCTGGGAACTGGCGCTCGAGGAGCTCAGCGCCTTGGAGGGTTCGCCTCTCATCGCACAGGGAAAATTCAAGGAATATTACACACGCGCGGCGGACATCATCCGCGTTTACCTCGGACGTCTTTACCGCATCAACGCCATGGAGATGACCTCCTGGGAACTCCTTTGCTCCCTTGAGGACACGACGCTGGAGCCATCCAATCGCGAGGTTCTGGAACGCCTGCTTGAGCGGTGCGACATGGTCAAGTTCGCCAAACATCTCCCGAAGGAGCCGGAACATGCCTCAACACTTGAAGAGGCACGATTGCTCATCCAGCGGACAACCCCTGCACCTGCGCCTCCCCAACCTGAACCGTTCACGCCTCCAGCTCTGCAGGAAGGAGGTGCAAAGGCATGAGTCTTTTGAACCCGAAAAACTGGCTCCCCTTTGTCAGGGAATTCCGTTTCGCCTCGCCCGGTTATCTACTACTTCTGCTCCTCCTGCCGGTGTTAATGGTGCTCATTTTCTACTACCGCCGGAGACGTGCCGCCGCCATCAGGTATTCCGACATACACAACATGAGAAATATTTCACGCCCTCTTCGCATAATGCTGAGAGGGGCTCTGCACATCCTGCGCCTTGCCGTGCTGGCGCTTCTCATCATCGCCATGGCGCGCCCTCAGAGCGGCTGGACGGAGAGAAACGTCACAACGGAAGGGATTGATATCATGCTTGCGCTCGACGTCTCATATTCAATGAAGGCGATGGACTTTGACCCAAACAGGATGGAGGCGGCTAAGTCGGTAATCAGTGAATTTGTGGACGGACGCACCTCTGACCGCATCGGCTGTGTCCTCTTTGCCTCAACTGCCTTCACCCTCTGCCCGCTCACACTTGATTATGGGGTGATTAAAGGATTTCTGCAAAATGTGGAGTTTGGCATCGTGGATGGCAACCGCACAGCTATCGGGCTCGGACTTGCCGCCTGTGTCGCCAAGCTGAAGGATTCCAAGGCAAAAAGCAAGGTCGTGATTCTTCTTACGGATGGCGAGAATAACGTCTGGGACATTGCACCGCTGACGGCGGCGGAGGCGGCAAAAGCCCTTGGTATCCGCGTTTACACAATCGGCGTTGGCACCATCGGGACCGCCATGGTCCCCGTTGACCGCGGCGTGTTCGGCACCATCAGTGTCCCCATGGAGGTCAGGATTGACGAAAAGTCTTTGAGGGAGATTGCAGACATGACGGGCGGGCGCTATTACCGCGCCACGGATAATAAAAAACTGAAGGCAATTTATGACGAGATTGACAAACTGGAAAAAACGAAGATTGAGTTCGTGGAGCATCAGAATTTTGATGAGCTGATGGGATATTTTGCCTTGCCGGCGCTGGTTTTGCTCCTGTTTGAGATGCTCCTTTCCGGCACTTATTTTTTGAAACTGCCCTGAGGATGAAAATGAATAATAAACATTCACCACAGAGACACAGAGAGCACGGAGAATTATTCTTTCCATGTCCGTTGCCGGACATGGAAATAAAAATTAATCTCTGTGTCCTCCGTGACTCTGTGGTGAAAATAATCTTGAATGAGTGCTTCTTATGAATTTCGGAAACCAGACAATTTTATACGGATTATTCGCCCTGCCGCTGGTCGTCATTTTTTATCTCTATGTTTTCCGGCGGAAGAAGACACTCCTCCTGCGCCTCGGCACGTGGGAATTAATCAGAAGACTCCTTCCCGCTGTCAGCCGCCGGCGGCAGATATTGAAGGCGGGGTTGCTCATCCTTGCGATTGCCCTCCTTGTCTTTTCTCTTTCGCGTCCACAGTATGGAAGCATTGAACGCCCCATCACGCGTAAAGGTGTGGACATCTTCATCGCCATTGACACATCCCTCAGCATGCTGGCGCAGGATATCCAGCCCAGCCGTCTTGCGCGCGCCAATGAGCAGTTGAATGGACTCATTCACCGCCTCCGTGGCGACCGCGTCGGCATCATCACCTTTGCCGGCACTGCCTTTGTCCAGTGCCCCCTGACGCTTGATTATGCCCTTGCGGAGAACATCCTTGATACGATTGATGCGGACTCTGTGCCCATTCCCGGGACTGCCATCGGAACGGCAATTCGCACGGCAACAAGTGCCTTTGAACGCTCCGCAAAGGGTGAAAAGGTGCTGGTGCTTCTCACTGACGGAGAGGACCACGAAACTTACCCGCTCGGGGCGGCACAGGAGGCGGCAAAGGCGGGGGTGAAGATTTATTCCATCGGCATCGGCTCTGAAAAGGGCGAACCCATCCGCCTCCACGATGGCTCCTTCAAAAAGGATAACGAAGGACACGTTGTCAACAGCCGCCTCGACCTTGTCCTTTTGCAGAAAATCGCCCAGGCGACCGGCGGCAAGACCATCAAGGCAAATCCCAAAGGAAGTCTCGAACTGGACGTCCTTTACGCAGATATCGGTCTGATTCAGAAAAAGACCCTCCGCTCACAGACATATACCATCTATGAGGAACGCTTTCAGTATTTCCTCCTGCCGGTCATATTACTTCTTATCATTGAAATGCTGACAGGTGACCGGAAGAGAGTTGCGGTGGGGAAAATTGCCCTGATGCTTCTCCTCCCGCTCATCTTCGGTTTCACACTCACGGATTCCCTCTCAAGACTTACTCGACAGGGAAACAATGCCTTTAAGGAAGGGAAGCTGGACAAGGCGCTTGAAAGCTACAAAAATGCGCAGGTGGAATCGCCGGAATCCCCGGAGCTCCATTTCAATATCGGCAACGTCCTTTTGAAAAACAAAAAATATGATGAGGCGATAAAGGAGTTTGAGCAGGCATCGGCGCTCTTCAAAGAGCCATCGCGCATGGCTGATGCTCAATACAACATCGGTGTCGCCCAATACCGCATGGCTGAGCAACTCGTCGCGGCGCAAAATCTGCCAGAGGCGGCAAAAAAACTTGAAGATTGCATGGCTTCCAACCAGCAGGCAATGAAACACAACGCCGGCGACACTGACCCAAAATTTAATTATGAACAGGCAAAACGCCTCTGGAAGGAAATCCTCGATAAGATGAAGGAACAGCAGAAAAACCAGGAACAAAAACAACAGGAACAACAAAAAAATAAGGGGGAGAAAAAGGAGGGTGAACAGAAGGACAAGCAGAACCAGAAAAATGAACAGAAAAAGGAAGAACAACAGAAGGCTCAGGAGCAAAAAAAGGAGGAAAAAAAAGAGGAACAGGGAAAAAAGGAAAATGAGTCAAAGCAAGAACAGCAGGCTCAACAACAAGCTCAACAGCAGGAAACCAAGGTCGGCGAGATGAGCAAGGATGACGCACTCCGTCTCCTCAGCACCCTACCTCAGGAAAACAGGGAATCTCTCAAGGAGGCGCTCAAACACCAGTATCAAGCCAGAACTGCACCGGAAAAGGACTGGTAATCCAGCGTCTTCCTGATTAATACTGGATTGCCATAAAAATGAATTGGTCGGTGAATGCGAGTGGCAAAATGAACACGAACAAAATTACATGGATAATCCTGCTATTCATGGCTCTCCTCGGGAGAGTCATGGCGGCTGACATTACCATCACTGCCAGCGCCGAGCCCTCCAGCGTTGCGCCCGGTGAAGAATTTTCCTACACCGTCAGGGTTCAATCAGAATCGCCCGGGAATCTCCCCGAACCCACGCTTCCTCCTCTCGATAATTTCGCCATCCTCTCAGGACCCAATAAGTCCCAATCCTTCCAGTTCATCAACGGCAGGATGTCAGGCGAGCTCATTTACAGTTATAGTCTCCGCGCCGCGAGTGCGGGGACATTCACCATTCCGCCAGCCACTATCATGGTTAACGGTCAGGAAGTCAAAAGTGAGGCAGTGACGGTCACCGTGTCGCAGACCCCATCAACTAACATCCCCGCGCCCATGAAAAATGAGAACATCCCCCGTCCGGGCACTTCCAACGAACAGCTTCGCAACGCACTGGAGGGCAAACTATTCTTGCGCGCCGAGGTGGATAACAAAACCCCATACGTGGGACAACCCGTAGTCGTCTCTTACACCCTTTATGCAAAAAAGGGACTGCCCCTCGTTTCATGGGGCTTGAGTGAGCCTCTGCCGCAATACAAGGCATTTCTGAAAAAGGAACTTTATAATACAGAACGCCTCACCTTCCGCGATGTAAAACTCGGTTCGGAGACCTATCAGGCGGCACTGGTCAAAAAAATTATCCTCGTCCCGACAAAGAGCGGCAAAACAATGGTTGACAACCTGAATTTGGTTGTCGGGCTGAACGTGCAGTCGTCTGGACACCGCCGTCCGCGCGGCTTTTTCGAAGACCCATTCTTCAACGACTCCATGTTTGACCTGTTTGGTCAGCGGGCAGAACAGGTTACCGTGCCATCCTCCGTTATCGAACTGGATGTTCAGAATCTCCCCTCTCCCCTGCCAGCAGATTTCACGGGCACGGTCGGTGATTATAACTTCACTGCAAAACTGGACCGGAACAGCGCCACAATGGATGACCTGGTGACCCTGAACCTGAGTCTCAGCGGTAAGGGAGCGGTGGAGAGTGCGCTTGAGCCAAAATTGCCGCCCATCGAGGGTTTTGAGGTTTATGAGACGAAAGCCCGCGTGGATAAAAAAATCACCGCAGACACGCTCGGCGGGACGAAGAATTTCGATATCGTCCTGAGACCGCAGAAAACGGGCGAGATGGAGATTCCCCCAATCTCATACACCCTTTTTAATCCCGAAAAAAAGGAATATGCCACCCTGAAATCCGCACCAATCAAACTCACCATTACACCCGGCACGGCAAAGACACCCCTTGTCATTGCGGGGCAATCCCCGGGCATGTCATCCAGCGGCGGGTCAATCATTGAAATAAATGCGGACATCAATTATATCAAGGGGGGTGAAGGCATAATCATGAAGAGTATCCATCCCCTCATACTCAGAGGATGGTTTCTTGAGCTCCATCTCCTTCCGCCCTTACTTCTTGCGCTGGCATTTTTTATCAAACGGAGACGGGAGGCATTAGAGGGCAATGTGGGGCTTGCCCGCAGACTGCGCGCCCGCGGTCTTGCAGGTCGCCGTCTGAAGACCGCCGTTGCCGCCCTATCCAGCAACGACTGTAATTTGTTTTACACTGAACTTGCATCCGCACTCCGCGGTTTCTTCGGCGACATGCTGAACCGCGAAGCCCACGGTCTGACAATCGATAGTCTTGCAGAGTTACTCCGCGGGCGCGGCATCTCTGAAAGTGACATCTCCCCCGTTTGCTCCCTCCTTGAAGAGGCGGATTCCATTTGCTATTCGCCCTCCCGGCACACCACGGAAGATATGCGCGCACATTATGAACAGGCATTCCAAATCATCCAGGAATTCAGGAAAAAGCTATGAAAAGAAAAAGCATGACATCATATTTGCCCCTTTTTATCCTGAGTGCCTTCGTTCTTGCCTTTGCCGCGCTGATGGCATTCGGAGCGAACCCTGACGAGACAAATCTCAAGGCGCAGTTCAACCGTGGGGGAATGCTTTATGACCAGAGACAATTTCAAAAGGCGCGGGAGATATATGAGGAAATTTTGCGCACCGGCGTTAATGACCCTGCGGTGCTCTACAACCTCGGCAATGCCTGCGCCCGGATGGGTGATGTCGGGTCGGCGGTGCTGTATTACACCCGCGCAATGCGACTTTTGCCCCGCGACCGCGACATATGGGAAAACCTTGCACGCATTCAGCCCCCCATCAATCGCCCGAACACCTTCTTTCTCCTGAAACCATTTGCCTGGCTGAAAAACAGCGTCAGTCTGAATGAATGGACAATTCTCACATCCCTCTTTTTTTTCCTCACTGGCATGATTCTGGCTCTCTACATGCTTACACGCGGAGAAGGGCGAAGACGCCTGATGGGTAACCTGACAATGGCATTTGCAGTAATTTTCTTGTTCAGTGGTGTCTTTTTATCCATCAAGGTTTATGAGGAGCTGGTCGTCAGGACATCCATTGTCATGAAGCAGGATACACTGGCGCGGAGTGGTCCCGGCGAGCAATTCGAGGAATTGTATAAATTTCCCGCGGGGACAAAGGTGCGCATAATATCCGACCCTCAGGGCGGCTGGGTGCGCATCCGGCTGATGGATGGACGAAGTGCCTATCTCCCGCTCACGGAAATCCGCAGCGTTAACCCATATTGAGAACGGAGGTGGAATTTAATTATTTTTTAATCTTCAACTGTTACATTACTTCATGCAATAAATCTCTATGATTGGGGGAAACTGACCGGATGAATCTCTTTGTTATAAAGTCATCACCCCGTGGTTTTTTTATCCCCACCCTGTCATGGATGAAATCTTTTACCTTGACCCTTTTTGAAAATTGAAAAATCCAATATTTTTATATATATAACTTTGAGGATAAAAAATGAAAGTTAAAAAAGTAATGCCAGTTATTGTTGTTCTGCTTCTGGTAGCCGTTGTTGCCATAATCGTGAAAATGAGGCGGAAGGAAGCCGACCAAAAGAAAAATGATTCAGGCGTAACCATTGTGAAGGTGGAACGCGGACCGCTCCGCCAGTCGGTGTCCAGCACTGGGAGGGTCGTCCCCAACCTTGACGTTGACATCAAGTGCAAGGCAAGCGGGCAGATTGTCGATATCCCTTATGATATAAGCGACGAAGTTTCATCAGGAACGCTCATCATGGAAATTGACCCTACGGATATGGCGCGGTATGCAAAACAAGCGGGTGTGAAACTTGCCGCCTCTCAATTCCGCCTGATTGAGGCGCAGCTTAATCTAAGGGTGGCTGAGCAGAATCTGGCAACTCAGCGGATAAAAGTTGATGCCAACCTGAAATCTGCCCAGGCTTCTTACGATGACGCCAAGTCCAAGGCAGAGCGCATGAAGCAGCTCTTTGAGAAAAAACTGGCAAGCCGTGAGGATTACGACACTGCCCAAACCGCCGCCGTGCAGGCGCAATCAGACCTTGAAAACGCTCGCGCCGCAAAAGAAGACCTCAAATCCCAGGAAATATCCGTTGACTTGAAACGCCAGGACGTCCGTCTGGCGGAGAATCAGGTGGAATCCGACAAAATTGACGAAGACCTCGCCGAACAGAACCTTAAAGACACCAAGGTCTTTGCACCACTTTCTGGCGTGATCTCCGCACGCAATGTCCAGGTGGGTCAGATTATCGCTTCTGCCATCAGCAACGTGGGTGGCGGGACAACCGTGCTCACAATTTCTGACCTTTCCCACATCTACGTCATCGCCTCTGTGGATGAGAGCGATATAGGAAAGGTGGAAGAAAACCAGGATGTCCAGATTACTGCGGATGCCTACCCTGAAAGAATATTTAGAGGCAAGGTGGTGCAGATTGCCACAAAGGGTGTCAATGTCTCCAATGTTGTTACCTTTGAAGTAAAAATTGAAGTGACAAGTAGAAATAAATTGCTTCTGAAGCCGGAAATGACCGCCAATGTGGAAATAATTGTGGCTGACAGGCAGGATACCCTGCTTGTGCCTTCATCAGCCATTTCACGCAGAAGGGGCAAACGTATAGCATTTGTGAAAAATTCTGCCGGTTCTGCCGAAGAGCGGGAGGTGGAGGTCGGCATCAGCGATGGGGTCCAGACGGAGATCTTGAAAGGACTGAAGGAGGGCGAGGAGCTCGAGGTCAGGAAGGGAATGGCGGACAGTCGCTGGCACGCCAATAATCAGCCGGGACAGGGCACCCGAACACCGTCCTCTCAAGCGCAGATTCGCATGATGATGCCGCGACCACCAAGAGGGCGGTAATCAATCATGAATCGGAGAATGGGAAACGGGGAGAATGGGGGACGGGGAGAGTGGGTGAACAAAATCTATGATAATTCACATGGAAAATATTGAAAAAACTTTCAAGATGGGCGGAGTCGACATACGCGCCCTTAATGGCGTCTCTTTCGATATTGAAGAAGGCGAGATGCCAGCCATCACTGGACCTTCCGGAAGCGGCAAATCCACGCTGATGCACATAATGGGTTGTCTGGAGCGCCCCGATGCCGGTCGTTATATTCTCGCCGGCGAGGATGTGTCGCGTCTTTCTCCAAACCAGCTTGCTGAAATCCGCAACCACCGCATCGGGTTTGTCTTTCAGACCTTTAACCTTCTGGCAAGGATGAATGCCCTCGAAAATGTAGAACTGCCGCTCCTTTATGCAGGCAATGACCATGCCAAGACTCAGGCGGAAGAGGCACTAAAAATTGTTGGGCTGGCTGACCGCATGACCCATGAGCCAAACCAGCTATCCGGCGGTCAGCGCCAGCGCGTCGCCATCGCCCGCGCCATTGTGACAGACCCGACAATCATCCTTGCAGACGAACCGACCGGCAACCTTGATACCAAGACCGGCGAAGAAATCCTGGCGCTCTTCAGGGAATTGAACCAGCAAGGCAGAACGGTCATTATTGTAACGCATGAGCCGGATGTGGCAAGGCAATGCAGTCGTCTGATTCATCTCCGCGATGGTCACATCGTCTATCATGAGGAAAAAGGAGTCATATAAAGTCATGTTGCTCTGGACAATTATCAAGGTAGCTCTTAAAAGTCTGATGGCAAATAAACTGCGAACATTTCTTGCCATGCTTGGAATAATTATCGGCGTGGGGGCGGTAATCTCCATGCTTGCTATGGGTGCTGGTGCTCAACATCAGGTGATGCAACGCATTTCTGAAATGGGAACAAATCTCCTTGTCATCCGTCCCAGCGAGCGCGGCTCCGGTGGCGTCATGAGCGGTACTCAACAGAACCTGACAGTTGAGGATGCCACTGCCCTTCTGAAAGTCAAAGGGGTTTTCCAGATTGCGCCGATTGTCCAGGGTAGTACCCAGATTAAATACTACAACCTGAACTCACGGACTGCTGTGGTGGGTTCTGCTCCCACCTATTTCCCCATCCGCAACTTTGAGGTCGACCATGGGCGCCCCTTTACAGAAGGCGAGGTGGACGGTTCGATGCGTGTGGCGGTCATCGGTCCCACAACGGTGCAAAATCTCTTTCAGGATGAAGACCCCATCGGTCAGAATATCAAAATCAAAGGCATCAATTTCAAGGTGGTCGGCGTGACAAAGACGAAGGGCGACCAGGGGTGGTTCAATCCCGACGATGAGGCATTCGTCCCATATACAACCGCAATGAAACAGTTATTCGGATTGGACTATCTCCGGGAGATTGACGTCCAGGCGGTGGATGACGCCGACCTCACCAAGGTGCAGGAGGATATCACCAGTGTCCTCCGCCAGAGGCACCGCCTGCTGGCAGACGCACCGGACGATTTTAGAATCCGAAACCAGGCGGATATTCTTGCTACGGCTTCCACTGTTACAGAAACATTCACCTTTCTTTTGGGTGGGATAGCCAGCATTTCCCTTCTGGTCGGCGGCATCGGAATCATGAACATCATGCTGGTCACTGTGACAGAGCGCACGCGCGAGATTGGTGTCCGCAAGGCAATTGGCGCCAAAAACCGCGACATCATGCTCCAGTTTCTCATTGAAGCAATTGTATTAAGCGGGCTGGGCGGTCTCATTGGCATTTTGCTGGGTGTCGGTGGGGCAAGCATGATTGCGAAACTGTCCCAATTCAAAACCCTTGTTCAGCTGCCGAGCGTCCTTCTGGCACTTTCGTTCGCCGCCGCCGTGGGAATCTTTTTCGGTTATTATCCGGCGCGCCGCGCCGCACTCCTTGACCCCATCGAGGCATTAAGGTATGAGTAGAATAAAATTGTCCGCAGACGGCGCAGATTGGCGCAAATTTATAATACTAATATCTTTACTTCTTTCCTCCTGTGCCATGATTGAGGTGCGCATCCCCGAAGAGCCCGGTGGCTTTTTTCAAAAGGCAAAAACAACCGAGCAGGGAAAAGCAACAACGACAACCGTAACTCTCCCAGCGGTGGGACCTCTTCGCATCAATGTGGAAGAGGCGGTCCTTCAATCCCTGGAGCACAACAAGGAATTTATGGTGGAGCGGCTCACGCCAGCTATCACGCGGACAAGGGAGCAGGATGCCCGCGCCGCCTTTGACCCAACCCTGAGCGCCAGTGGATCTGTCGCAAAGAGTAAGGTGGAGATGGAAAATTCCAACGGGGTAAAAACCAGAAGCGTGACCAAGAACAGCAACGCCGATGTGAATCTCTCCGAATTTTTCCCCACAGGAACCACACTCGGGCTTGATTTTAATACCAACCGCAGTGCTAACGGTATCAGCGGAGACCAAAACTCATCGCGTGCAGGGATTTCCGTAACGCAGTCGCTCCTGCAAGGATTCGGCTTGGGTCCCAATCTTGCCAATCTTCGCCAGGCGAGAATCGACACCGTTTCTTCCGAATATGAACTGCGCGGTTATGCCCAGTCGCTTGTGGCTCAGGTGGAGGAGACTTACTGGGACTGCGTTCTCGCGGAGCGGCAGATGGAAATTTATAAAAAATCGCTCGATGTGGCACAGAGCCAGTTGAACGAGGTGGAGGAACGTGTGCATCTGGGGAAACTGGCGGAGTCTGAACTTTACGCCGCCAAGTCTGAGGTGGCATTGCGCAAAGAGGCACTCATCAATGCCAACAGCGCCCTTCAGAAAACCCGCCTTAATTTACTGCGTCTGCTCAATCCCTCCGGTGATGACCCTCTCAACCGAGATATGACGCTGATAGAAGAACCCCGCATACCAAGCGTCCAGATGGCAGGGATTCAGGAGCATCTGGACATCGCAAAGAAATGGCGACCGGACTTGAACCAGGCGCGTCTGCAGATTCAAAAGGGCGACCTGGAACTCGTAAAAACGCGCAATGGCTTGCTCCCTGTCATGGATGTGTTCATCAAACTGGGGAAAACGGGCTATGCAAATTCCTTCCAGGGTTCGGTGGATAATATTGAGGACGGTGAAAGCAGTGACTGGACAGCAGGATTTCAATTTTCCTACCCTCTTGGGAACCGTGCCGCACGTGCCCAGCACAAGCGCGCACAGTTGAGTCTCCTCCAGTCTAAGGAGGCACTGGACAATCTGGAGCAGTTAGCTCAGGTGGATGTGCGAACCGCTTATATAGAGGTCAACCGAACGCGGGAACAGGTGGACGCAACTGCTGTTACGCGCCAATTTCAGGAAGAGTCACTGCGAGTGGAGACGGAAAAATTCCGCGTGGGGAAATCCACCTCAATCCTCGTGGCGCAGGCACAGCGTGACCTGCTTTCCAGCCAGATTGACGAGATTCAGGCAGTCATCAATTATCGCAAGGCGATTATCGAACTTTACCGACTGGACGGTTCTCTGCTTGAGCGCCGTGGGATTTCCGCCCCCGGCAATGAGCCCGTCGTCCTCGCCTCCACCAGACAATAAATCATCCCGGATAGAATCAGGAAAAAGAATTTAAAGGCATCTACGAACAGCCCTGCTTCCAGAAGGGGCGAAGGTCTGCGGGGAAATACATATCTGTCTGTGATGAGACCCTTGTAAAACCCGAAACCCGGAAATGTGGCATAGAGATGGAACAGCCGTCGCTCCGGATCAATTGTATAATATTCAACAAGAAACTCATGATATCCCCGCTTAAAACTGCCCTTCACGGATGAGGTATGCTGTTCCTTTACATCCACATTGCTTATAATCTTTTTCCCGTCAATCTCAAGGAGATACCTCCCGAGAGACTTCACGTAAAACGTGTATTTCCCATTGAGTGGCAACCACAGGATACCCCTCCATCTTACTCGAACCTCCTTCACATCTCCCCCACTCACACGCCCGTATTCATCAATGCACAATAGCCTGTCCCGCACACTGTATCTCTCAATCGTATTATCTTTAAAAACAATCTCCACCTGACGCGGGATTGCCGTCAGTGAAACAATCATGGAGCAGAGGGCGTAAAGCGTGATATTTGCCGCCACAAGGCAGATGAGAGTCCTTTCTGCGGTGGCAAATTCCCTGAGCGGTTTAAACCGAATGACATCGCTGACCTCCAACCCCGCAAGTCTCCAAAGGCGAACTATTGTGAATATAAGGATGCCCACAAGGATAACCACAATTCCAAAAAGAAGCGAGGGGCTGAAATAACGTATGAAATACGTCATGAATGAATCAATTAGTCCCGTTCTGATAATATCAAGGTTGCCTGACAGACCGGAGAGCTGCGGGATGAAGAGGAACTGATTCTCATCCTGTTCCACCATGCCGTAAATATTACCGTTGAAACGCGCGGGGCTTGCCAAGACGCCCACCATCTGCACAAAAAGCCCGCCTGTAACAATGAGCACGATGAATAGACGCATCACTTTGCTCAAACGCCGGAATCGCTGAATGGTCTCATTTGCAAAAAGCATAAGTGGCGGCACAAGGGGCAACAAAAAGCGCGAACCCCATCCAAGCCCACCGTGCCAGCTCCACCACTTTGCGTAAAAGTATAACTTCACAAGGATGATAAACAGCACCGTCATGGAGAAAACGGGCAATCTCTTCCAGACCCGCCCGATGCAGAGAAGGGCGAGGATGATGGGCGGCGAATAAAAGAAAAAACTGCGCGCAGGACTGAAGAGGAGTCCGTAAAGACCGAAGAGAAGCGGGGTCGTAAAACCCTCCTCACCATAACCCGTCCTGAATAGTGAACCATATCTGATATAATTCAGAAATACCTCTCCCAGAAGGGCAAGAAAACAGGGCATGAGAAAGAGAACCACATCCGCAATCAATCTCAAGGTGCCCCGTCCCTTCCTCAGCGAAATCAAAACAAGGGCAAAGATGTAAACGAGAAGGATGGGAAGATTGTCAACCCGCGTGAGGAGCAGAAGGGCAAAAAGGACACCTGATAAGAAAATGTCTTTGCGCCTCAAATGGCGGTCATAACTCATCAGGTAATAAAGGGATGCGAGCAAAAGGAGAGCGGCAAGCGGCTCGGAAAAAAATGTCTTGGCGTATGGAAAACAGATGGTGCACAAACCAAGAACCATGCTCGCATAAAAGGCAGTCTTGGGCTGGTATCTCAAAAATCGGGAAAGTGAATAAAAGCAGACAATCAGAAGTGACGTGATAACGGCATTGGTGAAATAAAAGAAATATATGAGAACGTAATCCCTTTTTACCAGCGGGAAGAAACCGGCAGCCGTCCTTCCCAGAATATACATAGGAATGGCGGCAACAGACTGCGTAATACCGTATTTGGAGACATTCTGCCCATAGGTCTCGCGGATGAAAAGCGAGCCCTTCTCCATCAGGGCGCAGGTGGTGAACATCATGATGCGTTCATCGCTGGAATAATATTGCTCCGTGAAATGGTCGCCAGCGGAAAGCAGGTAAATCGTCAAAAAGAAAAAAAAGAGATATGTCTTAATATGGCGGTCCTTTCTCAAGGGTCTTCTCCCGATGTGAGACAATCGTTCAATCCTATGGAATTATAATCCGCAGAACGTCAAGGATATAAAATGGCACAACGGACATGAGGTCACCAAGCATTTTTCTTGACCGCAAATGTCGGTGCGGGGCTCGATACAATATAAATTCCTGAGAAAAGCGGAATTTAAAAATGTTATTGGAGATGTTGTATGGCAGTTTCTCTCCAACATAGTGGCAGGCGCGGGAAAAAAATCTTCTCTCATGCGTCGCTTTCCTATCTCCTCCCTTTCACTGTGCTCATCTCCATATTTCTGACCACACCGGTCTTTGCCCAACGGGTATATATTATTCTCAGCTCGGACACCTCGGTCTGGGTAAACACCTCCGGCGGCGATACAGCCGATACATACGCAAATGAATTTGATTATGACATATTCACAAATCCATCGGGCATTCTGAAACAGGTATTTGGCCCGTCATTCCGCAACGCTCATACAGACAGCTTGGGACATCCCTTCAAGGTCTCATGGTTCATGCATGGCGGTGGCTGGTTCCAGAAGGGCACCAATTCAACCTCCATCTCAACACTCTTCATGATAAAAAAATATTGGGGAGGGGATATTGAAACATGGGGCGATGAACTTGCTTATCACTTTCACCATTTCACATGGAGCGGCTCCAGCTGGGTGATGGCGCCCAGCTTCGCTGACACCATCTGGGATTTTGAATGGACAATGTCCCAGATGCTCATTGAAGAGTCCCTGTATCCAGTCTCCTTCCGCTCAGGATGGAATTATATGGACAACCCCTATGAGCAATATCTTGACCGATGGATTCCTTTTCGTCTGGAGGGGGAAGCGGGAATGACGGACTCCACACCATACCATCCCAGCTCTCTGGACTACAGAAAACCCGGCGATATGAAAGGGTGGGAAGTGCACCACTACTACATGAAGAATTTTACCGCATCAGTAGCAAATCAGATTTTCAATACCGCCCATGAGGGGCATGAGCAGGTGGTCTGTGTCTGGTCACACCAGAATGAGACTGATTTTCCACAGCAGATTGCCGGAGTGAACGCGGTTCTACATAGCACAAGCCTTTTATATCCAGATGTCACATTCCTATACTGCTCCGCAAAAGAGGCGATGCAATCCTGGCTAAAGACCACGGATGTAACTCCCCCCACACTGAAACTCTCAACAGTGCAGGAAAATCACATCACCACAGTGACGGTCGAGGGTGATGCAGATATGTATTCCGCTGAACCATGGGTGGCGGCAAGGATGTATTCGGGAACATATTTGCGCCTCGGAACAGAGACTATCAGCGATAATATCTGGCGATTCACTTATGATGCACGAGAAATAGACCGCGTGGTCGTTGGCGCAACAGACCTTTATGGCAACACGAGTCTTGCCGAAGTTCATGATTGCTCTCGCGCATGGAAGTCTCAATCTGAATTCTATCAGGCTGAACCGGAAAATATGGACCTTGAAACTGAGGTGAACCACGCCCTTCTCTCACCGATGGAAATACCCGTTGCGGTCATTGAGCAGACGGAAGAAGATGGTCAGATGGAACCCCTGCGCCGCTCATACTGGATAGGGCAGACATTCATCCCGAAATCGGACGGGATATCCGGCGTGACCTTCGGTGCAAAGGTCAATCAACCCGCTGTATTCCTCGTTGAACTTCGCTCAATGCTTTCCGATGGCTTCCCGGATGACAATCCCTCGGGTCTTCTCACATCTGGCACGACAACCCTGAATTCCAGCGGACTTGCTCACGCCACCCTTGATTTCACTGGATTCCAGCGGGACGGACGCCCCTATGCCATAATCTTCAAAATCCTATCCGGTAACACAGAAATCCGCCTAAGCACGCTGAATCCTTACACCGATGGCACCCTTATCAGGGCTTACAGCCTTGACTGGATAACTATCCCTTCCTTTGACTGCCAGTTCCAGATTTTTGACGAGTCGCAAAATCTCTCCATTGACCAGTCAACTTATGACTCAGACGCCTATGTCTCGGAGAGAGGACTCTTCCTTGCACAAACCTTCCTGACAAACATCAAGAAAATCTCAGGATTGGAACTTCACATTGTCGAATCTGTGTCTGGTGAACATCTTGGCATCCAGCTCCGGACGACCCTTCCGGGTGGTGCGCCCGATTTTTCGCACGCAGGCTTATTGGAGCAAGGAAGTTTCACAGTTAATGGTTCCGGTATCCTTTCTTTCCCTTTAAACTGGGACATTCCAGAAGGAGCGTGGGGGAAAACTCTTGCCCTTACCTTTGTTTCACCAATTGACGGGCAAAATACCATCCGTCTCGCCCAAGCCTCAGGTAACCTATACCACGGGGGTGAACTGTTCATCTCCGATGACCTCACCACCATTGAGAAGATGGAAAACAACGACCTGCGCTTCAGGTTATTTGCCTCTGGATATGCACCCTCCGGAACCCTCACATTTACAGAAGACGCTGGAAAAGTTGTCAGATGGACGCATGCGGAAATCGTGGCGCTGACAAATCCTCCCGAGACAAATCTACGGGTGCGCTTTCGTATCGCCAATTCAGCAGAAGCCCTTCCTTTTGCCCCCTGGTCGTCTTTCCTGATGCCACCCACTGTGACTTTTGCCCCATCGTCAAGGGGACGTTTTATCCAGGCACAGGTCCTGTTAGAATCTCTGGGTGAAGATTCGCCTGTCTTTAACAGCCTTGAGGTCTTTTACGATGAAATCCTGCCACCCGGCTCTCTTGCGGTCAAGAACTGGACTAATTACGAATAATTAGCATTCTATTGAGTTTCACAAGACCCCCTCTCTTCGGAGTCCGCATCCCGCATGAACATCTTGACTTCACAATAATATCGGGTCGATTTTCAAAATCATCTGATGCGGCGCAGGAGGCATTCATGCCCGCAGAAACGCAACCACCCGCAAGGAATTTAATCTGGAGCTTTCGCTTTGAAATTATTCTCACGGGACTTTTTATCCTGCACACCATTCTATTTGCCCTCATCGACGTCATCGCATTCGACCGCATGACCGTGAGCGGCATCGACCCCGTCTGCTATTACAGTTATCTCCGCTCAGTCGTATTTGACCACGACCTCAACTTTGAAAACGAGTATTGCGTTCTTGACCCAACTGGGGTTCTGCTCTCCTACCCATTGACGCCTGCCGGTCGACGTCCCAACAGTTTTTCCGTGGGTCCTGCCATTGCCTGCGCACCGCTTTTTTTCACGAGCCATGTTATCGTGAAAATCACAGGGGCGGCGCCTGCTGATGGTTTTTCTCCGCCGTATCAGGTGTCCTGTTTTCTCACCCTCGCCCTCTTTGCCCTTGCGGGTCTTATACTGCTTTTTCGCTGGGTGCGGTTATTTTTCAGCCCGATGGAATCATTTCTTGCCACTGCCGCCACATGGTTCGCCTCAGCCGCCGTATATTATTCCTATCCTGCGACTTTCATGCCCCACGCCATCTCTGCCTTTTTCGTCACATTATTTCTCTACTATGCACAGAAAACGCGTGGACGGGGCAATGCTTCTCGCTGGGCGATGCTGGGGGTCCTCATCGGGGCAATGACTCTCATGCGCTGGCAGAACTGCCTCTTCGCCCTGTTTTTATTGCCGGAGATGAAAGGGTTGCGTCGACGGCAACTCATCAGGAATGCATCCCTCACGGCAATAACCGCACTGTTGATATTTCTCCCACAGATAATAGTCTGGAGTATCCTTTACGGCAGATTTCTTCTCATACCGCAGGGCGAAAGTTTTCTCCTCTGGTCGCGCCCCATGCTCATGCCGCTCCTGTTTTCCACATTCAATGGACTCTTCACCTGGACACCCATCACCCTTTTGGGCATCCTCGGTCTTATCCTCTGGCTGAGGGAAAAGGTGGCGCGCCCACTGCCTCAAATCCTCATCATCCTGTTCATACTTCAGGCATATATGAACAGCATAGTGCGGGACTGGCATGGAAGCTGGGGTTTCGGGATGAGGCGGTTTATCGACTGCACACCGCTATTTGCCGTGGGGCTGGGGGCGCTTCTGACTCGCATCCGTCCGAAGTTCCGTCACTTTCTCACCTGCGCTGTGCTCGTCCTTTTTGTCTTATGGAATTATCTGTTTCTCATTCAATATTACTTTCACCTTGTGGCATGGAACCGTCCGCTGACATTTCATGAAATGGTGGGTGACAAATTCCACATTTTCACATCAATAGAGCGGAGGCGTCTTGTCCGCACGGCATATCTCTCCGCAGAGCGCGGATACATGGACGATGCGGAAAAGGCGATAAATCTCGCCATTGAAATTGACCCCAAGCATTCGGACATTTATCTTGCCGCGGGTGAAATCGCAACCTTACAGAATGAGACCGACCGCGCCTTTCACTTCCTCATGCAAGCCCGCGCCCTCGCCCCAGGCGACAGGGACGTTGAGCACGCAATTAAAAAACTGGGGGAACAATCGAGAATGATGATGCACCAATGAAAAAAATGGTTGCAGTTTTTTATGAAGTCGTGAAAATCAACTATTTTACCGCGTTTCTGATGCCCTTTTAGCGTGATTTCTTTTTCTATATGCTGAAAACTGCAATTTTAAAGGGAGGTCTCTCCATGCCACGCCTGAATGAAAAATTCCAGAGTCTTCTGTTTCAAACAATTGACGAACTGAAGGATGAACTGGTGCGCGAAACGGCGCATATCATCACCTTTGAAACCGTTTCCGGCGGGAAGACGGATGAAGAAAAGGGCAAATTCAACAGCGAGATAGGACGTCTCCTCGATTATCTCAAAAACCTCGCATCACGCCTGGGATTCGTCTATCGCGACCTTGACGGCATTGTCACTGTGATTGAACAGCCTGGCACGAGAGATGAAAAGGGGCTGGGGATTCCTCTCCACATAGATGTGGTGCCTGCCACCGGTGAATGGAAATATCCGCCCTTTTCCGGAACCATAGCGGAGGACATCCTCTGGGGACGAGGCACGCAGGATGACAAGGGACCGTTCATGGCATGTCTTTACGCCCTTGTTACGCTGAAGAAAATGGGGCTTCGCTTCCTACGACCCGTCCATATCATCATGGGTCGCGGCGAGGAGATTGGCGAATGGTCTGACGTGCAATATTTCATAAAAAAGGAAGGCGCTCCCGCCTTCAGCTTCACACCGGATGCCGCCTTTCCCGTAATCAATGGCGAAAAAGGCATCATGAATCTCAAGATAAACTCGGAGTGGGAACCGGGGGAAGGCGGAAGGAATCTGCAATTTCTCTCCCTATCCGCGGGCGTCCGCACCAACGTTGTCCCCGATTTGGCTGATGTGACATTTGCGGCGAAAGATAAGAAACAAGCCATGGTGGAACTGGCAAAAGAGCTATCAACCTTTGCCGCAAATAATAAAGAAATACGATTCGGTGGACCGGAGGTATGTGAGCCATGTCCGCCTGAGACCGACTGCCTTAAGGTAACCTTCCATGGCAAAAGCGCACATGGGAGTCTCCCGCAGGAGGGTCACAATGCCATCCTCGACGCCCTTCTTTTCCTCTCCAATCACACATCTGTCGTTCAACCTTGCAGGGCTTACATGGATTTCCTCCACCGCGCATGCTCACCCCCCTTTGGTGAGGGGCTGGACATCGCCATCGAGCACCACTTTGTCGGCAAGACCACAGTGAACCTTGGGATATGCAACATCAATAAAAAAGAGGGGCGCGCACAGGTCAACATCCGTCCCACCCTCGGGCTTGCCTGCAAAGAGGTGGCAAGGCGAGCCGCATCTCTCCTGGAAAAAGAATCTGCAAAAACAGGCGTCAGAATGTATTTGGAGGAATCAAAGGATTGGGGACGTGAGGCGCTATTCGTTGACCCGGAGGTGAATGCCTTCTTCATATCATCCCTTCAGGAGGCATATCAATGCGTTACAGGTCGCGAACCCAAACTCCAGGCAATCGGCGGCACCACATTTGCCAAGGCGTATCCTAACTGTGTTTCCTACGGACCCGTTGATTACGCCGACGAAAAGGAACTTGCCCACATGACTGATGAACATGTCGTGATTGCCCATCACGTCCGCAACGCAAAGATTTATGCCACCGCCATGGCGCTCCTCGTGACGGACATTCGGACTTCATAGCAAGTTCGGCGAAGTTGGCTCTGACAGTAAAGGCGCACCCTTCTCCAATGAACGATGCAAATCCTAAAAATGTCGGTCAGGGGACGTGTATCTCACTCGCGGGACTTCAGAACCTTTATGCGAGAACGAAGTGGCTCATCACAAAACGTCTGAAGGAATTCAGGGAAACTTTGCGGCGGGGTTCTGACAAGGACATCTTTGCAGAACTTGCCTTCTGCATCCTGACACCGCAGTCCGACGCACACCGGTGCTGGAACACAATTGAACTACTGCGCAAAAAAAACATCCTTATGAGCGCATCGAGCGCAGAATTTGCGCATCACCTCTTCGGTGTGAGATTCCACAACAACAAATCACGCTACATCTGCGATTCAAGAAAGCGATTCACGGAAATCCTGACATGCCTGCGAAAGGGTTGCCCCACGCCGGAACTGCGCCAATGGCTTGCCACGAACATCATGGGATTGGGCTACAAGGAGGCGAGCCATTTCCTCAGAAATATCGGGCTCGGCGACAGGATTGCCATCCTTGACCGCCATATCCTCAGAAATCTTGTTGCCTTCCACGTCATTCCCTGTCTCCCGCGCACCATGATGCCGAGACAATATCTAATCATCGAGAAACGGATGCGACAGTGGGCGCGGAAAATCCGCATCCCCCTCGCCCATCTTGACCTACTTCTCTGGTTCAAGGAAAAAGGTGAAATATTCAAGTAGGAAAAGCACATGCATCTGGACATGCTATCAAAGCAAAGACTTTACAAAAAAGCATCCTGAGGGGCACTGAACAACTCACTTTAATTTGACAATCAGTTCCACCTCAACGGCGGCGCCCAATGGTAATGTATTTACCCCGATTGCGCTCCGTGCATGGCGCCCCGCCTCCCCGAAAATCTGAAGAAGCAGCTCTGATGCCCCATTCATCACCTTTGGCTGGTCAGTGAACCCATCCGCAGAATTTACATAACCGGTCAGGCGGATTATGCGTTCGATATTATCTATGCTCCCCGCTAAACTCTTCACCGCCGCAAGGGCATTCAGGACGCAGACCCGCGCCGCATCATAACCCTCCTCAAGGGTCAGGTCTTTCCCGACAACACCTTTATAAATCAACTGCCCCTTAACAAACGGTATCTGTCCTGCGGTATAAACAAGCTTATCTACCTGGACCGCCTGGATATATGCGGCAACGGGCGCCGACACCTCAGGCAAAACCACACCAAGCTCCTTTAACCGATGTTCAAAACTCATACATCCCCCCAGGGTGAAATTCGAGCGTGGAGTTTACCATCATTTCTTCCTCCACGACCGCGGCATCTGGTGCGCCACGGAGAACCACATTCTGGTGATTCGGCATGTGTGTCTCATCAAAGCCCAGAACCTTGCCGAGCATCCTGCCATCGAGAAGGACACTATCCCCGACCAGCAATGACCCACCAGTAGTCACTTCCGCAAAACCAAGGTATCTCACAATATTGACCGTTTTCCCCGGAGCGGCGTCCTCATCCTCCGCCACCATGAATTCAAACATCTCCTTCTCACGGACACAGCGAGAATGAGGCGCAATAAGCAAAAGCCCGCGGTTCTTTATTGTCCCTTTCAGCACCACCACAACAGTTGCCACTACAGGACGTTTTGCCACAAACTTTACAGCCCCCGCCCTCCCGCTTTTATATGGCTCGGTCATAATGTCTATTATGCTCAATCAAATTCTACATAATCTAACAAAAAATCTCTATTCACTCATCAACCGCTGTCAAGCCTGTTTTATACAAAACCTTAGATATTATCACGAGGAGAGCCCAGCATGTATAAAAAAATTTCAATTTAAAAAATAAAAGAAATAAAATATGATTTTAATCAAAGCTAATGGGCGCGTTTTCCCCAATCATATATTTCCCAATTATCAATGGTCGAAGTTCCATCCGAACCGAACTGTGCGAAGTATGTTCTTGTTCTATCATCGCCGATGCTGGTGAACTCCCCACCGGCATAGATGGTCGAACCTGAAATGGTGAGAGCATAAACCTCACCACTCGCGTTAGGATTCCAGTCGGTGACGGCGCCGGTGACAGCGTCGATGGCGGCGATACAGTTGCGCGTCTGCCCGCCGATGCTGGTGAACCATCCACCGGCATAGACGGTAGAGCCGGAGACAGCGAGGGCAAAAATGCTGTTGCTCGCATTGGGATTCCAGGTCAAGTCAACCGAGCCGTTCGCAAGAATGTGGGCGATGCTGTTTCGAGCAACATTCCCGACCTTGTCAAAATAGCCACCGATGAACCAACCGCCCGAGCCATCGGGAACACAAGCATGGACAGTCCCGTCCACCTTGGGAAAGGTATAGATAAGAGCGCCGGTCGCGGTATCAAGAGGAACACCACCACCGGTTGATGGACCAACATATGTAAAATCCCCACCAATATATACAGTGTCTGGCGTTCTGACGATGGAGCGGACGGCTCCGTTGGTTACCCACGTCTCTTCGCGTGGTGTGGAGCTCTGGGCGAGCGCCACTGAAACACTCAAAGCCGCCAGCACAATTGCGGCTATCACCATGGTAAAATTAATTGCATGCAGTTCTGACTTCATGGTATTATTCCTATAAAAATTATTTATTTTTATAAACGCACGATAACCAATAAGTCAAGAGCAATATCACGCAGGGCGCACCAAGAACGCAGAGACGTCTGGAATATTTATAATTGTATATCTGTTTTTCATTGACTCACTTAATTTCACATTTAAATATTTGCTCAATCGTGTCCTTGACATATAGTATTATTAAAGCTTGCAATATTTGTTCCCTTAAGTATTTGAAACTAAAAACAGTGGAGTGATTAATGCCCATCATTAATTACAAAACCAAGGAACTTAATTGCAAGATTGTCTATGTTGGTCCAAGTCTGGGTGGGAAAACCACGAACATTCAGGCAATTCATCACTCGGTTCCTTCTCACTTCCGCACACCTCTCCAATCCATTGATACTGATGGAGACCGGACTCTCTATTTTGACTACTTCGCCCTGAACCTGGCAGAAATTCAAGGATACAAGACAAAATTTCTTATATATGGCGTGCCGGGTCAGCCATATTACAAATCCACCCGGAAGATGGTTCTGAACGGAGTGGATGGACTCGTGTTTATCGCAGACTCGGACAAATATCGAATGTCGGACAATCTGGAGAGCATGCTCGACCTGAAAGGAATGCTGAGGGAATATGGATATATATATGAGGACATTCCCATTGTCTTTCAATACAATAAACGAGACCTCCCCGACATTACGTCGGTGGAAGAATTTGAGCGGGTCTTGAATAGCAGGGGATGCAAATCGTTTGAGGCGGTGGCGATTCAAAATAGAGGCGTCATTGAGACATTCAAGGCAATTTGCGAAGAGGTCGTGGAAAAACTTAATAGAACTCTTGCCACTGGCAGGTCCAATCAGGGTGGCATGAAAAATCATAAATTGGGTTAACAATGAAAAATCCTACTGAGAGTACCATAAAGAAAAGCCTTTTCATCTCTGAGAGTGAATTTCAAATCTTAGAAGAAAAACTATCCAATCTTGTAGTTTCCACAAATTCCCGATGCGCCCTGCTCATAGACAAGAGCGGCTATCTCATACTTGCGAAAGGACATTTTCATTTCATCCCGCCGGATGATATGGGGGTCATGGCATCCGGTGCCTTTTCAGCCCTCTGCAACATGATAGATATGGCGGCGGCGCATCTGACCGTCACGTATCACTTCCCCGGAGCGGAATCCCTGCATTTCTGCGTGATAAACCCGAATATATTCCTTGTAATCATTTATAAGGCAAATCCTCAGGAAACCGTGAAGAAGGGTGAGGAAATCATGAAGATAAGCCGGCTCTTTGCAAAGGAAGTCAAGAGTCTCGTGGGCAAACGGGGAATAAAGGACAAAGGACCCGCCTCCTTTGATTTCATTACCAAAAAGATAGACGAGATTTTTAAAAAGGAGATATAGTCTGCATCCACCCCGGACGGACATCCTTTCCGCCTCAGGTGGATTCCATATTTCATCCTTTAATTTGACAATGTCTGAAACACTCCCCATAGCGTCCGGTGAAGAATCCGTCATACAGGCGCTGAAATATGAGCGCATATCTGCAGGACTCTTGTGCGGGACGGCGTTCCTTACGGGCTTGCTCATCTATCTTCTTCCACCTGAAAAGAGGGGCATCTACCCTCCCTGTCTTTTTCACTCCCTGACTGGTCTTTACTGTCCCGGGTGCGGCGGGGTGCGCGCCATTCATAATCTTCTGCACGGACGGATTCTCACGGCACTCAGGTTTAACCCCATAGTGGCGATTCTTTCCATCCCTGTGGCGCTGTATTTCCTTTATCTTGGCAGATTTGCCCTGACAGGGAGAACATTCAGGTGGAGAATAAGGCTTAAAAATTTAAAAGTGAAAAAGGGAACACTCTGGATATTACTCGCAGGTATGCTTCTATTCTGGATTCTACGCAATATAAACCTATACCCATTCTCCCTCCTTGCGCCTCCATCCGAGCTCAGTCGCCAAGGCACTGCCGCTTCGGCAACCCCGGGTGGATAAATGTGCACGATATTTTTTGACACGGACTGCTGCCCTGAGAGATTCTTTTATATTGTATTCAGTCAGGGCGGAAAACGATGACTAAAAAAATTCTACTGCTCGGTTCTACGGGCTCCATCGGGACACGCACCCTCGATGTCGTCAGGGATTTCTCCGAGAGTCTCTCCGCCTGCGGTCTATCCACCTTCGGGCGATGCGACCTTCTAACAAGGCAGATTGAGGAATTCCACCCCGTCGCCATAAACGTCTCAGACCCATCAAGGGCGGATGAAGGGCGGCATCTCGCAGACACTTACGGCGTCAAACTCACCCTCGGCGAGGAGGGACTTGCGGAACTCATCGGCATCTGTGAGCCGGATATCGTGGTAGTCGCCACGGTGGGCATCGCCGGATTAAAACCAACATTATCCGCCATCAACTACGGCGCTGACATTGCGCTGGCAAACAAGGAGGTTCTGGTTACAGGTGGACGCCTTGTCATGGAGGCGGCACGAAAAAAGGGCGTTCGCATCCTACCCATTGACAGTGAACACAACGCCGTATCCCAGTGCATGACGGGGCAGGATAAACTTAAGGTGCGGCGCATTATCCTGACCGCCTCTGGCGGACCGTTCCGTCACCTCTCGCTTGAGGAACTTGAACGCGTGACCGTTGACCAGGCGCTTGACCACCCCACCTGGCGCATGGGACCCAAAATCACAATAGACTCCGCCACACTCATGAACAAAGGGTTCGAAGTCATCGAGGGACATCAACTCTTCGGCATTCCAACGGATAAAATCGATGTCCTGATTCACCCACAGAGCGTCATCCATTCCCTCGTTGAATACATAGATGGCGTCCTTCTTGCCCAGCTCAGCATTGCGGATATGTATCTCCCCATACAGAATGCCCTGCTTTTTCCAGAAAGACTTCCCAATCGCCTTGCACCTCTAAATCTCGCCTCACTCCCCGCACTGACCTTTGAACAGCCGGATATGGAGCGTTTCCCCTGCCTCGCCTATGCTTACGAGTCAGCCCGGATGGGAGGCACCGCCACCGTCGCATTGAACGCCGCCAATGAGGTGGCGGTGAGGCGTTTTTTGAACGGGGAGATTCCATTCATGCACATCCCCCGCATCATCCGCAAAACACTTGACAGACATGAACGACTTCCGGCAGACAGCCTTGAGGAAATTCAGGAGGCGGACAGGCGTGCGAGAAAATTGGCTGAGGATATATAAATCCAAAATACCTGAAAATATCGGATTCACCACAGTCCGCCTGAGGCGGACACAGAGGGTATAGAGGAAATAAAAAAATGAGCATTATAGGAATTATAGCAATCGCATTCACGTTCGGCGTTGCCATCCTGGCGCATGAGTTCGGGCATTTCATCTTTGCCAAGCTCCTTGGCGTCGGCGTGGAAACATTTTCCATCGGAATGGGGAAAAAAATTATCAAAATAAAACGGGGCGAAACCACTTACTGCCTGAGCACCATTCCCTTCGGGGGATACGTTGTCATGAAGGGTGCTTTATCAAAAGAGATGGAGGCGCAGCTCCGGGAGAATGAGGAAAAATCAAAGGAAAAGAAGGAGGAGGGAGAAAAGAATAAGAAATCCCTGCCGGAGCTGGTATCTGATGACATCCTCTCACTCAGGAACAAATCCCTCCCTGTGAAGGTTGCCATTTACGCCTCAGGTGTCTTTATGAACTTTGTTGTGGCAATCATAACCTTCACGGCAATCATGGTCATCGGCATGGACGTGCCGGTGCCGAAACCGCCCATTGTGGGCTTTGTTGCGCCAGCCTCGGTTCCAGAGCGGCTGGATATAAAACAGGGCGATAGGGTGAAGGCGGTGAATGGAAAACCGGTGAAGAACTTTGACGAAATCTACGAACGCCTTGGCGTCCTCATTAATACAAAAGCCACGACACTGACAATCACACTTGAGCGGGGTGAAAAGACATTTAACGTGGGCGTCCCTCTCAACATCAAATCCCCAAAATTCCTGGAGTTTATGAGAAATTTCAACCCACCACTTGAGCCTTACATTGAGGAGGTCATGTATAATCAGCCGGCGGACAGGGCTAACATCATGCCGGGGGACTACGTCCTTGAGGTGAATGACAAGCCAATCAATGACTGGATGCAGATGGTGGTGACGATTCGCTCAAGCGTGGGAAAACCGGTGCGTCTCAAGATTCGCCGGGGAAATCAATATCTTTTCAAGGTAGTCACGCCCGTGAGCCGACCTGAAGAGCCGGAGGTGGGACAGTTGGGCATCATCCGCGGGGAACCGAAGACGGTATTAAAACGCCTGCCCGTAGTTGAGGCAGTGGGCGAGAGTTTCACCATCAGTTATCAAATCATGGGGTTTGTGGTCGTAAATACATACAAATTATTCTCACGGTTCAATGTCCATGAAATGGGGGAAAACTTGGGCGGACCGGTGGCAATTGCAATTGAATCCTACCGTCAGGCGAAGAGCGGTCTGCGCAACTATTTTTACTTCTTCGGGGCTTTTAATATCATGCTCCTGATGCTGAATATCCTTCCACTGCCGATTCTGGATGGAGGGCACATCCTTTTTTCAACCATAGAATCCATTTTCAGGAAGCCCATCCCTGCCAAGACTCTGCTCCACATTTACTCCATCATGATTATCATCCTAATTGCCCTTGCGTTACTTGTGACATATAATGATATTGTGCGAAACTTCTGGAGACTGGGTTTCCCCTGATGATGAAAAGAAGACAAAGTCGAAAAATCCTTGTTGGGACTGTGCCGGTCGGTGGCGGTGCGCCCATCACGGTGCAGTCAATGACCAAGACCCTGACATCGGATGCGGGCGCCACACTGAATGAAATCCGCCGACTCGCACTGGCGGGGTGTGACATCATTCGCTGTGCCGTTCCGGATGAAAAGTCCGCACGCGCACTGCGCACCATCTGCGCGGAATCACCCATACCCGTCATTGCAGACATCCACTTCAGTCATAAGCTTGCCCTCATTGCCATAAAATCCGGTGTTCACGGGATACGCCTCAATCCGGGGAACCTGAAAAAACCCGAATATGTGCGCACAGTTGCCCGTGAGGCGGGCGCCGCAGGCATCCCCATTCGCGTCGGGGTCAATGCGGGTTCAATCTCTGAAGAGTGGAGGAAAAAAGTTAAACGCGGCGACTGCACACTGCCTGAGGCAATGGTGGAAAGCGCCATCGGGCAAATTAAAATCCTGGAGAATGCCGGATTTGACAAAATCAAGGTGGCACTCAAGTCATCAGACATCATGACAACGGTGGAGGCATACCGCCTCATGGCAGGAAGATGCGACTATCCATTTCACGTGGGGATAACAGAGGCGGGCACTATCCGCACCGGCGTCATCAAGTCCAGCGTTGGCATCGGCATCTTACTTCAGGAGGGACTTGTGGACACACTGCGGGTCTCACTGACCGCTGACCCCATTGAGGAGGTCTTCACCGGCATAAAGATACTCCAGACACTGGGTCTGCGGGAGGCGGGACCGGAACTGGTCTCCTGTCCAACATGCGGGCGTCTCCAGATTGATATGCGTCCGCTTGCCGAGATGGTTGAAAAGGCGCTTGCGGCTGAAAGTCTCCCCATCAAGGTCGCGGTGATGGGATGTGTGGTGAATGGACCCGGCGAGGCGGCGGAGGCAGATGTGGGCATTGCTGGAGGCAGGGGTATGGGTATTCTCTTCCGAAAGGGAAAGATTGTCCGCCGGATTCCCGAGGCGGGACTCTTCACCGCCCTCATGAAAGAGATTGAAAAACTTAAAAAAGAGAGACGGAAAATATAACATCGTTTCATTTCCTGTCCGACGAGTCAGACCTGTCAGACCCGTCCGACCTGTCAGACTTGTCCGACCACCATCTTGCATCTGGTGCTTGATTCATGACCGAACCCTTGCTCATCAAAGATGCGCTTGAAAAGAGTGCGGAATATCTGCGCTCAAGAGGCAGTTCAAGCCCGCGCCTCGATGCCGAGCTCCTCCTTGGACATACCCTATGTCTCAGCCGACTTCAACTCTATCTCAATTTTGACCGACCACTCACAGAGGAGGAAAAGGGACGTTACAGGGGGCTTCTTAAACGCCGCGCCGGACATGAACCCGTCGCATATATACTCGGCGAAAAGGAATTCATGTCTCTTGCCCTTCACGTAACACCTGCCGTCTTGATTCCACGCCCGGAAACGGAAATCCTTGTTGAGGAGGTCATGAAAAGGATTGCTGAATGGCGCGGATTGCATCATGAAGAAATGCCGAACGTCTTTGAGGTGGGCATCGGGTGCGGAGCCATCAGCATCTCCCTCCTGCATCATTTTCCGGAACTGAAAATCCGGGCGAGCGACAGGAGCGCTCCTGCCCTTGAGGTTGCAGGGGACAATGCCCGGCGCCACGGCGTCATG
>Ga0172366_10000324_pt1 | contig 33239 bp, 25 predicted proteins | sample LakKivSesite69cm_FD_114533 | JGI IMG/M metagenome (GOLD analysis project Ga0172366, IMG submission 114533) | Sediment microbial communities from Lake Kivu, Rwanda - Sediment site 69cm | ecosystem: Environmental > Aquatic > Freshwater > Lake > Sediment | place: Rwanda: Western Province, Lake...
AGCCAGTTCCCCTTGTCCAAGCACATGATGACATGCATCCCGTTTCCGTTGGCCTCCGTGATGGCCCGATCGGCCTGTTCATCTACGCGCAGTATGCCCTTCTCGCGCTCAACGTATGACCAGAGGTACATCCCCATGTCGTAGCCGACCCTGGTCCACTTGAACCCGAGGTCGTACTGGATTGGCCACAACAACTCCTGGGTCAAACGATCCATCCCGTAGCCATAGTACGTGGACGAGACGGTCACGCCCGCTCCCCGCGACACGAGAGCGAGGTCGTCGCCGTGCTCGTTACGGACCTCGACTTCGCCGACTGAGAAGCTGGGCCCCCAGTTCTGGACCGGCTGCAGATTACCCGCGATGATCCAGACCTGCTTGGCACGTTGAGGTGGGAACTCGATCACGGTGGGGCCGGCGTCACGCCCCGAGAAGCTCTTGTTCTCGTACACCGTGCTCCACCCACGGCCATCGCAGCTCAGCTTGATGGCGAGCTCCCTAGGCAGGGCCTTTCCGGGCTTCAACCCCTCCCCGCACTGGCCGTGGGCAGCGGGACCGAGGTGAGAGCAGACCAGGGCCACTGAGGCGATCGTGCTCTCCTTCGGTAGGTCGATCCGGATCCATTCAGGACGGACATCCGGCGCGTTGCCGCCCCTGCTCGACCAAGCCGTCTCCGGGTCCCCGTCGATCAGGTGGATCGGCGAGAGCGGTTGGTCGTCGTTCCACATCGTCTTGGGTTCCCGAGCTGGGGTTGAGCCGCAGAGATTGCTCTTGATCTCCCAGGACTTCCTTGGTTTGAGCTTGATCGCGAGGTGTTCATTGTCCTCCTGCAGTACGGCCCCCGGCAGCAGATCCGGGCTCTCGCCGTAAACGAAGGTGTAGCCGAAGGCATAGACGGGAACCCCGTTGCAGTGGGCCTCGACCGTAGCGTAGTCTTCGATTCTGGGCTGGTCCCTCCTCGAGGATGCCATAGCTGCCCTTCCGAGCCTCCTGTTTGTATGTCTTTGGTTCAGGCCGACATCAAGCGGGCCCAAGGAAGCGGGTTGCCGACTCGGCATTCCCAAGTCCCGAGAAGCACAGACATCTCCCCCTTTGGAGGTAGCCGTCATCCGTTTGCACAGAACGACCCATGGTCACACGAAGGGCCCCTTCGCAATAACACGACAAAGCAAAGGACCACCAGAAGCGCGTGAACCTCGGGCACTGCGATCTTAACCACCCTGACTCGGTTGGGATAGCTCTCCACGATCCCGGCCAACAGGCTTCCATCCGCAAGTCGAGAGAAGGCGATGTCATAGGGTGATTCGAGCGTCGGCTGATCAGCAACGAGGCCGAAATCCCCGAGGTGCGTACCTGCTGAGTCGAAAAGGTATATCCTGTTTGCGACAAAATCCGCCACGGCCACGAGGTCGTCCGGTGATATTCCTATGCCAATCGGTCGTGTGAATCTCAAACGACTCTGTATGTCCCATATCGTGCGGTTGAAGGAGAGGTCGGCGTTGAAGACCTGCACCCTCCTCACATATCCCTCGGCCTCGAGGTACGTGTCGACAACCAAAAGCCTGCCCGTCGAGTCAAAGCAGAGATCAAGAGGGCCGTCGAACTGCCCCTCGCCCGTTCCCCAAGAGCCCACCACTGCCCGCACGGTCAAATCGGGTCCCAAGATCTGGACTCTCCTGTTCAGTGCATCGGCAACCGCTATCCTGCCGCCGGAATCCACCGATATGCCCCAGGTCAGGTTGAACTCCCCAGGCCCAGTACCCGGTGATCCCAGTGTGTGAAGCACCGAGAGGTCGGAGCCGAGGACCACTACCCGATTGTTGCCTGCATCCGACACCCAGATCCTGCCGTCCAGATCCACCGCGACTCCGCGGGGCCGGCTCAGCACGCCGGCAAGCGTTGAGTTTATGGAGAGATCCTGGTTCAACAAGACGATTCGATCATTCCCGGTGTCGGACACAACCCATAGGCCCGAAGGGTGGTAGGCTATGCAGTTGGGCGATAGAAGGCCCGGGTAGGATAGCGCAACGGGCGAGATGCTGAACGGCATCACCGCCGCTACGCAGGGCAGGCAAAACAAGAGCAAGATGGGCTTCCAGTCCATGCCCTTCAGCTGATCATCTCCCAGATCTTCCGTTGGGTCGCCCAGACATCAGCCACTTGATACTGCTCACGATTCCGGACAAGTGAGGACGCGAAAGAGTAGCGGTAGTTGTACCACAGGAGCATCTCGACCTCGGGGTGCCGATGGGCGACGTCGTAGTAGAGCATCGTCTCCTTCTCATCCAGCGGGATGAACGACCATTCCCTCCACACCTCAAGGTCGTCAACCCAAACCTTGGCGGAGCCCTCGTCAGCTATCAAGCGGAGCTGTGAGAAGGTCTCCGGAAGCCTGGCGTAGGGCAACCTCGTCTGGGGCTCGCCGTCGAACCAGACGGTCCACCTGTAGGCATCGGCATCAAATCCAATAACCACTGAGTGCCAGACGCCGGGGCGGACGTCGACCGACCTGTTGATGATCTCCACTTGCATGCCATCATCAATCAGCATCTCCCTGTCTCGGAAGCCCAGCCTGACGGGCTCCCCATCGCCGTCACCTACGGCAACCCAGAAGTCTGGCGATCCCCCCGGCTCCACCGCAAAGTAGAATGCCGCCTTGGCGCTGTGGACCCCCCGGAAACCGAAGACGGCAGCCGATGATCCCAAGGCACCATCCAGGAGCAGGGAGTTGTTTCCCTTGTGGCTGATTCGTCCCGTGACCTTGATGCCGCTGCCCTCAACCCGCCATCCCTCGGGCGCGGCGTCGGTCCGGCCCGCCTCGAACCCCTCTGACACCGAGAACTCCGGGTCGGTGTTGTCCGCGCCGAAGAAGGGACTCGATCCCGGGTCGAAGGCCTGGCCAATTAGCACGACCGGCTTCCCGAATGAGCAAGCCCACGACACGTCGCTTTCCACGATCCCTTGATCGCCGGTATGGCGGTAGTCGGGGGGCTGGCCATCGTGATAGGCGTAGAAGTAGGGATCGACACCTATGATGTCGCAGGCCTCGGGGGTTTGTCCTATCCATTCGTCATAGCGGACCAGCGTCCCATTGGGCAGAGTATAGGAATAGGAGTTGCCCTGCCTGTGGAAGACGACCATCACCGGCTTGTTCCAGAAGACCCCCCGCGCAACGTCGCACATCTCCACCACCATGCCCGGGGTGACGTTCCAGGGTGAAACCCAAGGCTCGTCATAGACGTAGATGGCTACTATGTGTTCCTTGTACGGCCGAAACTTCTCCTCGTAGATCCTCATCTCCTGAAGTAGGAGCTCCCTTCTTTCCTGGGCAGTGGTGGGCCTGGGATCTAGGAAGTAGACGTACTTCGCGAGGGTATGGACGAACAGTACCATGGAGAGGCCGTTTTCGACGCAGGCATCGACGTACGAGGGATCATAGTAGTACGCCCTGGGGTTCTCCACCGCATGGGGTACGACGATCACGTTCGACTGCTGGGCCGCATAGAATATGTGGGCGGAGTTGGCGGTCCAGTCACGCGTTGAGAGATTACCGTTCGACGCCAGCTCACTGCGGAAGTATGTGGATATAGCGCTTTCGAAGACCTCAAAGTATCCTTGATGCTTCAACCCACCGTTGGTGCCGTTTCGTTCAGGTCCTTGCTTCTCGGCACGGAGGAACACCTGCAGTACCACCGCTACCAGAAGCACGATGACGGCCGCGGCGGGAAAGAGCCGCATCCGGAATCTCCGGGGAAACATCCGATATCCAACCATAACGCGAACGTTAAAACCTATTCCTATCGACGCTGGACATACTACCAGCCGACCTAAGCACACCTTCAGGTGGCGGCCGGCACTATTCTCTGGCGCGAGGGCAAGGTAGGGCGCACACGACCTCAGGGACAGGGAAACCCGGGGCCCAGGGGCCTCTCGTGGATCCACGCCTTCGCTTGATTGCGTCCTTCGAACTTGGCCCGGACCCGTTTCGGCTTGCCTGCAGTCATCCTGGCTTCTATCCGCCAGGTCTTCGTGGGATCGAAGGCGACGAAGGAGAGAACGAGCAGGCCGCCCCTCCTTTTGCTCCGGATGCTGCCGAATGCCTCGGGCTTCGTCAGTAGATAGTTGTGGTGGATGGACTTCAGAGCCTCATCGTGGTACGCGGGGGAAAGCTCGGTATCGATCACTAGGGATATCGCCGCGGGCATGGTCATTTGTCGGCCGGCAAACAACCAGCAAAAGTCACCATCCACGCCAGAACGGTCCCCTTCCGGGCGCCTAGCAGCTGTACCGGACCAGCTCCTTCTCGTCCACATCGATCCCAAGACCCGGGCCCTTGGGCAGCATCAGCTTGCCCTTCGCCAGCTTCGCCGTTTCCTTGAGGAGATGTGCACGAAACATCCAGGGCCCGATGAGCTCAGCGCCCCACGTGAATATGCCTGAGGTCACAGCGAGCTGCAAGCCGGCCAGGGTGCCTATGCCCAACTCCGGCATGCTTCCCAACATGCAGGGCATCCCCGCGGCCTCCGCCACTGCCGCGAGCTTGGCGGAGGGACGGATGCCCCCCGGCTTCATGATCTTGATGTTGAACACATCGGCCGCTTTCTCTTCCAGAATCCTGCTCGCATCCGCAATGCTGTACAGGCTCTCATCCACCATTATCGGGATTGAGATCTTCTGACGCAGTTTGGCCATCTCCGACAGCGCGGATCTTGGCAGAGGTTGTTCCATTACGGCAACGCCGTGGTCGAGGAACCTCCTTCCAACTCGAACCGCAGTCTCCAAGTCGTAGCCCTGGTTGGCGTCCACCTTCAGGACGACTTTGCGGCCAATGGCCTGCCTCACGGCCGCAACCCTTTCAAGGTCCAGGCTGGGCTCGTCCCCTACCTTCAGCTTCACCGTCCTAAAGCCCTTCGCAACGTACCGCTTGGCCTCCCTCGCCATCTCCTCGGCCGGCTTGAAACCTATCGCCCAGGAGAGATCGATCCCTTCGGCCAACGAGCCGCCAATCAGCCTGCAGATTGGGATGGCCAGACTTCGGGCGGCGAGGTCATGCATGGCGATGTCCAAGCCTGCGAGGGCGAAGCAGTCGGCACCCGCCTTTTTCATCGACAGGTGGATCGCCTGGAGATCAAAAGGATCCTGCCCGATCAGAAGGCCCTTCAGCCGGTTCATCTCCGCAACGACTGCCTCCTGGGTCTGGGGGGAGTAGGATGACATCGGGGCCGACTCGCCAAAGCCCACTTGACCGTCATCCGATACAAGACGCACGACGACATGATTGCCGTGGGTCGCCCTCCCCCCCGCAATCTCGAAGGGCTCGACAAAAGGAACCGAGACGGGGATTATCCCAACGTCGGTTATCCTCACCGCGATTCCTCCCCCAACAGCCGGCGTGCCACGCCCTCGTATATCCGTTGCGCCTTCTCAACCTGAGCAAGTTCGACGAACTCGTTGGGCGAGTGCGAGCGTGCGATCTCACCCGGCCCCAAAACGAGGGTGTCTGCGCCCAACAGGTTTCTGAAAGGATCCGCTTCCGTCCAACCCCTGAAGCCTATCGGAGGGATCGACGCCCCCAGCACATCATCTTCACAACTCAGGACCTCATCGAGGAGCTTGGATCCCCGGTCCGACTCCATCGGGTCCCCTCTCTTGTACACCCTGAACTCCGCATCCCTGCCCTCGACCAGCTTCCTCATCTTCTCTATGGCATCAGACACAGACATCCCGGGCATTACCCGAACGTCCACGCTGGCATGGCAGCGGTCCGGTATCCTGTTCGTCGCGTCCCCACCCGAGATGATCCCTAGGTTCGTTGAGGGACGCCCGACCAACGCGTGGGCGGGGAACGTCGACACCAGCCCGTCAAGATCCCGGTACAGCTCAAACATGGACACGACTGCGTTCTTCCCATGCCAGGGCGATGATCCATGCCCTCCAGTACCCTTCGTGATCAGGTCGAGGAATACGAGGCCGCTGTGGGCCGTGACGGGAGCCAGCGCGGTCGGCTCCCCGACGATCGCAAAGTCGCACCGGTAGCCGTTCTGCACACACGTCCTCACGCCGTTGCTGGATACCTCTTCGTCGATGGACACCAGAAGGTCCACGCGTCCCTTCAGCTTCAAACGAGCCAGGCTGTGCAAGGCAAGCAGCATGGAAGCTACACTTGCCTTGTCATCACAGGATCCAAGGCCCCGGACGGTCCCCTTTTCCAAGACCGACCTAGGAACCGATTGTCCGCTGGGCGGCATCGTGTCGGCATGAGCGTTCAGACATAGAACCGGACTTCCCGATCCAATGCTCGCCAGGAGGTTGTACCTGCCCTCCCCCATCGGAAATCGGGTGACCGACGCTCCCATCCGTTTGACCCGATCCTCCAAGAAGAGCATGACTTCCTTCTCATTGCCGGTGATGCTGTCTATGTCCACCAGATCGCAGAGCAGCCTGCCCAGACTTGGCCGACGTTCGGGGCTCATTTCGGCTCCCAACTAGAAAGGGTCAGCGATGACCGGGTTGGACAGGATTCCGACGCCCTCCACCTCGCACTCGACGACGTCGCCCGGCACGATGGGCGCTATGCCCTCGGGTGTGCCCGTGGAGATTATGTCCCCTGGCTCGAGGGTCATGTGCATGGAGATGAACTCGACGAGCCTGTCGACCCCGAATATCATGTCACGTGTGTTGCCCCTCTGCCTGACCTCCTTGTTGACCCGGCACTCAAGCTGAAGGTCCTGCGGATCCTTGATCTCGTCCGCGGTCACTATCCTGGGGCCCATGGGGCAGAATGTGTCAAGGCTCTTCGATCGGAACCAGGGCTTTCCGCTCGCTATGTCCTTCTTCTGCATCTCCCTTGCGGAAACGTCGTTGACTACGGTGTACCCAAAGACCTTCTTGAGGGCATCCTCCTTCGACGTCCTCCACGCGGGCTCGCCGATGACGACGGCCAGCTCGACCTCGTGGTCCACCCTCTTGCAGATCTTGTGGTGGATAATCGGTTCCCCGGGGCCGATCACCGCGCTTGAGGCCTTGGGGAAGATGATGGGTTCGTCGGGTATCGGCGCCCCCGACTCCCTCGCGTGGGCCTCGTAGTTCCTGCCAAGGCAGACTATCTTGCCGGGCCTGAAGATCGGGGCAAGCATCTTGGCTCCCGCAGCCGGGATGCGATCTCTTGGCCGCGCCCGCTCCGCCAGTGCACGGATCCCGGACGGGTCCGCCGAGTGCTTGGCTATCAGCTTCTGCATCTCCGGCTCGAAGTCCAGCCTCACCACGGCGGTCCCCTCCTCAACGCCCAAGCTCACTTTCCCGCTTTGCTCGAACCTAACCAGTTTCAACTACATCCCCTCGACCACGATCACCCTCGCGGGGGCGCCATCAACGCCCTTGATCTTCAGCGGCAGGGCGACGAGATATACCTTGTCGGACTTCACTTGGTCCAGGCCGACGACATTCTCCACCTGACAGCACCCCGAGCCGAGAACGATGTTGTGCACCTCGAGGGACAGGGGAACATCCGTCACTAGGCATCTCACGCCCTTCTCCACCAACAACTTCGCGAACTCTTCGGTTACCTTCGGGGAATCCACATAGTAGGCGTCCGTTGCCCATTTCCTGTCCCAACCGGTGTTGAGGATGATCCTAGGCTCGTCTATGAGCCTGGCTTCAACTGCTTCCCGGCCAATGCTCTGCCTTGGCGTTGCCCTGATACGAAGCATCCTCGCCCGGCCAACCAAAGCGTCCAGGGCAATCTGGTCCACGGGCTGGCCGTTCCTGACAACATGCATGGGCGCATCCACATGCGTCCCGGAGTGGCTTCCCATCAGTATCCGGCTTGTTCGGCATTTCACCTTTTCGTAGGTTCCCTCCTCAGTGATCGAGACCGTCACATGGTCAGGCCTGGGGAACCTGAACATCCCAGTCTCTACGGGAACCGAGATGTCGATGATCCTCACCTGGGGCATCAACCCACGCCAGCAACGGATGTGGTTCTTAACGATTTTGTAGGCGCGACATATACGGCCAAGTCCAGGCGCATCAGCTATCACACGCAGGATTTGTTCAGGGCCGGCGATCTTCGTGGCAGCTTGAACCAGAGCCGGTCCCACTGCCACGTTCGGACCCACTCCTCCCATCATGCTCCCCGTTCCGGTTCGCGCCCTTGCTTGCTCCGAAAACCTTTTCAGTTTTCTGTCGAACATGGCGACGATCCAAATGCGGAGGAAATGGGGTATCGTCCCGGTGCTCGTTCTCCTTGCGCTCTCTTCCGTTCCCGCCTCGCTGGCCCAAGGAGGTGAGATCAGGTTGCTGCTCATCGGGGACGTGACCCTAGGGGAGTCCCCCATCCAGGAATGGCTTCGCGACGACCCGGCCATGAGGTTTGAGATCATACCATGCAACGTGGAGAACATACCGGTGGAGGACCAGTACAAGGCGGCCAGGATCTACACGCCGCGGACCGAGGAGGATTTCGCCGCAAGGTTCGACGCGATGGTCATGCTCGACACCAATCTGTACTTCTTCGACGATACCCAGATACACAGATTTTACGTTATGGTGGAGAACTACGGAATCGGGATATTCCACGCGCCCAACCAACGCAAGGGAAACGCTGTCTACGACGGTTTCGCGAACACCGAGATGGGACAGGTCTTCCCCCACGACTACTCGACGGATTTCAACTGGCCCATCGAGAAGTCCTACACCATAGTGCTCAACAGGAACCCCGAGCTCGAGCCCGTCCTGACGACCTTCCTAGACTACGGCATTGAGGGTGTCAGGGGGGCCAAGTACGGGAAACTGGTGGCCAGAGCGGGGTCGATAACCTGGGCAACCATGGTCCCACAGGACCAGCCCTGGCAGATATCCTGGGAGTACGGTGAGAAGAACGCCCGGACATGGTGCACGGCGGAGGACGTGGACGACCCCTGGTGGAATGTGATCAGCAACCCCTACGGAACGGACGTGTTTCTCAACATCGTCCTCTACATCAACAGGAGGAAGCTCCCCGAGAACATACCGATGATCCACCAGCTGCGCAACCAGTTCAAGGAGTACCGGACGAGAAGGGGCCTGATATACGGCATACTGGACTTTGCCGACAAATTCGGTGCAAATCCCTCCAAGATCGACCTCGCGGTGGTTGAGGTGGACAAGGTGAGAGACGATGCCTTCGATAGCTACGTCAACCAGGAGTACGTCCAAGCCCTCGACCACATGAACACCGCCCTGCAGCGGATGTCAGAGATCGAGCAGGACGCCATGAGGCTCAAGGACAGGGCGTTGTTCTGGATCTACATCGTCGAATGGTTGACCGTGACCGGCACCAGCATTCTTGCCGGGTCACTGATCTGGGCCCTCATGGTGAAGAGGAAGCTGTACAAGGAGGTAGTCACCACCAGGACGGCGGAGGGTTGACGCTTGATCATAAGCAGGGAGTATCTTGGCATCATACTGGTCGCCGTGGTCTTCTCCACGATACTCACCCTTTTCATCATCGGGGAGAGGCCGGAGAAACTGGTGGAGATCCTCAAGAATGACGTGCCACCCCTCGCGTATGGGTCGGACCAGAAGTTCGGCTACGCCTTCAGCCTCGTGTTCAGGCGCAACTTCGATGAAGTGAAGGTCAAGTTCTCATGGTTCAGATCCATGCCCATGCTCCTCACCGGGAATGCGACCGGCAGCACGTTCGAAGAGATACTTCCCAGATTCCGGAAGATCCAGATGCTCGACGATTTCCTGTCAACTTTCGGTGCCGAGCCGGAGAGGATCGAGCAGAACTTCTGGCCCCAGGCCTTCCCGGACAATGAAACCCTGATCCTTGACTACTCCGGCGCCCTGAGCGCGGGGATGACGGATATCTCCTACCTCGTTCACCCGATCTACATGTTCGTGCTCAAGAACGGCAAGATCACGGCCTACTATGAGGCGATCGCGGACTACTTCCCCGAAAGGGAGTGGCGAGAGTTCGGTGGGACCTCCGTTCAGCCCGTGAGGGATCCGAGGAGTTCCGGGAGCGTGGAGTTCGGGCTGGATGAGAACCGAACGAAGTACGTCTCACTGGGAGAGAAGAGGCTGAACCCTGAACTGCATTCCGTCTATGAACTCCCGCCCTATGGCGAGCTGACGTTTGAGAATGTCAGGAAGGACCAGAGGGTGACGATCCTGACCTTTGTTTCCGGCAGGACACTGGGCTTTGGGTCCCAAAGGGAGATGATACGAGTCTACCTGGACGGCAAGCTCGAGATGATCCAGGTAAACTAGACGGCCGAATGGGAGGCCGCTAGGGCCAGCCACCCGATGTTCTGATCCTGTAGGCCGCCAGACTCTGGACATTTGCCCTTGGCTCGTCAGCACCTAGCCTGTTCGGGTGGTAGCGATCTCGCGGTACAACTTCCGCTGCACCATGAGGGCCCAGAGCGCTACCCCGCAGATCATCAGCACACCAGAAACCGCCAGCCACTCGCTCACATAGATCCACCAAAGAGCATTATCCTTCAGCTTCAGGGCCTTGAGCTCCAGGCCCCTCATGGCCTTCAGAACGGAGGCATAATGGTCCAAGGCCTCCTGGTAGCTCTGCTCCAGATACAGCCCGTCCCCCTCCGCTCGCTCATCCTGGACTGTGGACATTCCCTCCTCTATCGGGGCCGTGCTTGCGCCGAACTTCTCGATGAACCCCATCATGTCGCGCAGAAGTGCCACTCGCTGAGCATATTCGGAGAAGGAGTTCCTGATGAGGTGCATGATCTCCGGATCGGTCGGGACGTCGACACCGCAGGAGTAGTATTCCAGGTTCAGAACGAAATCGTGCCAGTAACCCCATTCCTTCACCCACCTTTCGGAGTAGTAGCCATGAAGATCGGTGGCAAAGATCATAGACATTCCCTGGCCCAAATCCCAGTATGCAAGGACGGGATAGCCCTTCTTACCGTCATCAGCCAAGACGATCGCTCCCTCCTTTGCGGTCAGCTTGTTCAGGCTGTTCAGGGGTGGGGCGGTCCCCCAGGGAAGGGATCGCATCAGCGGATCATCGCTCGCCAGAACCCTGATCATGATGGGACCCTCGACGAACTCGCCGGTGTAGACATACACCGGAAGGACCTCCTGTTCGATCCTTGTTCCCTTCCACTCGCCCTTCTGGGCGCTGGCTCCCCCGAAGCCCCGGTGTCCGTCCGTCATCAGGAGGCTTAGGCCCTCCTCGGTCACCGCGCGGGTGAAGTCGTTCTGCCATCTGGGGGTTATCATGGCAGCGTCGACGCCCGCCAAGTGAATGAGGTCCTTGTTTTCCACAAGGTCGTCGTAGTTCTTGGGCATGTACAGGCGCATGTACCTGGCGTTCTCTTCATCGGTGTACCAGACCGTGATGATCGGAACTAGGGTGGGATCTACCTTCGGGTCTAGCAGGAGTATCCTCCCGGGGGAAGTCCCCCAGAAGGCGGTTCCGATGTACAGAATCCTAAGCCTCCCCGTCTCGGGATCCAGCCGCGGTGTCCTCGCTGTACATGGCGATGGGACGAGGAGGACCAGAAGACAAACCAAGGCAAGAGATCTGGTCCTCGATGAATAGGGCCGAACGCACGGCATGAAGACCGCCGGTTTCACTGCCGATACTGGCACGTCCTCCACTTCGTACCCCATTCGGTGTCCTCCAGGATCACTCCCTCGTTTTTCAACTTCAAGCGGAGCTTGTCTGCCGACTCCCAGTCCTTTGAGGCCCTTGCCGCCTCGCGTTCCCGGATCATCTCAGCGTGCTCGGGAGAGAGCGGCGCGGGCCTCGGGAACTGAAGACCCAATACCTGTGCGAATGATTCGAACGCCTGCCTTGCTGCCTCTAGAACCCCTCGATTCCTTGCTTCAAGTAGGTACCGGTTCATGCTTTTGGCAAGGTCGTGGAAAGCCCCGACCGCCAGAGGATTGTTGAAGTCATCGTCCATGGCGTCCCTGAATTTCTCCAAGGCCCGCTGGATATCCTTAGCAGCCTCCCCGTCCTTGGATGTTGATCGGTCATCCGAAGTCCCGAGGGCAAAGAGGATGTTCTCGTAGGCGTTCCTGAGCCGTTCATAGTTGCTTCTTGCGTTCTCGACAAACTCCTTGGTGTAGTCCAGAATCTTGCGGTAGTGGGTCGAGATGAACATGTACCTGACGACGTTGCCGGGATAGTCCCTCAGGACGTCATCCAGGGTGATGTAGTTGCCCAGGGACTTGCTCATCTTCTCTCCTCCCACCATGAGATGTTCGCCGTGTATCCAGTATCTGACGAACGTCTTGCCCGTGTAGGATTCGGATTGTGCAATCTCGTTTTCGTGATGGGGGAAGATGAGATCAATGCCACCGGTGTGTATGTCGATGGTGGGCCCGAGGTACTCCATGGAGAGGGCCGAGCATTCTATGTGCCACCCGGGCCTAACCTTTCCCCACTTGGATTCGAAGAAGATCCCCCTCGCAACCTCCGATTCGGTCGATTTCTTGAGAAGTGCGAAGTCCTGTGGATTGTCCTTGGCGTATTCATCCACGTCCACCCTTGCCCCTGCCTTTGCCATGGCCATATCGACCCGGGACAGCCTGCCGTAGCCGGCGAACGCCGACACGTCGAAATAGACGCTTCCCTCCCGTTCATAGGCAAGTCCCTTCTTCTCTAGATCCTGCACGATGTCCAGCATCATATCGACGTTCTCGGTTGCGCGCGGGTAGCAGTTGGCCGGAAGGATGTTCAGCTGGCGGAGCCCGTCGAAGAAGATCTGCTCGTACTTGCGGGTATACTCGTTGAGCGGAATGCCGAGCTCGCCCGACCTCTTTATGGTCTTGTCGTCGATGTCGGTTATGTTCATGACCTGCTTGACCTCGAACCCCAGGTGTTCTAGGTACCTGCGGATGTTGTCGTTCATCACGAAGCTCCGGTAGTTACCCAGGTGCGGCACATCGTAGACGGTGGGGCCGCAGCAGTACATTGCCACGTGCCCTTCCTTCAAGGGGATGAACTCCTCCTTCCTCCTTGATTGCGTGTTGAAGACCTTGAGCATCCGCAACCACGCAGGACTCAAACGCATTATATGTTTTCGGCCGATCCCACGGAGGCCTCAGGCAAAGGGAATTTCACAGCGCCCCGCCAGACCCTGGGGAACGTCTGGATATGCCCCGGGAGGAGCTAGGTCGACACCCGGCGTTCCCACTTGTGGGAGCAATCAATTTCAACTTTCAAGGAGCGAGGAAGGGTCGTGAGAGCTGGCATTCTATGCCTTGTGGTTCCCGCGTTTTGCATCACCTCGGCGTTTGTGGCCGAGGCAACCGATTGCCTTTCCTTGTACGACTATGACAACTCAAAGCCGCCCGAGGTCGACCAGTCGTTCTACTCGGAGGATGAGGACATGACAACGTACAAGCTGACGATCCACAGCACGAACCAGCAACTGGTACCAACCCTTCTCTCGATCCCGAGGAAAAAGGGAGGACCCTTCCCCGTCATCATACTGCTTCACGGATACGGCGGGGACAAGGAGGGAGCGATGGAGGTCGCAGGACCTTTGGCGCAGTACGGGTACGCGTGCGCCGCGATAGACGCACAGTACCATGGGGAGAGGCAACGTGAGGGCAAGGACATGTACTCCGCGGACACCAACGAAACGATCAATGCCTTCGTGCAGACGATAGTCGACGTTCGGAGGCTGATCGACCACCTCGAGACCCGCACTGACGTGGATGGCTCCCAGATTGGTCTGGCCGGGGGAAGCATGGGGGGACTTTTGGGCGCCATAGCCGCTGGCGTCGAGAAGCGAATTGACGTTCCGGTCCTCATGGTCGGCGGGGGGAACATGCAGATTCTGGTGGGGCAGAGCCAGCTAGGGCAAGTGCAGAAGATACGAGCCGAGCTTGAGAGGACGGGCAGAACGGTCGGGCAGGTCGCGATGGAGCTTGAGTGCATAGATCCGATCAACTTCGTGGACCGGATCTCCCCAAGGCCCCTTCTGATGATCAATGGCTTCAAGGACGACATAGTCCCCACCGCTTCCAACAGGGCTCTCTACGCCAAGGCAAAGGAGCCGAAGAAGATCATATGGTACAACACCGGGCACGACGTTCCTATGGAGAAGGCGGCGCGGAATGCCATGTTCTGGTTCGAGAAACACCTCAAGCACAAGTTCTACCTGCAGACCTGGTTCCATCTCCTGATCATCGTGGCAGTCGCTGTCCCGGTCCTTCTCTACATCTACCGCCGGACCAGCAGCACGAAGAGTCAGTGACCTGATCTCATACATCAACTTTTTCAGATTCACAGGCCCCATTGAGCATCGTTGCTCTTCTCCCTCAGATTCGGCATCGAGAACTTGGTGAGGAACAAGGGAAGGTCCTTCGCGGCGTTGGCCGGAAGCCTCCTAGCCATAACCCTGATTGCGGGTGCCAACATCTCGGTCGACGTTGCCACAAACAAGATCCTTCTCCTCGCGCTTGAGGACACCCCAATTGACATTGTGGTCGGCTTCCCGGATTCCGAAGCGGCAGGGAATCTTTCCCATACGCTCGAGGGCCTGTACGGAATTGACGTGGCAGAGCCGGTCCTGCTGGCCAGGCCACAGATCATGGTCAACCAGAGCGGGGCGGTATCCCAGATCTTCGTCGGGGTGCTGGGCGTCGATCCGAGCTTTGGTCGCATCGCGGATAGGCTCCTTGTGGATGGTCCGGAATTCGACCTGAAGGCCAACGAGGTGGTCGTCACAAAGGGCTTCTTGGACACGCTAAGGAACTCCGGGCTCGTGGTCGAACCCGGGGACAACATGACATTCTACACTGCGAAGGGGATCGAAGGCGCCGTAGAACCCGAATGGGTGGCCCAGAATCTCCTGATCACGGCAGCGGTCGAAACCCGGGAGCGAGGATGGGGGATCAACTTCGGCGGCGTGTACTTCTTCGACGGGATGATAATGAACAGGTCCCGCGCCGGGGAGCTCATGGATCAGTTCGGGGGGCGCTTCTTCGTGGGCCCAATTGGCCCAAGCATCATCGAGGGCGGCTTCTCGGTTATGCCAGTGGGAACCATCTACCTCGTCCTCTTGGATCGCGAGCAGGTGGTCATCAAGACGGACACCGAGGCCACGAAGATGAACATCGAGTTCGTGACAAACGATGTGAAGCTGACGTTGGCAGGCAAGAGTCCGTACATCGAAACGCCGATCGCCAAAGCGATGGACGCGTACGGTGCCCAGCTTGAGCAAAGCAGGGCAGTCTTTCTTGTGGCGTCCTTGCCCGTCATAGCGCTCGGCATCTACTTGGCCATGATCGGCGTCGACGTGGGATTCGGGCGCAGAAGGGCGGAGATCGCCCTCTTGAAGTCAAGGGGTGCAAGCGGAAGGCAAATATCGATGCTCCTCTTCACGGAAGCATCCATCCTCGGCGTCTTTGCCGGAACGGTTGGCCTTATCCTGGGAGCTCTCATCACCGGGTTCATCATATTCCCCCTGCCCGAGAAGGCCATCTCGCTGAGTCTCTCCGACATGACTCTGCTCGGCATCTCGCCGATGACGGTGTCGGTATGCGTCATCCTCGGAGTGGTAATGATGGTGCTCGCCTCCTATAGGCCCATCAAGAGGATCAACAAGATCGGGATCGTTGAGGCCTTGGGCAAGTACTCCGCCAGCTATGAGACGGAGGAATACAAGAAGACCATCGACATAATCCTGGTTCTGCTTCCAACGGCAGTCTACGGAACGATCCTGACGCTGCAGGGCGAGTACGGCAGGGGACCGAGCCTGCTGCTGTTCTTGCTTTACATCTTCCTGGCCATAGGCACCATGATCCTTCCATTCACCCCCTTCATGCTGATACTCGGGACGATGCGCCTGTTGACGAGGGGAACCAACAGGACCTATCAGCTCGTTTCCCGCGCGTTCAAGCCCCTGGTGGGGGTGCTGCACCCTCTGATCGCCAGCAACCTGTCCCGGAATCCAAGGAGGACCTCGCGCGTTGCCGTGCTCATCGCGCTCTCACTCTCCTTCGGCACCTTCATCATGGTATTCAGCTCAACGGAGCAGAGATTTCAGGAATCGACGCTGCTGTTTGAAGTCGGTTCGGACATCAAGATCACGGCCTCCTCGGTCCTTCATGGTGAGGCGCTGCGCAGCATCGAGGGGGTTGAGGCGACCAGCGAGATCATCCAGGCCTCCGGACTGAGCCGCCTTGGGGGCGTCGTCGTCTACGCCCTCGACCCGGGCGATTATGGTTCATGCGTCAAGGGAAACCCGCTCTTCACCAGAAAGCTGGCCCGTTTGCTTGATGAGCTAGCCACCGAGAAGACCGGCGCACTGATCCTCAAGACAAGGCAGGAGACCGGATGGAAGGAAGGGCAGTTGATATCCATGCCGATCGCCGGCGGTGGTGAGTCGGAACAGGTCGACTTCCGGGTGCTTGGGTTCTTTGACTATGCCCCAGGTGTGGAACAGACGCTCCACAAGGGGACGTGGGACGCCCCCGTCCTGCTGGCTAGGACGGACTACCTGACGGAACAGATTCCTGGTATGCAGCTAAGTAGCGTGTCCACCATCCTGATCAAGAAGGCCGACGGGGCGAACTCGTCCGCAATCGTGGACGCGGTACTCGACTCAAACCCCGACCTTGCGTCTTGGAACGTGATAAGTGCCGATCAGGTGCTCGCCGAGCGCGAACGGGAACCGATGGTCATGGCCGTCTTCTCCTTTATGAAGCTCGAGTTCGGCTTCACGCTGATCATGGCCACATTCGGCCTGGGGCTCATCATGTATCTGGCGGCAACGGAAAGGCAGAACGAAGTGGCGGGGTTGATGGCTCGGGGACTGGGCAAGAGCCAGGTGATGAAAATTCTGGCTTCCGAGGCCTTCTCCATAGTGATAATAGCCTTCGCAATCGGGATCCCCGTTGGCGGGTTCGTCGTCTACGTCCTTCGAACGGTGATGAACAGGGCCATGGCCATTTCCATACCGGTCCCATTCGTCTTCCCCAGCGTGCTTTTCGTCATGCTGGCCGTGACGGCGGCATCGCTTGCGGCAGCGTCTGTCCTGAGCGCCGTGAGGATCAGCCGTATCAAACCGAGCGATGCACTGAGGATGAGGTGACGTTTTGTCTACAAAGGCAGCGAAGATCGTGGTCAAGGACCTTATGAAGGTCTACAAGACGGGAAAGCTGGAGGTCATTGCCCTTAGGGGGGCCAACATGGAGGCACGCGAGGGCGAGGTCCTCGCCATAATGGGGCCATCCGGCTGTGGGAAGACGACGCTGTTGAATTTGATAGGCGGGCTGGACAGGCCCACGGCCGGCAGCATATGGGTGGATGGCACCATGATCTCCGATCTCACGGAGGACCAGATCGTCCAATACCGGCGAGAGAAGGTCGGGTTCGTGTTCCAGTTCTTCAACCTTGTGTCATCCCTGACGGCCGAGGAGAACGTGGAACTGCCGATGAGAACCGCCGGGAAGCCGACTGAATACCGAGACAGGCGGGTGAAGGAACTCCTTCAGGCCGTGGGGATGACGGCTCGCAAGGACCACAAACCAGACGAGCTCTCCGGTGGCGAGCAGCAGAGGATCGCGATAGCCTGCGCATTGGCGAATGATCCACCCATACTGCTGGCAGATGAGCCAACGGGCGAGCTGGACACGAAGACCGGATCGGAGATCCTGGACCTGTTCAAGACGCTTAAGGAGCAGTACGGGAAGACCGAGATCATCGTGACCCACGACAGACGCGTCGGCAGGATCGCGGACCGAGCGCTCAGGATCGAGGACGGCCTGATAGTGGGTGAGGAGAAGCTCGATATGCTGGCCTACAGAGGCAGGGAGGAACTGGAGATGGAGAACGCCCGGCTGCGCGAGCGTTTCGAATCGCTATCCAGGATCCTGGGCAGGGCCACTGAGGAACTGAAGAAAGGCGAGTAGGGCGAGGGCGCTGGCCCAACTATGCCGGATCGCCCAGAACCGATGCACCCGCAGCCGTCCGAACCAACTCGGCACCCTGAGGAAGGCCCCGGGGCTCATAGTACAGCTTCCCCATCCGCTGGATCAGATCCTGCACCGAGGTCGACTTCAGGAGAACACGGATGCATCCCCCGAAACCCGCTCCGGTCAGTCCAGCCCCCAAGACGCCCGGGAGCGATCTCGCTATCTCCAGCATCTCGTCCAGCTCCGGGGAGCTACAGCCGAACCCGCCGGCCTGGAGATGCAGCGCCGAGGCCGCTGCCCTGTCGGGGTCCCCGCTGCTGGAGTCTGCTACGAGCCGGTCGAGGAGCTCATCGGATGCCTCATTCACCCACCTGACCCAGGTGCGGCTGGATCGGTCGAACCGGACGACTCTATCCCCGTCGTGTTCCTTGAGCATGAGATTGCCCAACCCCACCATGTCGCCGGACCTTAGAATCCCGGGGAAGATACTTCCCCGCTCACACTCGGAGATGCCGAACAAGGCGACCGCCCTGATGCGATAGCCCTCCGCCGGCTCCTTGTGGGTCCGGAAGATCCGTTCCAGCTCGTCGCCTCTCTCTGGGAGCCTGTCCCTGAGCTGCTGGCGGGAGGCCCGCTCAGGCAGGGCCCGCAGGAGGCGATAGATATCGGGCAGCTTCAGGCGGAGTGGGTTGATGTCCCTCAGATGCTTGGTTCCCTCTATCAGGCCCGGGGGCAGCCCGAGGTCGCGCATCGCTTCCTTGGCAAGCATGAGAACCATGTTGTACGCCGCGATGGTCTGGTTGTAGGCATCCAGATCCGCCCCTGCCTTGTGTGCCCTCTTCATCGAGTCGCATATGGCTACGGAGTAGCCATCGGGAATCGGCAGGTACTCCTCCACCCGGAACGGGAAGAACCTGAGGTGACAGATGCTGCCCCGTTTGCAGAATAGCATCGCGGCATGATCGCCCGCACCGCCCCGGGTGCCCACGTACCATTCGGCCTCCCCGCACAGGGTCACCAGTTCCGCCCGGACCAGGTCAACCTGGTTCAAGGCCAGGGTGGCCAGTGCCGAGGAGACGACCATCGCAGACGATGAACTCAGGCCAGAAGACTTGGGGATGTTGCCGTAGAACATCATCTGCATCCCGTGCAAGGGCGCATCTGCGAAGCGTGCTTGGAACCTTAGCACAATTCCCTTCACGTAATTGGACCAGTCCCCCTGGGACTGGGAAACCCTCGTGATCACGTCCGGCGATTCGATGTAGCTCATCCAGCTGGACCTTTCCCCTCGGGAGAGCTCCTCGGCGATGGAGAAGCTCCTCTCGGGAAAGTCCTGGGATCTCACATCGTTCATGCAGACTCGGTCGCCTTCGGCTGCAACCGAAGCAAGCAGGACCTCCCTGGAGTGGGTGACGTAGTTGACGTAGCCGCCCCTGTGCTCGACGTGCATTCCCATCAGGTTCACCCGGCAGGGGCACCTCACAACCACGGCCTGCCCTTCGTCGCCATACCTTGCCGCGAAGGACCCCAGCAGCTTGGATAATGCAGCCTTCCTTTCGGAGATGAGAGCCGGGTCGCTTCCGTAGATCCTTGAGAGAAGCCGATCCTTCTTACCGCTCTCAAGGGCTTGGATCCAGATGGATGGACGGCTCATGGCCTTGTTGCCCTTTCCCATACGTCGATCGACCTAGATCCGGCGAGGCACCTCAGCTGTGCCGGTCGGTGTTGCCTTGATGCCATGCTGTCTTATATCTCCTATCGGATGCTGATTCGCATGCATTCGTGGAAGATTTAAGAGATGGCAGCGGCGGACCGTCGGCCAAGATGCAGGCCATCAGCGTAAACCGGCTTTCGATGAGAATAGTCCAGACGCTCATTGATTCCCCGGAGACGTTCAACGTCCAGGTCGCGAAGCTTGCAGACGGGTCAACGATCATAGACGCAGGGATCGAAGCTCCGGGAGGCTATGAGGCGGGCAGGCTTGTGGCCGAAGTCTGCATGGGTGGGCTGGGTTCGGTCCAGCTCGGCTCCGCCAACCTGCCCGACATTCCGTGCCCGTGGGTGACCGTGTTCACCGATCATCCCGTCCTGTCATGCATGCTCTCGCAGATGGCCGGGTGGTCGATGAAGCTTAAGGACTTCAGGGCAATGGGCTCGGGCCCGGCCAGGGCCTTAGCCCAGACCGAGGAGATCTACAAGCGACATCCCTACACGGACACCCACACAGAGGCCGTGATCGTCCTAGAGACATCGACCAAACCCACCCAGAGTGTTTCCACATGGATATCCGAGAAGTGTGGCGTGGACCCCAAGAACCTCTACATGGTGGCTGCGCGGACGTCCAGCCTGGCGGGCGCGGTGCAGGTCTGCACCCGCGTGGTCGAGACGGGAATGCACAAGATGCACAGCCTTGGGATCGATCTTGCCAAGATCGTGGCGGGGCACGGGACATGCCCGGTGCCTCCCCTCGCCAAGAACGATCTTGTGATGATGGGCAGGACCAACGACGCAATCCTGTACGGAGGCCGGTCAAGCTACATCTTCACCGATGCCTCCTCGGCCATCCCACGCATCGGGTCGGTCCCCTCGTCATCCTCAGCTGACTACGGCAAGCCCTTTGCCGAGCTGTTCAAGGCAGCGGGGTCGGACTTCTACAAGATCGATCCCGGCCTGTTTAGCCCCGCCATCATCAGCATGGAGGACGCGAAGTCGGGCAAGTGCTACACAGCCGGCAAAGTGGACGTTGACGTACTGAGGAAGTCCTTCGGCCTATCCTAGGCCGAACCCAACGCTCGTTCCAGGAGCTTGGCGACCCTGTCGGATCCCAGTGCACAGACCAACGGGCCGAGCCTGGGCCCGTGGTCGACGCCAAGGATCAGCCTGTACAGAATCTGGAACAGCCTCGACGCATTCACGCCGTGGACATCTGCCACGGAGAACACTGACGACTGGATCGCGTCCGGGCCAGGGCTGGACCGGATGAGGTCGGCCATCTCGCGCAGGCTCGTCCTTTCCGGCTCGGTCAGTCTCGCCAGGAACGCGGCATCGGGCTCACCAACTGCCCGGAGGGCCAGTTCAGGCGCGAACATCCGAACCCAGTTCCGCGCGTAGATCAGCCGCTGCCTGATCTCATTCGCGGCCCTCTTGGAAGTTTGGCCCTTGATCAGCTCTGACCTCTGAAGGGCCTTGATCGCCTCTGCCATCGACGCTTCGGGGTCGTAGACCTGGGCGATCATTGAGGCGAGCGTCAGGTCAACGGCTGCCGGGCCTTCCTTGGGGAGAGCTCGAAGCTGGGAGATCCGGTATAGCCTGATCATGTGGGATCTCTCCTTCTCGTTGGGGACGTTGGCCTTGCCGTAGTAGACATCGGCATGTGCATCATAGTCCGCGTACAGCCGGGGCAGCTCCTTCCAGGAGAAGCTCCGCGTCTTCATGAGTTTCTTGTTGTACAGGAATCTGAGAAGCTCGGCGGGGGCGGTCTTCAGCCAGTCCGCGGGGTAGACCACGTTGCCCAGGGACGCGCTCATCTTCCTCCCGTCAATCAGGAGATGCTCGTAGAAGAACGGCGTCGGCATGGGATAATCGAAGATGCGCTCAGCTATCTCCCCGTTCACCCACCACGCGCTCGTCGGCACCTCGTACTCCTTGCCCCCACCCTCGCAGCTGACCTTCCACAGGGCCCATTCGCTGGCCCACTCGCCCTTCCAGAGGATCTTGCCCTTGTCGTGGAGGGCGTCGGCCTCACCCACGTGCCCGCAGCCCTTCGCAAGCGTCTTCTCGAACTCATAGTCGCGGCACTCATACTTCACCCGCGCACCGTCAACGTCCAGGACCTGGGGGGTTATGACCTTGCCGCACTGGGCGCAGATGGGCTTCCACGGGCTCCAGCCCGAGGACAGGCTGGAATCCCTGTAGCTCTGGAGGATCTCCCTGACCTGCTCCAGATTGGCCAGAAGCTTCTTGATGTATAGTCGGAAGCTGCCCCTGTTGTACTCCTCGGTCGTCGAGTACCTCTTGGCCTTGTTGACGACGAAATCCTCCATCACCTCCAGGTATTCCGCTCGATGATGTTCCGCGTAGGAATCATGACAGCCAGAGGGGTCAGGGACATCCGTCACGGGCTTGCCCAGGTACTTCCCGTATTCCTTGGGCACCCCTTCAGGGATGCTCCTCAAGGGGTCCATGTCCTCTCCGACCCAGATCATGCGGGCCTTCGCCCCGGCGTCGCGCAGGGCGGTCACGATCGAGTCAGCCCGGATGGTGTCGCTCAACCGGCCTATGTGCAGCACCCCTGAAAGGGATGCAGAGGTCTTGACGACGAAGCTTGTCCTTTCGGGAATTGGCCTGTCGATGAAGTGGTACCTTTTCTTGTCGCAAATCTCCCTTGCCTTCTGGTCGGCCCAGAACAGGGGTTCCGTCATGGCCACACCGAAAAAATGAGCCGCGGATTCTAAAATGCCGTTCGCCCCGGCGACGCCGGTGGAGCGGGCTTCGAACCCGCGACTTCCGTCTCTTCCGAGACTCCGGATGTCCCAGGGACATGGCCGGAGAACCTACGCTGGGTTCCGTGCCCTTAGGTCTCCTATGAGTCCGGCGCGCTCTCCGGTCGAACCCCGCGCGGGGCTCGATCACCAGCTGCGCCACCCCGGCAGTAGATTCGCTGCGGCATGCCCGAAAATGCCATATAAATATATCCACATCACGACGCGGCCCTCGAGGCTTTGGGGTGGGGTCGCTTCTAACCGAGGTCGGCGGATTCAGGAAGAGAAGGGCGCGGCTCAAGATCGCCCTCGTATACCCCAACACCTACGAGGTAGGCATGGCCAGCCTGGGCTTTCACACTGTCTATTCCCTGTTCAACAGCTACGAGGACGTCGCATGCGAGAGGCTCTTCCAAGGGATGAAGACCACGATCGAATCCGGGTCGCCACTTTCCAGCTTCGACGTCGTGGGCTTCTCCCTCCAGTACGAACTGGATTTCATCAACGTGATCAGCATCCTTGATGCCTGCGGCATAGAACCCCTCCGACGGGATCGCCGAAGGCCGATGGTGATTGCAGGCGGCCCCTGCTGCGTCAACCCGCTTCCCCTGACCCAGATCGTTGACCTGTTCGTCATCGGCGACATCGAGCCGGTGGCAGATCGGCTGGTCGAGGCCCTCTTGGAGGGGGCCGGGCCGACCGAGATCGCATCACGGGATGGCCTGTTCTCCAGCGAGCTGATGAACCCCACCAAGGCGGCCAGGGCCATGGATCTGGACTCCATACCGGCGCCGACAAATCAGCCCCACCCAACCGTTTCCGATTTCCGCCCGGCCTTGGGATCAACATTCATGGTTGAGATCTCGAGGGGCTGCAACGTCCGATGCAGGTTCTGCATGTACTCCCACTGCTCCCACCCGAAGAGGGAGCGCTCGCTTGAGAGGATCCGTGAGATCGTCGAGGAAGGCCTCAAGGTCACGGGGCTGGGGAAGGTCTCGCTGATCGGCGCACTCGTGACCGACCACTCGCAGATAAAGGAGATACTCGCATACCTTGTGGAGAAAGGCGTCTCGGTTTCGCTGCCCTCCATCCGGACGGACGAGGTGGACGATGAGATGCTCGAACTCATAGGCCGGCTGGGCATAAGGACCATCACGGTGGCGCCGGAGGGTAGCCCCCACATAAGATCAATCCTGAAGAAGGACCTGAGCGAGGAGGGCTTGAGGTACGTCACGGAGACTGCCCTGGAACACGGGGTCAGGAAGTTGAGGCTCTACTTCATAACGGGCGTACCCGGCGAGACGAGGGAAGACCTTGAGTACATCGTGAACCTCTGCTCGGATCTCTCCAAGCGCTATGTAGGAAGGGAAGCCATCACCGCCAGCGTGAACCCGCTTGTGCCAAAGCCCCACACGCCTGCCCAGTACCTGCCCATGGCGGATCCAAAGACGATTGAGCGTAACTACGAACTGCTGAGAAAGGCTCTAGGCCCGCGGGTGGAGCTCAAGCTCCAGAGCATTAGGGAGTCCATCATACAGGCCTACATCGCGCTGGGACACGAGAAGACCAGCGGCGTTCTTATCAAGGCATCCGGTCGCGGCCTGGGCCTCGCCGCATGGAAGCGGAGCGCGGAATCCGAAGGCGACCCATTGCCAAGGGTCTTCCAGGGTGCGACCGCCGCGCCTTGGGAACTGATTGACCTGGGGATGCCACGAGGCTACCTTCAGAGACAGCATCGAAAGATCATCGCTGCACGCAATGCAGTGCTGGCGCCTTCAGGAAACCATTAATAGCCTTTGGCCGGCAGCCGCTGCCGGAGAGCCGGCAGTTGTTCTGTCCTCGATGCCGCGATAGGATCTCTGAGAACTGGAGCTTCTGTCCTCGCTGCGGGGCCAAGCTTGCGTCATCCGGATCGCCAACTGAAGACGTCCACTACTCCCCCCTGGCTGAACTCTTCAAGGACATAGAGAGGCAGATGAAAGAGGTGCTAGGCCCGAACCTGTCCAAGGACATCGAGTTCTTCGAACTCAAGCCCGACTTCATGAAGAAGAATCCCATGGTCAGGCCGGGGCAAGGATTCAGGATCAAGATCACCCGCGCAGGGGACGGGCCCCCGACCATCGACATCAAGGCCTTCGGCGACGTCGACGAGAAGCTTGCCGAGAAGATGAAGGAGAGCCTGAGGGCCCAATCCCAGAATGAGGCCACGCCAAAGCCCGAGGAAACAAAGCAGGAGACCCAGGAGCGAGGCTCCGTTGCGGAGAGCTCCGAGGCACCCCTCCGGAACGTTTCCGAATACGAGGAACCCCGATGCACCACCAAATGGACCGGCGACCACCTCCTCGTTGACCTGGACCTGCCGGGCGTGGCCAAGGGCGACGATGTCGAGATAAAGAAGCTGGGGGAGAGCATCGAGGTCAGGGCCTTCGCGGGGGACAAGGGCTACTTCAAGATACTGGGGGTCCCGGCCGAAGCGCAGGTCGTCAGCCGACGGTTCAGAAAGGGCAGGCTGTCCCTCAGGATCGGCTAGCTCAGCAGGCCACGACACTTCTCTAGCAGCAGCCCCATTCTCACGACTGGGAACCGAAATATGACCATGCGCCGGAATCCCTGTTCTGGCTATGGTGCGCAATCTCGCCGCATCCGACCTCGAAACATTAAAGAGTTCTAGAGGGGGGTTGAGGCCTGTAGCGAGGTGGGGCAGCCAGGAGTGCCCGACGGGCTCATAACCCGTAGGTCAGTGGTTCAAATCCACTCCTCGCTACTCCCTTTTTCAGACCGATCAGAGTTCCCCATTCCCACTACTCGCATTTGACAGCGTCACGGCCAGAAGATCTGAAGGTTGGCAGGACCGGGGCCGCAGTTCTCGCGGGCCGCCGCCCAGACGTCTGTGTGTCCGCGGTGGTCGGGCCACCAGGGCATGTGTCTTGGATGACCACAGTCACAGTCAGGTGGCGGTTCAACCTGCAGCCCAAGCTCCACCGGACTTGCTGACGGAATGATGGGATCGTTCGCTTCAATCGCCCTACCGTCCCTCCGTCAAACGTCCTGGGGCGGCGAAGAAGGCAACCATTTTTGACTTCCAGGATTGGGCAAAGCCAGAGGCGATCCGAGCTTGTCCCAGGATACTGCGCGGTATGAAGCGGCGATCGAGATCATCGGGGAGGCCAGCAAGGAGGTCGACCCCAGGATTCAGATATCCAAGAAGGAGTATCGCCGAAGATGGGAGATGTTCCAGCAGGCCATGCGAGACAAGGAGGTGGATCTGGCGTACGCATGCGGCAGTGAGCTTGACAGATCAGATGTCGCCTGGCTTGTGGGTGCCTTCGACCCCATCATCGAGCGGTATGGCGTCCTAGTCCCGTCCGAGGGTACCCCTGCGATACTTGCAGGCTCCGAGGGCGGCCACGTCATGGAGGAGGCGGCCGAGAGGTCGGGCGCAGACATCTTCCTGCTCAAGGAGTTCCAGATATCGGATGAGGAGTACCGACACGCGCACTTCGCCACGCTCGACGATGTCCTTTCCTCTCTGAACGCCAAGTCTGCCCGAAAGCTTGCCATAGTCTCAAGCCCGGACGTCCTGCCCCATTCCCAGTTTGAGATCTTCCGGAAGAGGTTCGGGGAAGGAGTGGTGTTTGATCCCATTCTGCAGACGCTGAAATACGAGAAGAGCCTTCCGGAGCTTCTGATATGCGGCCAAGCAAACGCCATAGCCGACGCTGCGTTGCGCGCCATGCTTGCGTCGATCCAACCGGGCACCACCGAGCTTGAAGTGGCCGGGGTGGGCGACTTCGTGATGAAGGAGCTCGGGGCTGGAAGGACCGGCTTTCCCACGATCGTCACGGCCGGCGAGAGGAACTACACCGTCATCGGCCCAGCGACCAACAACGAGATCAGGAAGGGCGACATGATCTCGCTGGGAGTCAGCCCCTGCTTCAACGGCTACCACGGCGTTGTCAGGCGGACGGTCAAGGCAGGACAGCTCACCAAGGAGGAGGGGGAGTTCCTGAAGGCGGTGGAAGGGCTGTACCGCGTCGTGATCGAGGCCACGGCCGAGGCCGCCGGGCGCGACCTGCCCTCAAACCGCATCGATCGCGCCGGGAAGGGCTACCTTTCCAAGCTGAAGCTTAGGACCATCCCCGGTGCGCTGGAGACGCCGATCGAGCCCTACACCTTCATCCACAACACCGGATGCTCGGAATGCCAAGAAGGATACGGGGCGGTCACGCCGCACACCGAGGCCCCCCTCGGGCACAGGGTCGCCTTGATGATCGATGTAGCGCTGCTTGGGTTCAGGCGGAGGGGGGAGCCCCTCTTCCACGTGCCCTACGCAGTCATCGAGGATGCCTTCTGGAAGATGGATAGCCGCGTGGGCGTCTACAACAAACTGCCCCTGGATGTCCAGGATCTGGTGGGCAGTCTGTCGGACCACGAGCCGAACCCCTACCACTCCCCCGTTCCCGCTGGGTAGCTACGGCAGCTCGTACGCCTCGGGACGACGGTCCCCGACGATGTCGTTGTAGGGTGTCACCGTCTTGTCGCGTGCCTCTGACGGGTCCACCTCGACGACGGCCTGCTCGACCCTGCGGCGTCCCGCAGACGCGAGGATCTTGCCCCCGGGAGAGACGATCTGCGACCTGCCGATGAAGTGTATTCCCCTCTCGTCCCCTATCCTGCTCGCGGTGGCGATGAAGACACGGTTCTCGACGGCGCGCGTGACGGCGGCCTTTGGCCAGAACGGCAGGACCAGGTTTGCCGGGTGAGCAATCACATCAGCGCCCTTCAGCATGAGCGTGCGGCACGACTCGGGGAAGAACCAGTCAAAGCATACCATCATCCCTATCATGACGCGCTTGTATCGATGGACTCCGAATGTGTCCCCGGGCTCGAACAGCTCCTTTTCCTTTCCAAACAGGTGAACCTTGCGGTGAACCACAACTTTGGAGGGGGTAATCAGGGCCGCAGAGTTGTAGAACTTGTTCGTCCGCTTTTCCGCAACGCCCGCAACCACAGCCATGCCCTTCGCCCTGCATAGCTCACTGAGCCTCTCGGCAGTGTATCCGCCGGGTAGCTCTTCCGCGCCCGCCTCCAGCTCCCCCCGCGTCAGCGCATAGCCCGTGTTGAACAGCTCGGGCAGCACGACGAGATCGGCGCCGAGATCCTCCAAGGCGCTGACTGCGTCGTTGACGTTTCTCTCGACCTCCATGATCCGCGGCTGCGTCTGGAGGTATCCAACCCTCAAAGACGTTCACCAACCCGCCCTGCTGATGCAGACACAGAAGAAAAATCAGACGCTTGAAGAACGCGCCCCGTCCTCGTGAGCAATGAGTATTACGAACCAGTAGGCGTACGCCGAGGCGCGGCTCATCATCTCCAAACGATCCGAAGTCCGCCAATGCCCAAGGGGGTTCCCACGTACCTGTCCGTCCAGCCGTGCGCGTCCCGGAAGCTATTGGGATTGACGCCGGTGAATTCGTCCTTCTTCCAGTGCCTGGGCCCAAGAAGGTTTCTCAGGCTGTTGACCAAGCGTATGGACATCCTATTGTTTCCCTTCGCCATTGCATCCGCCGCATCGAGGCGATACTCCCGCCACAACACCCTGCCGAGTTCTGTCCCATTGAGGGTGAACTCTGAAACGGTTGCGCCCAGCTCGTCGAATTCGATGTAGGGCCTGCCGGCATGGGCCTGCACGTTCACCTCTGCCTCAAGCCTCAAAGCACCGGCGTAGAACGGGTAGCCCGCGTTCCTTACATCGGATAAGTCCTCGCAGAAGGGATCCTCGTCCACCAGAAGGGGAGTCCTGCGCCCGCGGGCCTTGACCGCGAAGTCCCCCAGAAGGTAGGCGTCCTCCATGCTCAGATCCGAATCGTACCGAACCCTGAGCACCACAACGTTTCTGCCCGCCACCACCCGGCCGCCGATTGGCATCCTTTCGAAGCTCGGATCAAGCCACCAGAGGTTCGGATCGAAGTCCACCTTGCTGCCGTTCACGTAGACGTCGAATCTGTGCGCATCCTCCAAAACCAAGTCCAGGGGCCTCGCCCCTTTGGTCTCAAACTCGTATTTCACCTCGAATTCGCTGCCTGGCTTCAATGAGCAGACCACGTCCTGAACCCGCCAGACCGGCATCAGCTTGCTCCATCTTCCGCCAGTGACCCTCCACCGCGCATAGTCCAAGACACACTGGTTGGGTGCCTCTCGTGTGATCCTCCATCTTGCGCGAACAGGACTGGTTGCCAGGGGCTTTCCGAGGACCGCCGGGACGCTGCCTTCGGGCGATGCTTCCAAGCCGATAGCGAAGGCCCGGCCCTCGCCGCCGGCAATATCGATCACCAGCTTCCTGGGGCAAGATAGTACACGGCCAGTCGACGCGACAAGCTCAAGGACTGGCATGTCAGTCTGAAAGTCGATCTGCAGCCGCATCGTCTGCCTGTAGTCCGTGTTCACGAGGAAGCAGACCTCGGCCTTTCCCATCCTCCTTCGGTGGACCAAGAGCCGATCCAGAGGAGCTCCCCAAAGCCAGTCGATGGTGGGGCCCTTGGAGAGCTTGGGCCTGATCAGGGAGGATATGGATGCCTTCTCGTTCTTCGCCAAGGGGAGGCCCGACGCGAAGCTGGCTAGCTCCGCCGATTGCTCACCCTCGATCATCGAAGGCCTCTCTGCGACGCAGACAATCATGCCCCCACAATCTGAGAAGCGCTTCAGAAACTCAAAGGTAGTCCTCTTCAGGCTCGCCATGGGAGGAATTACCACCACCTGGTATCTCGACTTCCCGACCTTCAGAAACCTTCCCCGGACGCTCCCGTACTTCTCGAGGATGAACTCCTCGCCATATTCGAAGTCGATCTGGCTTGTCAGAAGATGCTCCGTGAGGGCCGTGAAGCCATTGAAGATGCGGTCCACGGGGCTTGGGTCAGGGGGCTTGTACTCACACCAAGCGCTGCCGATGGAGCATAGAACCAGCACGTCGACGATCCTTCTGCCCTGGGAGAGGAGGTAGCTAAGCCTCGAGAAGTGGTCTTCCACAGCGGCGTTGTAGTTCCACCACGGTTGCGGCGGGGAGAACGTCGGAGGATAGTCCCTCTTCCGGACGCCCCTGAGCGAATACAGCGAGACGTGGTGGTTGAGGAAGTTTATTCCCAACGCGTACTGCCAGTTGCCGACCCAGCGCCTGTCGTGGAAGCTCAGGCTCTGGCCAGCCACCCCGTAGGTCTCCGAAAGCGTCCTTTCCTTTCCGAGCTGCGATGCAACTGACGCGACCTGCTTCTCGACCCACGGATTGTGGAGGCCTCGGCCCAGATGGTCGATGCCCGGGTAGTGCATGTACTCGTAGTGCTGCATGGCGCTGCCTATGCAGTGGATCTGGCCCAGGAACGAGTCCTCCCACTCGTAGTGGCCCGTGTACTTCAGGCCGTTTTCCTCGCACCAGTTGTAGATCTGCTTGGAGTAGGCATCCAGGAACAGCCGGGTCACCGTGGAGAAGAAATCGTACCGGACCTTCCTGAAACGCCCGACGTCAAGGAACAGGCTGGGAAGGTTGTCCAGGATCGAATATCCATGATCTCTCTTGAACTCCTTCGGAAGCGTCTCGGTCCACGGCAATGCTTTCAGATTACACAGCGTGTGATGGGTAGCGTACTGCGGCTCATCCGTGAACACGCCGGGAATCGTCTTCCCGAAGGCACCACCTACGTGGACCTTGTACAGCTCGTGCGTCGACTCCAAGAACGCCTTGACGGCGTCCGGCTCCATCAGGTCAGGGAGATACCCCTGCTGCATCACCCTGACCGCGAAGTGCCACCGCTCCGTCGTTCCGCCGAGGTCGACGCTTTCGGTTCGCAGCGTCCCGGCGGGGGGAAGGCCTTCCGTCGCCTTTGAGGAGAGAAGCACCTTCGATCTGAACCTGGGTCCCAGCTGTGAGACCTGACCGCCGCCCTGTCCGCTCGGCCAGCCGTTCTCATCATAGATCCAGAACCTGCCGTCCAGCTCCTGATACCGCTTGACGCAGGCGCGAACGAGGTTGAACCAGCGGTTCCCAAGATACGGGGTGAGAAGGCCAACCCTGGCGTGGAAGAAGAGCCCGCCCCAGCCCTTGTTCAGGAAATCCTCCGCAATCTCTAGGAACCTGGCCTCCTGCAGATCGTCGTTCACGGAAAGGAAGGGCACGGGCCTGTAATCCATGGGTGGATTCTTGAAATTCTCGATCCTCATTGAAAGCCCTCGCCCTAGGCCTTCGGGAGGAGCTGATAAATGCAAACCGTCCGGGCGTCCCAACCAAACCTTGGGGGAACGCATAGGCAAAACGGATTCACGGGCGGCAAAGCCAGATCGTTTGCCATTCCGTGGCACCGGGCTAGGATTCTGCTTCTCCAGAACCACGACAATGGAGGATTCGGCAGACGAGATTGCCGCAGGAATGGCTCCCTGCCTGGAGGTGATAGCACAGGCTCTCCGGTCCTGTCCTGGCAGTTCTGCCCCGCCTAGTTCCGCCACACCCTTCCACCCGGCGGGCGAACAGATCACACAGTTGGACCCACAACGCCTTAGCAAACGTGACAACGATCAGCTGCACAACCGGATCTGACGAGATGCGAGCTAGAATCAAAGCAAGAGCGAGGCGTGAGCATACTCTGTATCGCCCATTCCGCTTCGTTTCGCCACGCAAGATTTATGTACTCACCTTGTGAAACTGTAAACAGGTGCTTCGATGGTGGAGGAGCTTGTGACTATCTCGGTCAGGGTCCGGAAAGACCAGGCAGAGCAGATCGAGGCCCTCGCCGCCGAGAGGGGGGTCGATAGATCGGCCGCCGTGAGGCAGTTGCTGGCCGAAGCGATACGCGAAGCGAAGCTCCAAAGGGCCCTAGAGCTGGTTAGGTCCAAGAAGGTTTCAGTCTGGAAGGCGGCCACGGTGGCAGGCGTCACCTACAGGGAGATGCTTGAGAAACTCAGGACGCACAATGTTCCCTTCCCACTCTCTCAAGAGGAGCTGAAGCGTGAATTCGACGAGATCCTCGGCCGTCAGTAACGCGGGCCCCCTCATACACCTGTCAAAGGCGGGCCTGCTTCACCTTCTCAGGCAACTCCATGCAAAGGTAGTCGTTCCCACTGAAGTGAAGGTCGAGGTTGTGGACCGTGGAAAAGCTATGGGCTTCGCAGATGCCCTCCAAGTCGAGAACGCCATAATTGAGGGTTGGCTGAGAGTAGAGGATGTGAAGATCCCGAGGGCCTTCATGGACACGGCCAGCGTCGCAGGTCTGGAGAAGGCGGAAGCAGCGGTGATATACCACGCCTATCGAATCGGCGCCGTGGCCCTGCTGGATGACGCGCCCGCTAGGGTTTTCGCCAAGAGCTTGGGCCTAGAGGTGCGTGGAAGCATGGGCGTGATACTAGAGGCCCTGAGAGGTAGACTGACGACCGCCGCAGAGGCTCTAGAGGGGCTCGAGAAGCTTTCGGAAGTAATGTACCTGAGCGTGGACGCCTACAGGTTTGCCAGAAGCGAGATAGACCTAGCAAGCGGCTCCTCTTAGGAGGAGTATGGGCAGGAGGACTGCGTGGCAAGATACGACCCACTTCAATTGAGCTTATGGGGGCTGGCCTGTGGCCTGCTGGGCAAGCCGTCAAGACGACCCTTTCCTTTATTAGCCAGCGTTCTTGCCCGGTAGGCCTATGCCTGTGAGATTCGCGAATCCGTTCACGGATATCAAAGGCCGCTGGTTCAAGGGGAACCTGCACAGCCACACGACCGAGTCCGACGGCAAGCTGACTAAGCAGGACGTCGTCGAGCTCTACCGATCGAACGGCTACCATTTCCTTTGTCTTACCGATCACGATAAGGTCTCGGACCCGGCAGGTCTTTCCAGCGAGGGCTTCCTTGTGTTCACCGGGGTTGAGACCTCCCCTCAGCAGTCCAGACATCATATCGTCGGTATCGGCCTCCACGACCTTGGGCCCTTCCCGAAGCAGGAAACCGCCCAGGCAACGGTGGACAAACTCAGATCGATGGGGGGACTGGTTTTCATCGCACACCCCTACTGGTCGGCCTTGACCGACTCCAACGTGCGCGATCTGAAGGACGTTATTGGGATAGAGCTCTATAACACGGGATGCGAGGTCGAGATAGCCAGGGGTTTCTCGACCGTCCACTGGGACAATCTCCTTGCCTCGGGCATGCCTCTGACAGGGTTCGCTGTGGACGATGCCCACAGGTACACCGATGACGCACCGGGCGGATGGGTATGCGTGAGGGCGCCACGGCTCTCCGAGAAGTCCATTCTGGACTCCATAGCGAAAGGGTACTTCTATGCATCGACTGGACCCGAAATCAGGGACATCCGAATTGAGGAGGACCTGATCCGCGTCGATACCAGCCCCGTGGAGACAATCACCTTTCACAGCCGCGGGCCCAGGGGCAACAGTGTGCACCGCATCGGCGAGGGAATGCTCCACCACGCGGCCCACCGATTCAAGCCGGAGCACTTCTACGTCAGGATAGAGTGCGTCGATGGCGGGGGACGAAAGGCCTGGTCCAACCCGATCTACACCGACCAGTTCGATTCCCTGGCCGCTCGCGCGTGAGTCTGCAATGACTCAGGATTAGCGCGGGAATGCGGAGTGATCGGTCCGCCACCAAGTGCCTATCCGGAACCATGCTCATCGGGCGAGCTGGCCGCACCAGGACTAGCCGAGGGAGACTGTCCGGATGGCTGGCCGCCCTTCACCCGCTTGTCGATGATCAACAGCCCCGCCATTCCAAAGACCATGATCGCAATGGCTGCCGCGATGGCGTTTTCCCCGAAGAGCACTCCGAGGGAGAGGGCGATCATGGTCGTCACCATGCAGAAGTCTCTCTGAGCGTCTGCCATGTCGAGC
>Ga0172366_10000325_pt1 | contig 33214 bp, 24 predicted proteins | sample LakKivSesite69cm_FD_114533 | JGI IMG/M metagenome (GOLD analysis project Ga0172366, IMG submission 114533) | Sediment microbial communities from Lake Kivu, Rwanda - Sediment site 69cm | ecosystem: Environmental > Aquatic > Freshwater > Lake > Sediment | place: Rwanda: Western Province, Lake...
CCAACGGTTAAAAGGGTATTGTTTTTTCTCATATTTCCATGGATTTAATTAGTACTGATAAATTATTATAACAAAATTAAGAATCCGATTTAAATGAAACAATTTTCAGGAGAAATTTTTTATTATTTTTTATAGCCGAGTTCAGCGATTAGCTATATTTGACATTCATTACCGAGGTAAGAAAATAACAATCATCGTTCATTAATCGTGTTTTTATGAAAAAAGGGATACTAATTATCTGTATGTCAATGTTTTTCGGTTATGCTTTTTCACAAGGTCATGAGCCGGGGAGATGCATGGCCAACGACCAAAAGGCACTGAAAATGATTAAAGCACGGGACGTGATAGGGGATTTCACCATCACCGATTCCGATGGAAATACATGGAATCTATACCAGCAGTTGGGTCAGGGTAAAACAGTTTTTCTCGATTTATTCTTCACCACTTGAGGCTACTGCCAGTTATATGCTTCAATTATTGAAGAAGTATATAACAATACCGGAGCGGGCCAGGACAATGTCCTTATGTGGGGCCTATCTCCAAGCGACGACAACGCTCAGATCAACGCTTATAAAGCACAGTACGGGATCACGAACCCCTGTGCGGGCACCCAGGGTGGCGGACCTGCAGCCATTGACACGACCATTGAAGGTCAGAATTTTTTGGGATACCCGACATTCTGCATCGTATGTCCTGATAAGACGCTTTATTTTGATGTATGCTATCCTCCTGAAGTTCCCTGCTTTGATCCTTATTTTGAATTATGCGCAGAAGGTACTTTAGCGGCGCACTTCACGTCGGATGTCACAGAGGTATGTGCGGGAATTCCAGTGCATTATTTTGACCAGTCGACAGGCAGTATCGTGTCATGGGAATGGCTATTCCCTGGGGGTAGCCCATTATGGTCTACGGAACAAAATCCTGTGGTCACTTACCAGAATCCGGGTCACTGGGATGTCTCATTGACCGTATCCGACGGTGTCAACTCAAGCACCAGCGAAATAGAAGGGTATATGCATTCATTTGCCTTGCCGGATGTCACACTGTCACCGTTCGAAGATGTTTGCGAAAATGATGCGGCTTTTCCCCTGACGGGAGGAAGCCCTGAGGGGGGAACCTATTCAGGTAACGGAGTCGCCAATGGGTGGTTTTATCCTGCCAATGCCGGTGTAGGCATCGACACGATAGTATACACTTACACAGATATCAACGGTTGCACCGATTCGTCCTGGCAGACCATTGTTGTTGATCCCTGCCCCGGCGTCCGTATGCTGGAAGAAAAAGACATCATGATTTATCCCAATCCATCCAAGGGGACATTTAATATACGAATCCATTCCGGCGGTAAGCTCCTTATTGAAGTCATGGATATGCCCGGTGCAATTATATACAAAGAAGAGGGGTATTCAACAGGTGAATACAATACATCACTTAAACTGAATAATTCGTCTAAAGGTATTTATATACTGATTATAAACACAAATAACGGTAATATCGCACGTAAAATCTGTACCTATTGACCTAATATTTTTAATTCAGGCCGGCGAGGACCCGTTTCGTTATATCCAACATATCATCAGTGAAGTCAAGGTGGGTGACCATGCGTATGGTGTTTGATCCGAAACCGACGACCAGAATGCCTTGTTTGCCAAGCTGACCGATGAAGTGATCGGTATCCATCTCAGGCTTCAGTTTGAATATGATGATGTTCGTTTCAACGGGCATCACCTCATCCACATAGCGAAGCGAGACCAACAGATCGCGTAACTGCCTGGCGCGCCTGTGATCTTCCTTCAGCCGCTGTATGTTATGATCCAATGCATATATACCGGCGGCAGCCAGGTAACCGGCTTGCCGCATTCCACCTCCAAAAACTTTTCTCACCCGGCGTGCCTGTGCTATAAACGCGTTATCACCTGTAAGTACTGATCCAATTGGTGCACCCAATCCTTTTGACAGACAAATAGATACCGAATCAAATAACTGTCCGTAATCCATGGGATCGCCTCCATTTTCGATCAAAGCATTAAACAGTCGGGCGCCATCAAGATGACTCCTTAGACCATGTTCAAGGCATACTTGACTTATCCTTTGCAACTCATTGAAACCGTATATACTACCTCCACCTTTATTGGATGTATTCTCAATAATAACCAGGCGTGTCCGGGGATGGTGAACATCATCAGGATTGATGTTAGAAAGGATCTGTTCAAAGGTGATGCGGCCACGGTCACCCTGGATCAACCGGATAGAGCACGCCGAATTAAAACCTATGCCACCAGCCTCAAAATTATAGACATGCGAATCCACATCACAGATGATCTCATCGCCAGGTTGTGTATGAACTTTTACTGCAATCTGATTGGTCATAGTGCCTGAAGGACAGAAGACTGCGGCATCCTTCCCAAACATCCCTGCCACTTTTTCCTCCAAGGCGATCACCGTTGGGTCATCACCGAAAACATCATCGCCAACTTCGGCAGCAAACATGCATTTCAGCATCTCAGGGCCGGGACGGGTCACCGTGTCACTTCGTAAATCAATAACCGGATGCGTCATGGTACAATCAGATTTGAAAAAACAAATTTAAGAATAAAATGCCGTACTCAGTCGCTTATCTGATACAAAGCCATTGACATAAATATCTTCCGTGAACAACTGATCATTTAAAAGAACGGATCCATCGACATCATGGCTGATTTTTATCTGGCTCCGAAAAGCGGTGTCATGATGAAAGGAAAATTGATCATTTGCCGGTGATTTAAACTATATCTGTTTGTCTTATAATTAATATTATGTTAAGTAGACATTTTAATAATTAGGGGAAGTAAAACTTCCCCTTCAAAAAACAATATCCCCTATTTGGTCAGCTTGTCTATTCTTTCTTTGATGGCGTTAGCCTTTTCATACTGGCCCAGTCTGGCATAAATCTCACGTAGTGAGCTTAATGAATTGATATCATCGGGATGAAGAGCCACTGCCCTTTCCAGGTATGGAATGGCTTCTTTCAGATAAGAATCTGCCTCCACTTTCATGGCGTCATAGCGTTTATCGCCAAACGGCAATTGATTGGCAATGCCTATGATGGCTGCCGCTTTATTAACATACAGTGCCCCCAGGTTGTAATTCGGGTCAAAGTAATTTGAATCGAGTGCGACGGCATTCTTATAGGCTTTTTCGGCCTCACTAAAGGCCTCCTTCCTGATGGTATCGGATTTCGTTGTATCATCGGCGATGATGTTGTATTGCACCCCGGCAGCAAAATAAAGGGTTGGATTCGTTTTCTCCTTTGCCAGGGCCAGCTTCAGATCTTCGAGGGCTTTCTGTGAATCGCCCATTTTAAGGTATAAATTGGTTTCCGTAATGATAACATCCGTATTGTCAGGGTACTTTTCACGAGCCAATTTAATGGTGGCCAGGGCTTTATCCATTTCATCCTTGGCTCTGTAAATAGTTGTTAAAGAAACATATGTATTTGGTTGATCGTAATTGGCATCCACCAATTGATTGTAAAGCTGGATGGCATCGGCCGTATCACCACCATATTCGGCCCCGATCGCTGCGTAATAGGTGGACAGCGAATCAAGCCCGCCAAAACTTTCATTGATATCTTTTGACTCGAGGAAATCTTTCTCGGCACCAAGATAATCCTTGTTGCTTTTTATTAAACTGACACCCTTATTGAAATATTGATCGGCCACATTTATGAGGTCAAGCTTCAACTGATTTTCAAATTCATTTTTGGTGTCAAGTTCCTTGGTTTTTTTAAAAGCGTCATAGGCGATATCCAGGGCATTATCCGACAGCTTTTTATAGTCAGGGTTTGTTGATGTATAGATGCTCAGATAGATATTACCCAAATAAAACCATGTTTTTGGGTTATTCATTGTCTTTGGATTTTTTGCTGCCTCGTCAATATTCTCCTTGGCTTTATCCAGTTTACCGCTTTTCAGATAGTTGTATGCGCTCTGCACCTTTGGGCTTTGAGCCATGATTTGGCTCACGGCCATGACCATGATCATTAGGACTGCGATTTTTTTCATATAGGATGTTTTTTAAGATGGTTTCGGGTCTCATGGTCGCAAATATACGGATTTGCTATAATTTAAACCACTCCGTTTTTATTTTTCTCTGTCTGTGTGTTATCTTCCTTTTCATTCTGGCTATTGCTCTCACCTGACGGTTTATCTTTATCCTCCTCTTCGTCTTCCCTGACGCCGGCTTTTGCGACGGCCGCGATGGCATCACCTTCCCTCAATCCGATCAGTTTCACACCCTGTGTCGCCCGGCCTATCACCGGGATACTGGAAACAGCGCAACGAATGATCAAACCCGATTTATTGATGATCATCAGGTCATCGGTATTTTGTACGTCTTTTATAGCGATAAGCTGACCTGTTTTAGGTGTGATATTGATGGTTTTGACACCTTTGCCGCCTCTGTTTGTAACCCGGTAGTCATCGATTTTCGATCGTTTACCATAGCCGTTCTCTGAGACGACAAGGATATCGTATCCCCCGTTGGCCAGGCATATCATCCCGATAACCTCATCATCGGGCCCTGACGGCCTGACACCTCTCACTCCGGCAGCGTTACGTCCCATGGGTCTCACCTTGCTTTCATTGAAACGTATCGCCCTGCCCGATCGCAGGGCCATCACCACTTCACTCCGGCCGTTTGTCATCCTGGCCTCTATCAATTGATCATTTTCCTTGATGTTGATGGCGTTGATTCCATTGGACCGGGGTCTGGAATAAGCTTCCAGGGATGTTTTTTTGATGGTACCTGCCCTGGTGGCAAGAATGATGTAATTAGTATTGATATAGTCCTCATCTTTCAGGTCCTTCACGTTCACATAGGCCCTGACTTTATCATCCGGTGGAATGTTGAGAACGTTTTGTATGGCCCGTCCTTTTGAAGATTTGGTTCCTTCGGGTACTTCAAAGACCCTGAGCCAATAACACCTTCCTTTTTCGGTGAACAGCAGGAGGTAGTTATGGGCTGAGGCTATGAACAGGTGTTCCAGGAAATCCTCCTCACGTATCTCCGATCCTTTGGCTCCTCTCCCACCCCTGTGCTGGCGCTTATATTCACGCAAGGGTGTGCGTTTGATGTATCCCAGGTGTGAGATGGTGATCACAAAATCTTCATTCTCAATGATATCTTCAATCCTCATGTCCTGAGCCGAATAGATGATATCGGTTCTGGTCTCGTCACCATATTTTTCTTTTATCTCCAGCAGTTCCTTCTTGATGATATCCATGCGCATGCTTTCGTCCGACAACACATCCTGATAATATTTGATGAGCCGGATAATCTCGTCATATTCCTCACGTATCTTCTGTCGCTCAAGGCCTGTCAGCCGCTGCAAACGCATGTCGAGGATGGCTTTGGCCTGTATCTCGGTCAGTTGAAACTGATCCATCAGTCCTGTTCTGGCTTCATCGGGGGTCTTGGAAGCTCTGATCAGGGCAATCACTTCATCGATGTGGTCGAGGGCTATAAGTAATCCTTCAAGGATGTGGGCTCTTTTCTCGGCTTCACGCAGCTCGTACTGTATCCGGCGTGTGACGACCTCATGTCTGTGGTCCACGAAGTGAACAATCAGTTGTCTGAGATTCAGTAACTTAGGCCTTCCGTTGACAAGGGCGATGTTGTTGACATTAAACGATGACTGCAAGGGCGTGAATTGGTACAGCTTGTTCAGCACCACATGGCTGATGGCATCTTTTCTGAGTTCGTACACAATACGCAGGCCGTTCCGGTCCGATTCGTCCCTGATATCGGTTATACCTTCGATCTTCTTTTCATCGATGAGTTCGGCGGTACGTTTGATCATCTCCGCTTTATTCAGCTGATAAGGGATGGAGGTGACAATAATAATGTCATGTCCGTTCTGATCCTGATCGATTTTGGCTTCCCCTCTGATTATGATCTTACCACGGCCCGTTTCATAGGCTTCCCTCACGCCTTCATGGCCATAAATGACACCCGCTGTCGGGAAGTCAGGTCCTTTAATGAATTTCATCAGGCCATCAATGGTAATGTCCCGGTCATCTATATATGCAATAATGCCGTCGACCACTTCGCTCAGGTTATGTGGTGGCATATTGGTGGCCATGCCCACAGCAATGCCTGAAGCACCGTTGATCAGAAGATTGGGTATCTTGGAAGGCAATACGGCAGGTTCCTGCAGTGTGTCATCGAAGTTGGGTTTCATCTCCACTGTTTCTTTCTCAATATCTGCCAGCAGTTCCTCGGCAATCTTACGTAACCGGGCTTCAGTATACCGCATGGCAGCGGGACTGTCACCATCGATGGATCCGAAGTTACCCTGTCCGTCGATCAAGGGATAACGCAACGACCACTCCTGTGCCATTCTGACCATGGCATCATAAACGGATGTGTCGCCATGAGGATGGTATTTCCCCAGCACCTCCCCCACAATACGGGCCGACTTCTTATAAGGCCTGTTGGACAAGACTCCCAGCTCCAGCATGCCATACAGTACACGACGATGTACAGGTTTCAGACCGTCTCTGACATCAGGGAGAGCACGTGACACAATGACCGACATTGAATAATCAATGTAAGCCGACTTCATCTGGTCCTCAATATTGACGACAATAATTTTCTCTTCTTCTCCCATTATAATATTGTTAATCTACTCATTATTAGGCTCTTCGGCTTAACAAACTAAACTTCGAAGATACGTTTTTTTTCGTTCCGGGAACCTTTTTCCAATCTCTTTTCTTACTAACACGAAAATGTTAGTAATTATTGTCATCCAAGCCATTGAGCCATACGTTTCTCCCTATTTTTGGCCTTGTTTACAGATCATGGCCAGACCGGGACCGAATCATCCGGATGACATAAGTGACAGTGTCACGGTATGGAAAGATTGTAACCATTATCAGTGTAAAACGTATTGACGGTAAACGGGTAAACTTTATCCAAATTTGATTGTTATCAGATTGAAAATAGTGTATAATTTTGTGTGGAATAATTTTTGAGGTAATACAGGCCTTTTTCAATAAGGCGGCAGTTAAAAAATCACCTTCAGAAGTGAAAATAATAAATGGAAGCAAAATTCTCACAACGGGTTAAGGATGTCCTGACATATAGCCGGGAAGAGGCTCTGCGTTTGGGAAATGAATACATTGGCGTGGAACATCTATTACTCGGCATGATACGTGAGGGAGAAGGCCTGGCCATTCAGATTCTGACCTACCTTGGCATCGATATAAATGAGCTCAAGCAACGAATAGAGCAATCGGTTATCAATAAAGGAAAGCGTGCGACGTATGCTGAAAACATACCCCTGGTTAAGCAAGCCGAACGGGCTTTGAAAATAACTTATCTGGAAGCCAAATTATTCAACAGCGATCTGATCGGCACCGAACACCTCCTGCTGGCCATTTTGAAAGATGAAGAGAATCTGGTGACCAAGCTATTGCACAGTTATGGCGTGGATTATGAGACCATACGTGATGAGTTGAAATCCTTTATCTCTGATAAAGACTATCCGTCACGGCAGGATCCTGCCGATGAATTGCCCGGTGGCACCGCCGACGATGATGCGGAAGAGGGTGGTAAAAGCTTTAGCAGCAATATGAAGAAAATATCCGATTCCAAGTCGAGGACACCGGTGCTGGACAATTTCGGAAGGGATATTACGCGGGCAGCGGAAGAAAACAGGCTTGATCCCATTGTGGGGCGTGAGAAAGAGCTGGAACGTATAGCACAGATCCTCAGCCGCCGTAAGAAGAACAACCCCATCCTCATTGGTGAGCCCGGTGTCGGAAAATCAGCCATAGTTGAAGGCCTGGCTCTCCGAATCGTCAACAAAAAAGTCTCACGGGCTCTTTTCAACAAACGCATCTTCACCCTGGATCTGGCGTCTCTTGTCGCAGGCACCAAATACAGAGGCCAGTTTGAGGAAAGAATGAAAGCCGTCCTCAACGAGCTGGAGAAAAACAGGGACATCATCCTTTTCATTGACGAGATACACACCATTGTCGGTGCTGGCAATGCCTCGGGCTCCCTCGACGCTTCCAATATGTTCAAGCCCGCTCTCGCCAGAGGTGAGATACAGTGCATTGGTGCCACCACCCTCGACGAATACCGGCAGTACATAGAGAAAGACGGTGCCCTGGAACGCCGTTTTCAGAAGATCCTCGTCGATCCCACCACTCCCGAAGAAACGGTGGAGATACTTAATAACATCAAAGAGAAATATGAAGACCACCATCTGGTCAAATACACCGATAGTGCCCTGCGTGCCTGTGTGTCGCTAACCAACAGGTATATGACCGACCGTTACCTGCCCGATAAGGCCATTGATGCCCTCGATGAGGCCGGTGCCAGGGTGCACATAAAAAATATCAACGTGCCCGTCGAAATACTCGATATCGAGAATGAGATAGAAGAGACCAGACAAAAGAAGACCAAGGCCATCAACAGTCAGAAGTTTGAAGAGGCGGCGAAGTACAGGGACCTTGAACGCAAGCTCCAGGACGATCTCGAGACGGCACGCAAGAAATGGGAGGAAGAATCGAAAATAAACCGTGAAACGGTGGATGAAGAGAACGTGGCCGAGGTCGTCTCCATGATGACGGGTATCCCCATCCAGCGCATCGCCCAGAATGAAAGTGAACGTCTGGTGAACATGGAGGCCGAACTGGAACATTCGGTCATCGGACAGAATGAAGCCATCAAAAAGGTGGTGAGGGCCATCCGCCGTAACAGGGCCGGTTTAAAAGATCCCAACAAACCCATCGGAAGCCTCATCTTCCTCGGCCCCACAGGCGTCGGCAAAACCCATCTGGCCAAGATACTCGCACAATATCTCTTTGACTCCACCGACGCTCTTGTGCGTATCGATATGAGTGAGTACATGGAAAAATTTGCCGTATCACGGCTTATCGGCGCACCCCCCGGATATGTGGGCTATGAGGAAGGCGGTCAGCTTACCGAGAAAGTCAGACGTAAACCTTATTCCATCGTCCTGCTGGATGAAATTGAAAAGGCCCACCCTGATATCTTCCATCTTCTGCTGCAAGTGCTTGATGACGGCGTTCTGACCGACAGCCTGGGACGCAAGGTGGATTTCAAGAACACCATCATCATCATGACTTCTAACATTGGCTCACGGCAGTTGAAAGACTTTGGCCAGGGTATCGGTTTCGTCACCGAATCGAAGAAAGTAAATGATTATGCCAAAAGTGTCATAGAGAATGCGCTGAAAAAAACATTTGCCCCTGAATTCCTCAACAGGATTGATGACGTGGTCATCTTTGATTCACTCGACCGTGACGATATTCACAAGATCATCGATATCGAGCTTTCCCATCTCTTCGAACGGGTAAACAACATCGGTTATAAAATCATCGTCACCGAAGAGGCCAAGGACTTTATACTCGAGAAGGGGTGGGATGCCCAGTTTGGAGCACGGCCTCTCAAGCGGGCCATTCAGAAATATGTGGAGGATCCCCTGGCGGAAGAGATCATCAAAACCGAACTCTCGCAGGGCGATACCATCACTGTGGACTATGACAAGGAGAAGGACAGCACCGTCATCCAGATCTCCAAACAAACCGCCGAAGCTCAGCAGACATAGGTCACCCCTATCCTGTTTTGATTTCTCATTATCAAATAGTAATTTTACCGCCCCAAAAAATTCGCTCATATCTCATGAGTGATTTTTCTAATTAAGCATTATAAATCAGCAATCTATATATCCAAAAAAACAGTACATGGAAAATAAAAAACGGCTGCGTGGCGGTGAATTTCTCATCCGGGAATCTGATGCCGGTGATATATTCATCCCCGAAGAGATCGATGAAGAGCAGAAGATGATCATTCAGACCTGTGAAGATTTTCTCCGGACTGAGGTTTTTCCCATTCTGGACCGTATCGACAGCCAGGAAAAAGGACTCATGCGTGATCTCATCCGTAAATCCGGTGCCCTGGGTCTTCTAGGCATCTCCTTACCTGTTGAATACGATGGCTTTGACCAGTCTTTCGTGACCTCCATGCTGGCCAGTGAGGCGATGGGATCGGGTTATTCTTTTTCCGTTGCATATTCGGCTCACACCGGTATAGGTACCTTACCCATTCTTTATTACGGCAATGAAGAGCAGAAACGGACCTACCTTCCCAAGCTGGCCTCGGGGGAATGGGCGGCAGCATACTGTCTCACCGAACCCAACGCAGGCTCCGATGCCAATGCAGGCAAATCACACGCCGTGTTATCGGATGACGGGCAACATTACATCCTGAACGGTCAAAAGATGTGGATCACCAACGGTGGTTTTGCAGATGTGCTGACGGTCTTCGCCAAGATTGACAATGACAGGGTTCACAGCGCTTTCATTGTGGAGAAAGATTTTAATGGTATCGTCATCAATCCCGAGGAAAAGAAAATGGGCATAAAAGGCTCCTCGACGGTTCAGATCTTCTTCAATGACACCAGAGTGCCTGTCGGCAACCTGTTGGGTCGTCGTGGTGAGGGATTCCGCATTGCTCTGAACATCCTTCACATGGGTCGTATCAAATTGGGAGGCACGGTCCTGGGCGCGGCCAAGAGAGCCATCACACAATCGGTGAATTATGCCAACGAACGCAAGCAGTTCGGACGTCTCATCAGCAGTTTCGGGGCCATCAAATATAAGCTGGCCGAGCAGGTGATCCGTACTTTCACCACCGAATCGGCGGTATACAGAGCCAGTAAAAATGTGGATGAGGCCATAGGGGAACTCGTCGCCGAGGGATTCGCCAAGCCGCAGGCGACCATTGAGGGCATCTCGCAGTATGCCATCGAAGCGGCCTTACTGAAAGTGTACGGCTCCGAAGCCCTCAATTATGTGGTGGATGAAGCCGTACAGATATTCGGTGGCATGGGATTCTCATCCGAGACCGACGTCGACAGGGCATACCGTGACTCGCGTATCAACAGAATTTTCGAGGGTACCAATGAGATCAACAGGTTGCTGGTGGTGGACACAACCATCAAAAAATCCCTGAAGAGCGGCTTTGACGTCATACGTTATGCAACCCACATTGAGAAAGAGATACAGGAGATGGAAGAAAACGGCGGTGACATGAGTTATTATGAAGAGAAAAGGAATGCCATTAAAAATTTCAAAAGGATTGCCCTCCTGCTTTTGGGCGCTGTTTCAAAAAAATTCCACCGGGATATGACCGAAGAGCAAATGATCCTGTTCAATATCTCGGACATCATCATGCACACTTACGCGGCCGAGTCAACCTTTCTGAGGACCGAGAAACTCGAAGGATTGCTGGGCAAAGAAAAAATTTCTATATACAGGGACATCCTCGATGTCTATGTCTATGATTCGGCACACCACATTCTCAAATCAGGTCTTGATGCCATTAATTCATTTACTGAGGGGCCGGAACGACAGACGCTGACGGGTTATCTGCGCGGTTTTTCGCGTATCAATCCTGTTGATGTGAAAGCGGCCCGCTGCCGCATTGCAGCCAGGCTCATAGAAGAAAACAGGTACTGCTTTTAAATATACTTTCATGCAGGATTAATCTTCTTATTCTGTTTTCATCTCCTTGAGGATGTTCTTTGAGATGACTATCCGCTGCACCTGGTTGGTTCCCTCGTATATCTGGCATAATTTGGCATCACGCATCATCTTCTCCACGGGATATTCACGTGAGTACCCTTCCCCTCCCATAATCTGAACTGCATCGGTGGTCACTTTCATGGCCATGTCTGACGCATAGAGTTTGGACATGGAGGCGAGCTTGGAGGCGGACCGCTGGCCGCTGTCGTAGGCCCAGGCGGCATACCATGTCAACAGGCGGGCGGCTTCGATCTCCGTGGCCATGTCGGCCATCATAAAAGCGATGGCCTGGTTGGCGGCGATGGGTTTGCCGAACTGTATGCGTCTCTGTGTCCACTCCTTGGATATCTCAAAGGCTGAGCGGGCACAGCCCACGCTCAGGGCCGCCACTCCCGTGCGTGTTCTGTCGAAGGTCTTCATGGCGATGAGAAAACCCCTGCCCTCTTCGCCCAGTCTGTTTTCCACAGGCATCTCCACATCGTGGTATTTGATCTCATTTTGCACCGAGGCGCGCTGGCCCATCTTGTCAAGGCGTGATACGATCTCCACCCCTGGTAAATCACGTGGCACGACCAAGGCCGTCAGACTACGCGATCCCTTCTCAGGATCGGTGATGGCAAAGACCGTGTGGAAGGTGGCCACCTCACCGTTGGTGATGAAACGTTTATGACCGTTGAGGATGTACTTGTCGCCATGGCGGATGGCCGTCGAGCTGATGCTCTGCACATCGGAACCGGCGTTGGGCTCGGTGAGGCAATAGGCGGCCACACCTTTCCCTTCGACGACCCATCCGAAGAATTTCTTTTTCTGCTCGTCGGTGCCGGCCAGCAGCAAAGGCGTCAACGCCAGGGTATTGGCATCGATACATATACCTATGCCGATGCATCCGGCACCCAGCTCTTCCGACTGCAGCGCACTGCCACGGAGGTCATAGCCGTTGCCGCCATATTCTTTCGGTATAGGACCGTTCATGATGCCCTCATCATAAGCCGCCTTGACGATATCCCACGGAAAAACAGCCAATTCATCATATTTCATCCTGTTCGGGATGACCCACCGGTTCACGAAATCCCGGTACTTTTCCACAATCGCCTGATATTCATTTGACACTGAAAAATCTAACATAACCCCTCCTGTCTGGTTAAAATAAGTAAATAATCTTTTCTTTGTACAAATTTATTCAAATAAACACAATTTCAGCGTCCGTCAGCGCAAATTATATTGCTGAAATTATACTTTCCGGAGAAGGATTTGTTTATCTTTATGATCCGTTATCTCTGAAAATATTGTTATGAAGAACAACAAACCTGATAAGAAGGGCAGGAAGAAAAATTTTGTGAAGTTGCCTGTTTACCCTGGTGGCAGTGCTTATTTTAAACGTTTCATTTACGATAATCTCATTTACCCCGAGGAAGCCCTTGAAAAGGGTATCGAAGGATCGGTTTACGTCTCTTACACCGTTGATGACAGGGGGGTGGTCATTGACGCCAGGATCACCCGGGGGCTGGGTTATGGTTGCGATGAGGAAGCGCTGCGCCTGATCCGTCTGCTGCGCTATGAAAAGGTAAAAAACAGAGGCATAATCGTCAAATCGAACATGCGCGCACGCATCGATTTCCACCTGAAGAATAAAAACACGGCCGGCCTGCGTGTCACCTATCAGCCAAAACAGCCCGACAAACTTACGGGTAACGTAAAGAAAAAAGAGCGGACGGATGTGAAGTATCATTACACCATCTCCCTCCCCCCTTCAGAAGACCATGATGACCGGTCTTAATCCACGGGCGGACATTCCGCACAATCCTTACTCCGGATATACATCCTCATGGCCTTGAGACTCATGCCCATGGATGAGAAACCACCGTCATGATAGATGTTTTGCATGGTTACCTTTTTCGACAGGTCTGAAAAAAGAGTGATGCAAAAACCGGCACATTCGTCGGCAGATGCATTGCCCAGGGGTGACATGCGTTCGGTAAAATCCATCAGGTCTTCCATACCCTTGACGCCGCTGCCGGCTGTGGTCAGTGTCGGGGACTGCGAGACGGAATTGACCCTGATCTTTTTGTCTCTTCCGTAGATGTATCCGAAGCTCCTGACGATGGACTCCAGGAGAGCTTTGGCGTCGGCCATGTCATTATATCCGTACAGTGTTCGCTGCGATGCAATGTACGAGAGAGTGACCACTGACCCCCATTCTTTGATGGCGTCCATATGATATGCGACCTGCAACATCTTATGAAAAGAGATGGCGGAGATATCCAGGGTTCGCTGGAAATAATCATAGTCCAGATCACTGTAAACGCGATGTTTACGCACATTCATCGACATGCCGATGGAGTGCAGCAGAAAATCGATTTTCCCTCCAAATATCTCCATGGTCCGGGCAAAAACCTGTTCAATTTCCCTGACGTTGGTGGCGTCGGCAGGTATGATCTCACTGCCGCATTTGACGGCCAGATCCCTGATTTGTCCCAACCTGATGGAGGCGGGGGTATTGGACAGGGTAAACAGGGCACCCTCTTCAAAGGCTTTCTCAGCCACTTTCCAGGCAATGGATTTTTCGTCGAGCGCTCCGAAAATGATACCTCGTTTACCTGCTAATAAATTGTAAGCCATAACAAATAAGATTTATTAAGATAATAAATGTAAGCATGAAAACGTGAGGAATAATGATTTGTTCACTATCATCACGGGGAACCATTAACTAATGCGTGCCGTCAAGCAGCTCCCTGGCCGTGGCGATGGCTGATACGGTCACTTTTTGATCACTTAACAGTTTGGCTATCTCCATGACTCTTTCCTCATCATTAAGTATTTTCACTGCGGAAAAGGCCTTATCCTCTGAGGTATATTTATAGACCAGATAATGCGACCGGCTTTTGCCGGCGATCTGGGGAAGATGTGTGATGACAATGACCTGCATGTTTTTAGCCATCTGTTGAAGGATCATGCCCACCTTTCCTGCCACTTCGCCCGACACGCCCATGTCTATCTCATCAAAAATGATGGTCGGCAGCAGGTTTTTTCTCGCTATCATCGACTTGACAGCGAGCATCAGCCTGGAGCGTTCGCCTCCTGAAGCCACGGTAGCTACGTCCCTGAGCTCAATACCTTTATTGGCGCTGAACATGAACATCACCCGGTCGGTACCGTCGTTTGACAAATCACCAGCCGGGGTGATCATGATTCTAAATTGTGCGTCGGGTATGCCCAGGCTGCGGATCAGACCCTGGAGTTCTTTTTCGATGACAGGAATGACCTTGTGTCTGCTTTCAGAGATAGTCTGTGCCTGGCTCCATAGTTTCGTTTCGTTCCGTGCGATCTCTTCCCCCAGACGAACGATTTCGTCGTTCAGGGAGCAAATCTCCCCCAGCCGTTTATGAAAGGTTTCTTTCAGGAGGATGAGTTCCTTCACGGATCCCACCCTGTGTTTATGTTCCAGGTGGCTGATCAGGTCAAGGCGCTGGTTTAACCTGTTGATGCGGTCAGGGTCGATAACTATCTGCTGTTCAATACGGTCAAGCTCGGAGGCGATATCCTTGAGATCGATCATGACTGATTCGATACGTTCATTGATGTCAGAGATGGCCCGGTGGTGCTGTGCCGCCCTGGTGGTGATGGCTTTAACGGCAGCCAGGCGAGACAACAGGTTATCTTCCGATCCCTGAAGGACAGCACCGGCCTGCAGCAGGCCTGTCTTGATATCCTCGGCATGGCTGAGTATCTCCAGCTCTTTCTCCAGCTCTCCCTGTTCATCTTCGATCAGATGTGCCTGTTCCAGTTCTTCATGCTGAAAACGGTAATAGTCCTGATCGGCATTTGATCGTTTCTCCTCTTCGAGAAGGTGTTGATGAAGGCGCTTCTGTTCGAGATAATCCTGAAATTCCTTTCTGTATGCTCCAACCTGATCAATCAGATGACCATAGCTGTCAAGGACTGTCAGCTGAAAATCAGCATCATTCAATGTGAAAGTCTGGAACTGGGAATGGATATCAACGAGCTTCTCCCCCAGTTGTTTCATCACATTCAGACTGACCGGCGTATCATTGATGAAGGCACGTGATTTCCCGTTCGGGGTGATCTCACGGCGCAGGACAACACTCTCGCTGTAATCGAGGTCATTGATCTGAAAGAAGTGTTCAAGGTCATAATCCCTGATGAGAAAAGTACCTTCCACCACACATTTCCGGTCTTTCACCAACAGTATGGCAATATCGACACGCTGTCCGAGGATGAGCGACAAGGCGCCAAGGAGGATGGATTTTCCGGCGCCCGTTTCACCGGTGATGACAGTGAATCCCTCAGGCCAATCCATGTCAAGCTCCGCTATCAGGGCATAATTGGATATGGATAAATGCTGAAGCATAAATACATTACATCAGGCAGCGATTAAAGATACAAAAATACAAGCTGTTCTGCATCTACTGCTTTGAAGTTAAAATTCTCTGATAAGAGGATGCATTGGACGGATCGATCTCCGAGAGGATGTTCACCGCTTTTGTTTTGTCGATATCATTGGCTTCCGAATAGATGTTCCTGAGTTCATCCCTTTTGGTTTCCAGTATCAGCTGGAGGAAGAAGAGACCCGGTTCCACACGGTTGGCTTTTCTGAGGTCTTCAAGAGACTGGGTGATATTCGACCGTCCCAGCTCAAGGTTGTCGGACATCATATCAAGACCTTTCAGGTGGTATTTGTACATGAACTGACGGAGGGAGGCATAGGACGAGTTGAGGATATTCTCGATAAGCCAATACCTATTCTTCATCCCTTCAAAAGATTTCCATCCCGGCTGGGGTGAGCTTTGTGCCGCATTGACCACCGCCTGGGCTTTCTGGAAGAAGGGCGTTCCGCCGTAAAGCTGAAAGGAGTCGAAATCCAGTCCCAGGATGATATAAAGATAATAAGCAAAGATCGACGTGAGGTTGGAGGAGTATGTATTATCGGAATAGACAAGTTGCTGGCCTTCATCATAACTGAACTGGATGTCCTTGTCGATATAATTCAGCATGGGTGTTTCATAGGATGTCCTGTACACGGGCCGGCGGTAAATGACATTGAGACGGCCCCGGTATTCATTGCTTGAGACGCGTTCCGACAGGGTAAGCATAAAACTGCACTCGATCTTCTCCTCCACCCTGAAGCTATAATTGCTCCAGGCTCTTTCATTCACAAACTGATAGAGTGCTTTCTGCATCTCCTGAAAGACCGTTTTATCGGAACCTTCCAGCTGACCCGACGACACGCTGACGGTGGCTTTGAATTCCTGTGCCAGGAGTTGACCCGATAAAAAAAGCAACGGGATAAGAACTATTTTCTTTAGCATAACATCATGATTTTGGCGGAGCAGCGGGTTTTATTCCGGCTATCTGAGCGATGGCATCCAGGATATCACCGGCCACCTCCGTTTTTTTCTTCAGGGGAAAAGGTTTTTGTTGCCCTTTTTTATTGATGAGGGTGACTTTATTGGTCTCATATCCGAAGCCGGCTCCGGCATCCCTGAGCGAATTCAGCACGATAAGGTCGAGGTTTTTTTCCCGGAGTTTTTCCAGGGCAAGTCCGGCTTCATTTTCTGTTTCAAGGGCGAAGCCTATAAGCAACTGGTTCTTTTTCTTTATTTTACCCAGTTCCCGTAGAATGTCCGTTGTCGGTTTCAATTTAATTTCCGGCATGCCTGTCCTTTTTTTTATTTTGCCTGTTTGCGGTGCAGCAGGGGTAAAATCAGCTACGGCCGCTGCCATGATCGTCATATCCATTTCAGGAAACAGCCTGTGGCATTCTCTGAACATCTCCTCGGCCGACACCACATCATACCGTCGTATGCGTGGATGGGGTGAGGCCAGTGGTGAGGGGCCCATCACCAGCGCCACGTCGGCACCACGCCAGGCTGCTTCCAGGGCTAAAGCCAGGCCCATCTGTCCGGTGGCATGGTTACCGATGAAACGAACCGCATCGATGGCCTCATGCGTGGGTCCGCCTGTGACCAGCACCTTTTTACCTTTAAATTCTTCTTTTTTCATGAAGAATTCACTGATCTTACTGATTATTTTCTCGGGCTCCTCCATCCTGCCTTTGCCCGACAGGCCGCTGGCCAGTTCACCCACTTGCGGTTCGATAAGGATATGCCCGAGACCCTGTAATTTTCTGACGTTTTCGATGGTGGTGGGATGGCTGTACATGTCACTGTCCATGGCCGGGGCAAAGAAAACAGGGCAACGTGCCGAGAGATAGACGGTGGTGACGAAATTGTCAGCGATGCCATAAGCCATCTTGGCCAGTGTATTGGCGGTGAGAGGTGCCACGAGCATGGCGTCGGCCCACAGTCCCAGCTCAACATGGCTGTGCCATGTACCGCTGACGCTGTCGAAGGGCTCACATACCACCGGATTCCGCGACAGGGTGGACAACGTCAGGGGGGTGATGAAATCACGTGCCGCAGGCGTCATAATGACCCGCACGTCGGCTCCCTCACCCACCAGTAAACGTACAAAGTAAACCGTTTTATAGGCCGCTATGCTGCCTGTCACCGCTACGATGATCTTTTTGCCTTTTAACATTGGGATAACGACATTTTAATGATCCCGTGTCAGGTCTTGGGTTTCTTATCCTTTAACGGATTGCGGAAATAAATCTGGTCTGTGAGAAACTCCTGTGTAGCGATCAGCGTCGGTTTGGGCAGACGCTCATAGAACTTGGCTATCTCGATCTGCTCCCTGTTCTCAAAGATCTCTTCAAGGTTATCGATGGGGGAGGCAAACTCAGCGATTTTCTTGTTCAGCTCTTCTTTCATCTCCATGGCAATCTGGTTCGACCTCTTGGCTATCACCATCACACTCTCATAAATGTTGCCGGTCCCCTCATCAAAATCACCAATGGTACGTGTCACCGCCACCAAATCGGTTTTGACTTTCTTGTAATCCATATGCTTGATTTAGTTTTCGAGTTGTTTTTTTGCGTTTCTGTAATAAACATCGGCCTGCTTCAGCAACGTGCTGTTGGGATAAGCTCTTTCAAAGATATCATAGGCCTCGACCGCATCCTGGTACCGCTCTTTTTTCTTGGTCATAATGCTGTTAACGGCATACAGATAATGAGCTTTGGTCAGGCTGTACAAAGCATCTTCCCTGTAATCGGTATCGGGATAATCTTTCAGCAGGTTGTTAAAGGTCACAATAGCAGCCAGATAATTCGACATTTTCAGATACATTCTGGCGATTTCATATTCTTTCCTCTCCAGTTTATGCCGGAGCTCTTCGATAAGCTCGTTGCATTCCTGAGTCCGCTCACTGTTGGGATACATGTCAAGAAACAACTGAAGGTCATTGATGGCTTCATATGTATTGGTCTGGTCGAGGCTATACCTTGGTGAGTCCAGATACTTGCATTTGGCGCTCATAAACTGGCATTCTTCAGCATATTTGCTGTTAGGGAAGCTTTTGGTGAATTTATCAAAATAATAGCTTGCCAGGATATTATCGCCCTCATAATAATGACAATAAGCATAATAATAAGCCAGCTGTTCCGCCTTTTCCGTACCCCTGAAAAAAGGCAGAACGGCGTCAAACAGCTGAAGGGCCTTGTAATAATTCCCCTGATTGTAATAAACCACACCCATCTCATACTTCTGTTCGTAGTCGTTGCTTTTCATCAGTTGCTGATACTTTGAACAGGAACTAATGGTGATAATAAGCGCGGCTGACAGAGTGGCAGGTAAGATCTTTCTGAACATGGGCGCAAAATTACAAATATCCGATGAATTAGTAACGTGCGTATGATTTAATTATTTTGATGTCATTCCAGCCTGTGAACACCTTCACCCATATCAGCGACGTAAAAATCGGGCGGCCATCCGATCCTGGCAGCATACCCTTCTTTTACTTTGGTCTTAAACGTGTCAAGTACCTTTTTTTCCAGTAAGGTCACGGTGCATCCGCCAAAGCCTGCGCCTGTCATGCGGCTGCCCAGCACCCCGTTGATTTTCCTGGCCTCTTCCACCAAAGCATCCAGTTCGTTGCCGGTCACCTCATAATCATACCTCAGCGAGTCATGCGAAGCATTCATCAGGTGCCCGAAGTGGGCCAGATCACCTTTTTTAAGATCTTCCACGGCGCGGACCACGCGTTCATTTTCGGTGATGACGTGCCTGGCCCGGCGCCTGATGGTATCATCGGTGATGAGTTTAGCGTACTCCTGAAAAGCCGGGAATCCCACTTCACCGAGATCCGTGATATCCATAGGGCCTCGCAGCATAGCCACGGCCTGCCGGCACTCCCCCACCCTTTCATTGTATTTTGAGGCGGCCAGTTGCCTTTTTTTATTCGTATTGGAGATAATGAAGACACAATCTCCGAGGTTAACGGGCACCAGTTCATGGTACAGGGTACGGCAGTCCAGAAAAAGAGCATGCTCCTTTCTGCCGGCGCCGACAACAAACTGATCCATGATGCCACAATTAACCCCGACAAAATCATTCTCGGCTCTCTTCGACATGGTGATCAGCTCCATCATGTTGCAATCCATCTGATACAGCTCATTGACAGCGAATGCCGTCACCATTTCGATGGATGCCGACGATGATAATCCGGCCCCCTCAGGTATGTTCCCGGCATACAACAGGTCCATACCCCTGAGAGGGGCCTGACGCATGACAAACTGGCCCAGCACACCCAAAGGATAGTTGACCCACTCATTATCATGCCGTATCATGACTTCCGGCAGGGGGATCTGAGCGGTATAACCGAAATTGGCTGATGCTAACCTGATCAGACTGTCTTCATTGAAAGCGATGAGCAGGTAAGTACCATAGGTCAGAGTAAAAGGCAAGACCTTGCCCCCGTTGTAATCGGTATGTTCACCGATCAGGTTGACGCGGCCGGGGGCAAAGAAAATCTCAACAGGCCGGTTACCGGGGCTATACCTACTGATGAAATCGTTTTTTAATTTCTGCCTTAACGGTTTAAATGAATCCATGACCTTTTCTTTTTGGTCGGCAATGTTATAGCCGAAAAGGCAGCCTTTGACTTTCCAGATAAAATAAAAAGGATCATTTGACGATATCGACCAGCTCGACATCAAAAATGAGAGCCATATTGGGTTCAATCACCCGTCCGCGCTGGTTGTCCCTATAGGCCAGTTCAGGCGGGATGTAAAGGATCCAATGTGAGCCGACAGGCATCATCTGAAGGGCTTCGGACCATCCCTGTATGACGCCGTTCACTTTGAAAACAGAAGGTTCACCACGGTCGTAGGAGTTATCGAAAACCGTCCCGTTGATGATCGTTCCCTTATAATTGATTTTCACCTCATCGTTAGCGGTGGGTTTGGGCCCGGTGCCTTCTTTGATGATCTTGTACTGGAGGCCGTCAGGTAAGGTCACCACACCCGGTTTTTTGGCATTTTCTTCCAGAAAACGTTTGCTTTCAACCTTGTTCTGTTCGGCTTTTCTCAGCATCTCCTGTTTAATCTTCTGCTGTTCGGCGTCATGTTGCTGCTTTGACATGATATCGACAATCTGGACGTCGTAAAGCAAGGTGGCGAAAGGGGGAACCATGCCACCCTTGCCTCTGTCGGCAAAAGCCAAGTCGGAAGGGACGATGAGGTCAGCCCTGACGCCTTTTTTCATCATGCCGACCGCTTCTGTAAAGCCTTTATTTTCAAAGGGCTTGCCCCATTCAAACTCGGCCGGTTTTTCATTAAATGACGAATAGACGGGGGTGCCGTCTAAAAGAGTGACCGCAAAATTAAGCTTCACCCACTGCCCATCTGTGGGTGTGGATCCGCTGCCGGGGGTTTTCTCCATAAAATACAGACCGCTGGCTGTCGGCGTGGCGGTGATGTTATGCGATTTGATATACTGATCCAGCTTTTGCATCTCATTCGCTTTCAGGCTGTCATGGCGTGCTTGCTGAGCCGCCTGGTACTGCTCTTTTGTTTGTATCGACAGCATTTTAACATGGAAGACCATCACGTCATTGCTGTCGATGAATGGCGGCACACGCGGATTGCGGGCTGTTTTAAGGTAGAAGGAGTCGGGCTGAAGAATGAAGATGGCGCTGTCGCCCCTGGACATCATCGAGAAGGCTTCGTAAATATCACCCTTATAATCCGATGCCCGTTGTTGCATGACCAAAGGCCTGGGATTCTTGTCACTATTATATAACGTCGTATCTTCGGTACCATACTTCAATTTCACGGTGATCATGCCGTTGAGTTTCGGTTTAACCGTATCACCCGAACGGTAAACGAACTTATAGAGAAGGCCTGTATCCGTCTTCCTGTAACCTCTGAAGCGTTTCTGCTGGCATGAGATAATTGCCGTCGTCAGAATCATTGTGATCAGAATTAAAACTAAAATGTTCTTTTTCATTTTTTATCTATTTTGGGTTATACATTTCAGGGTCATTTTCTTTTGATGTCCAATACTTCGACATCATAGACCAGCGTGGCCTTTTGGGGTATTTTATCAAAGTCGCCCAGCAATCCGAAAGCAAGGTGCGAAGGTAAAATAAATTTCACTTTGTCGCCACGATGCAACAACAAAATTCCCTCTTCCAGGCCACTTTCCGCATCGCGGGCACCGGCGGTAATCACCATCGGCCCGTCGGTTTGTGACGAATAAACGGGATCACCATTAAGGAGCATGACGGAATAATTGATTGTCACCACATCACCTTTTTGGACAGGGCTGCCACCGCCATCATGATAGATCATGTACCTCAGTCCCGTTCCCGTTTTCATCATCTGCCAGCCGTAACGTTTGATAAAATCATTGATCAGGTCATCCTCATTCTTTGTAACCTGTTTATTAGCCTGCATCAAAGGTTCCTTATAAGCTTCCGGATCAAATGGCACCTCTCTGCTGCGATGACGGCTGCCATCACACGAAAAAAAGAGTTGCAGCATCACCGTTGCCGCCACCGCGACGATCAGATTGTTCTTCATTATCCGCATAGCCACAATTATTTCAATGTAGCGGTCAAGGTCATGGTCATTCCTAACTCTTCTTTATACAATGGCAGGATTTCCTCAAATTTCTTCACAGTCTCATTTAAATCGAGAAAGGAGTTACCTCCGGCGGCATTTTGATGACCGCCGCCTTCAAAATGTTTTCTGGCAAAATCATTGACGGAGAATTTACCTCTCGACCGGAACGATAAGCGGATATTCTTTTCTCTTTCCATGATCAGGCAGGCGAATGAGATACCTGTAATGGACAGGGCATAGTTAACGATTCCCTCCGAATCGCCTATCTGGTATTTAAACCTCCTAAGTTCATCTTTTGTAAGAACGATATAGGCGGTATGATATTCTTTCAGCACCTTTAATTTTTCACTGAGGCAATAACCGAGTAAACGCATTCTCTCTTCCGAATTGGTGTCATATACCAGCGTATGGATCTGTTCACCGTCAACGCCGCGGCGCATCAGGTCGGCCACGATCAGGTAGGTCTTTTCATTATTGCAGGAATAGCTCAATGATCCGGTGTCAGTGATGATCCCGACATAGAGGCATTCAGCCATCTCCCTGGTGATGTCATCATGACCTCCAAGATCGCTGATGATTCCGTAAACCAGTTCGGCTGTGGAGGAGGTATCCACCTGTGAGATGACGATGTCGAAGTCAGGTTCGGGATCAGGGTGATGGTCGATAAGGATCTTGGGTGCCTGTCGGTTCCTGACGTTTTTTTCAAGTGTGTCGAGTCTTTTCAGGGCGTTAAAATCCAGGCAGAATACAACGGAGGCTGCCGACAACGCCTGGTTGCTTTTAGCAGGGGTTCTTTTATGGATGATGACATCACGGATGCCGGGCATCCAATTCAGAAAAGCAGGGTAATCATTGGGAACGATCATCTCCACGTGATGACCCTGTTTTTTCAGGTAATGATTCAGTGCCAGCATGGAACCCAGGGCATCACCATCGGGGTTGATATGAGAAATAATGACGATATTCCCCTGTGAGGAGAGGAGATCCTTAATATAAGCTGTGGCGGATGAAGGCAACAGAGTGATCATTAGTTAAGACCGTCGGCAAAGGTATGCATTTTATAAATTAAATCTGAAGATGAGTATGGCAAAGGATAATGTCTTATTTTTGCGCCTTCACTCAAACACTCAATCACTATGGCTGGAAATCTGACCCTGACGATGATCAAGCCGCAGGCTGTCCGCGACGGGCATACCGGATCCATTTTATCGATGATACAGGCCGCCGGATTCAGGATCGTGGCCATGAAATCCTTAAGGCTGACGGCTGGTCAGGCCGAGGCTTTTTATGCTGTGCACCGCGAGCGCTCTTTTTACCATGGCCTGGTCCGGTCGATGTCTTCGGGGCCTATCGTGGCGGCGATCCTGATGAAGGAGAATGCCGTGGAGTCATTCAGGGATCTCATTGGGGCCACCGATCCCGCCAAAGCAGCACCCGGCACCATTCGTCATAAGTACGGAACCTCCATTGAAGCCAATGCTGTTCACGGTTCCGACAGCGACACCAATGCGGTTATCGAGTGCGACTTTTTCTTTTCACAATTGGAAAGGCTGCTTTAAACGCCTTAAAGCTATTCAGGTAAGTATTCGGTAAATGTATGATCGCTGTAAAAGACAGCGATGCGTATGGTTTTTTTTACCGGGTGATTGCCGGATGACATGTCGTGACCTTTTCCTTTCGCTACCGTTATTTCATCCATTTCAGCCGGAGGCTTACCTGTAAGTTGTTCCGAAATTTCTGTCACGGCAGGCGGGTTTGTCTTTTGCACAGCACCATTGCCCATCGTCTGATCCACCGGGATTACTTCCTTTAACATATGACCTTGTCCCAACAGGAGCCAGTCAGGATCAATGTCAGGGTAAGTTTTGAGTATACGAATGATAAAATCCAGACTGGGTTTGTTACGACCCGACAGGACATGAGATATACTTGACGGTTGAACGCCGACTATGCGGGCAAATTCGGAGGCTGTCAGCCCCTTTGTCCTGATCAGTGCCGCTATACGCTTGTTCATATTCGTTCACAAAACTAATACATCGGAATCAAAAAAGCAAATATTTATCACAAAGGTAACCAGCCGGGTTTTTACTTATGTAAAATAATTTCAAAATTTATTTTCAGAATTTTACATTTGTAACACATGCAATCGGTTTTACGTATAATTTCATTGAATTTTTAACTGATTATTATTTGGCAGATACTATCAAATAATGGTTATAGACGAAAATACGGAAAGCCATCGTCGAATAAGAAAATGTTACATTTTTAAATTTTTCTTACTTTTTATAGATTACCTTTTAAACATTTCAGGATTAAGGATTGAATTTTACCCTGCCCTATGTGATCCGAACCAAGGTTCACATGCAATGGCAATAAAATCCCTTTCCATCTTTTTACTGCTGCTGGCACCAAATCTCTTTGCCTCCGAACCTGAATGGATACCTCTTTCATCCGACATTCCGGTCCCATCAAACATCCAGGTCATACACTCCTCTCAAACGGCTGTTACTCTCCATCTATCACTCAAGGGTTTCTGGCTCGACACCTTTACAACACCTCATGGCACGGCCTGTTCATTGCTGGCGGATAATGCCTTTCCCATACAGCTAAACGATTGTCCTGAGCTGATCACCTTCACCGGTTCAATCGTCATCCCATCACGCGGAGAGATGATCATCACCGTTGACAACGCCAAATACATTGAATATCATAATATCATCATCAGATCACGGTCAGAAGAGGGTATGAGAAACAATGATGTGAACGGGTCTGCCTCTCCCCTGCCCTCGTATGAAAAAGATGAATTCTTCCCAGGATCCCTGGCCTCGCTCAGTGATCCTTATCTGATCAGAAAAGTCAGGGGGCAGGATGTCAACATCATGCCCTTTCAATATAATCCTGTTACCAAGGTATTAAGGGTTTATGATGGCATCACCGTTCATCTGCAATGCAATGGATCTTCAGGCCTGAATACGATCGACGGCATAGTTGCCGGGGGATATGAACGGGAATTTTCAACCATCTGCTCAAGGCATTTCATCAACTACATTAAAGAGTCCAATACAAGGGAGGGCGATGATCAACCGGCACCGAACATGCTGATCATCTCTTACGGGAAATTCATCGGAGCCCTGCAGCCTTTCATCGAATGGAAGATGAAAAAAGGAATAGCGACAGATGTCGTTGACATTGCGGATATCGGTGATGCACAGCATGTTAAAAGCTATGTTAAAAATTATTATGATGAACATGGGCTGACCTATCTCTTGCTTGTCGGTGACAATGAATATATTCCTTCGGTCAGCACGGATGCCGGTCTTTCAGATAATTCTTACGGATATGTGTCGGGTGATGATCATTACCCTGATGTGTTCGTCGGGAGGCTACCGGCCACCACGGCTGCCCAGGTGAGCATACAGGTGGAGCGCATCCTGCGCTATGAGCAGTGTCTGTTTACTGATGATGACTGGCTGACCCGTACCACCGGCATCGCCTCTTCACTGGGTCCCGGTGACAACGGTGAATACGATTTTGAGCATGTCAGGATCCTGCAAACGGACTTAAAAAAGGCTTTCAGCCTGGGCCCGGTGGAACTTTTCGACGGTGACCAGGGTGGCGAGGATCAACAGGGTAATCCGACGGCAGCAATGGTGAAAGATGTCGTTGAGAAAGGTACGGGTATGATCATATACACCGGTTTGGGTAATCATGATTCATGGTTCACCTCTTTGTTCCGTAAGGAGGATGCAACACGGCTGACAAATTACGACAAATACCCTATTATCCTGTCGGCGGGTTGCAATGGTGGTGATTTCGGACAACCGGAGTGTTTGGCTGAGTCGTGGCTTCGAGCTTCCAGGAACGGACAACCCACGGGTGCTGTCGCTGTTCTGATGCCCTCAGGACCATTGGGCTGGTCGCCCCCCATGCATGCTCAGGATGAGATGATCAGGATACTCACCGACAGCAGTTACCGGGCGGATAATCCCACCTTTGGAGCGGTGACTATGGAAGGCTGCATGGCCATGAACAGTAAATATGGCCCGGGAGCCTATGCCATGACCGATGTCTGGACGGTTTTCGGTGATCCTTCAATGACCATCATGACTGCTCCTCCCGTTGAGATGCATGTGACTGTACCGCCGGAGGTATCAGCAGATGCCACCGGCATCACCGTCCGCTCCGATGCCGAGAAAGCAACGGTCGCTTTGACTTCAGGACAAAAGATCATCGGTACGGCAAGCGTTAAAAATGGAACTGCCACCGTCACATTCCTGAATAAACCGGATCCCGGCATCTTAACGGTGGCGGTCACCTCTTTCAACCGCAAGCCTGTTGTGACAACCATCCCGGTCATCAATTATCCTGATCACCTTCACTGCAAAATGCCGGAAGATTACCAGCAGATGGTATTCCCCCGCACGCAGTTTCAGTGGGACGAGGGAATCGGCGGGAAACCGGTGTATTATAAAATTTATCTCGGAACGGACAACCCTCCCTCGAATGTGCTGAAAGGATGCATCATTAACGACACAGTTTATACGTCGGGACAAGATCTGGCTTATGACCATGATTACTTCTGGAGGGTGGACGCCTATAATGATTTTGGCCATTCAACAGGAAATATTTGGCATTTCAGAACCATAAGGCCTCCCGATGAAAATTTCGAGATCGATTTTCTACGGGACCAATGGTATCTTGAAGGTTTTCAGTCGTGGTATATTGACGACTCGATCGCATTCCGTGGAACACGCTCATGCCGTTCAGGTAAGATTAAGGATAGTGAAAGCTCATCACTGATTTACCATTCCAACAATGCGACCTCTGATTTTGTCAGTTTCTGGGTCAGGGTATCTTCAGAAGCCGGCCATGACAAGTTTCAATTCCTTGTTGATGGTTTTATGGAGGAAGAATGGAGCGGCGAAGTTGATTGGAGCCATCATATTTACGCTATCGCACCCGGAATCCATGTGCTGGAATGGCGCTACACCAAGGATGCCGCTGGATATGAAGGTCTCGACGGGGTCTGGCTGGATGACCTGTATCTTCCCGATAACGGCAGCCTGAAGGTTGACGCCGGTCCTGATGAAGAAATCTGCATGGATGAAGCTCATCCGTTGAGTGGAAAAGCCAGAAATTTTACATCTGTAAAATGGACAACAACCGGTAATGGCTATTTCGACAATCCGTCCAATCTCAGTCCCGTATACTTTCCAGCTGAGAAAGATTACAAAATGCAAGAAATTAATGTAACTTTAACCGGATACAATCAGTATACATTGACAAATGTAAAATCAGAAAAAACGTTATCGTTCACTGCTCTACCGACAACTATGGAAAACTTTCATGATACCATCATCAATAACAGCAACGGTAACAGGTTTGAATTGTATGATGTCTATTCACCTGATATTACATCCTATTTATGGATGCCATCGGGTGAAACCACCTCGGATTATTATTTTAACCCGCAAACATACCATCCCGGAACACACTGCATAACATTACAGGTGACCACCACGTCAGGATGTCATTTTTCCAAGCAGGCATGTATTACTTTTTCAGACAATTCCGATAAATTGTCTGATCATGAATTGCATCTTCTGACTTACCCTAATCCATGTCATGGTATGTTCACTGCAGTGATCCGCTCCGGACAAATTGATCAGGTCGATTTACACATTTATAATTTAGTGGGTCAACCGGTCTATCAGAATGACAGGCTGAAGGTTACCTATTTCTATTCCGCGCAGATCGATCTGTCGCATCTGCCCAAAGGGGTTTATTTTGTGGAAATAAAGGGAAATGACGACGGTTACCAGGAAAAACTGATCATACAGTAACGATATTTGAACAGGATGCTCAGATGTTCAAAGAGCCCCTATCCTGGTGTGGGGATTATACATAGGAAAGGGTAAAATAAAAAGCAAGTGCCAGGGCTTGCTTTTTTATTTGTGAGAAACCTTATTACCGGTTATATCGTATAGGTGCTAAAGATATGCGTTTTACCCAATCCTCTCTCTCATAGAGCTCTTATCCTGGTATAGAGTAACATACATAGGAAAGGGTTAAAAACCCGGAGCAAGTGCCAGGGCTTGCTTTTTCAGAAACTGCATCAGATTACCTCATTTCATCCGGCCTCTCTTTTTTAATTTATTTTTACTGCGTCCAAAATAATTTTTACAAAAAAAATTTGGAAGTAATTTATTTATTATCTTATATTTGTCACCTGAAATTTCAGTTTACCCAATTTACCCGATTCCTAGTACTGAAATCATTGTAGTAACCCTGATAACATTCTACCCTTGAAGCGGATGTTATCAATAATGAATCTTAAATTATGAAACAGGTTTTTTTATGGCCTTTCCAAAGTGAGCGGGTTCTGTCCGTAATTTTTAACAGGGTTCAAATGCAGCATGACATCATTCCTGAGAATCCGGGAGCGATGTCAATTTACTTGACTGGCGTTGCCCTTACTGACCTTTAAAAGGTCAGACTGCATAACCATTTGATTCTCACGATGAGAATCCCCTTTCCTATGTATTTTCAATGAAATATTGATGGAGTTGTGTTTTGTCTGGAGAGATGTAAATTATTTATTTCTCTGATGATAAATGTGATAAATAAAATTCTCCAACTAAATCGATGAAGGATTGTATTTGTAACAAATTATGCAAATCATGCATTTTCAATCTAATATGAGCAATATCCATAAATATTTTTATGCCATTATTGAATTGTCAACACCCAATTTACACATAATAACTGATACATTAAATTTTATATTCAGTAACCCAAAAACTCACACCCATTGCTGCCGTTTCAACGAAGTCGGCAAGATTAACTATGCTTAAGATTATGAAACACCCGCTATACAGAAAAAAATGTGGATTTTTAAAATGGATTACAAGAACACCTGTTGCTCCTGCCTGTGGTCATCCGTCAGCTGCTTTAAGAAAAGTGTCAAGTTCAGGACATGTCACCAGTTTGTTATCTAAACAGGTCTTACGCTGCTTTTTAGCATCAATAGCATTTATTTTCAATCTGGCATTCACTTCGACGATGCAAGCACAAACTTACGGTCTTTCGCTCTTTACTGAAAATTTCGGGACAGTGCCGTCAGGACAAAATGCTGACACATACCGTGGTGAGATTACAGGGAGAGGTTCCATAGGTTATGCCTATTGGTTCTGGCCTGCTACCTGTCCGGGGGGAGGAGGCTGGATGACACAGTCGACCCCGACCATTGAAACATCCTATGCCCTCATCCTTCCTCCACCCGAACCGGGTGTCACCCTGTGGAGCTTTGTGACTTCCACCTCATCCACCGAAGGTGATGATCCTTATACTGACACGGACGTGCAGTTCAGTGAGGTGTTCAATAATTCAGCCACGATATTTACCGTCTCCGGTTCAGGTGCAACGGCCGCTCTCACCAATACTTATTATTCAGAAGGTAACGGTTCACGGTTGTTCAAAGAAACCAGCAACAACTCAACGGGCTATTATACGCTGACCAATGCCATAGATATGTCGGGTTTTTCTTCACCAGTATTGACTTTCAGTCATATATGTGCCACCCAAGCGTCCCTTGATTATGGATATGTTGAATATTCACTTGATAACGGCTCTACCTGGACCTCTTTTCCCACTTCCAGTTATGCCGGGAGCGGTACCTTAAAAAACGGGGTGGTCTGTTTTGACAAGTCGAGCTACAGTGACTGGAACTCACAATTTGCCAATCAATATTCGACACCGGGAACACCTCCTGCCACCAGTCTCTGGAAGACAGAAACCATCAATATTCCGGTTGTTTCCAGCCAGTTTAAAATCAGATTCAGGATAACCACAGATAGTTATGCCATTTATTATGGCTGGTTGATTGATAATTTGCAAATTTCATGTACCGGTAACAGCAACAATATCAACAATCCCGATAACTTGTGGTGCTGGGATGGTACGCGGTGGACAAAAAATCCGGCTTCCTGTTCCGGATCTTATTCAAGGTGGTATTTAAATGGAAGCACCTGGCAGGTAGGTTACTGGCAGCGGTCGTGGTACAAATACCTGGCGCCCTGTTCAGGTCCGGGAGCCTGGCATAGCACCATGGATGACGGAGGTTATGCCCTTTCAGCCAATCCCAAGTATGTCCATGGAGCCGATGGAACAAATAATGACTGGCATGTCGGACCTGACCATACCGTGGGTGACACTAACGGAATGATGTTAGTGGTCAATGCCGCCTGGGTAAAGGGCCTTTTTTACAAACGGGAAGTTACCGGATTGTGTTATGGTTCTCAGTTTGAATTTTCGGCTTATTATACCAATATACTTCAACCGTCTGCCTGTGGAGGATCAGGCTTACCCATAAATATACGTTTTGAGATATGGGACTTTGATCCGGGCGATGATGAGGCTAATTCACTTGTACCCGTCGGAGGCTATGCTGCTAATGGCGCCCAGTTACTCGCGCAAAATAATACAGGGGACATTTATGCCACCTCATCCCTGACATGGCATCAAAACACATTAAACTTTATCGTACCTCAGGACCAGAACAGTGTTGTTTTAATATTAAGAAATAATGCAGGCGGCGGATGCGGTAATGATTTAGCCATTGATGATATCTCTTTCCGGCCTTATATTCCGTTCACTATCGGTTACTCATTCATTGCCAACAATTACTGCACAACCAATCAAATCATGCTTCAGGCTACGCTTGAGTCGGGAAGCATACCCCCTGATTACGTTTTTCAATGGCAGGAATGCCAGCAGGGAACGACTAACTGGATCAATATCGGAAGCCCTATCGATAATTTTGATGATGCTTATATTTATTTAAATGTAGGTGACATAGGCAATAAGTTGTACCGTGTCATTTCTGCACCCAGCGTGCTGAATTTCAATAATTCAAACTGTTACGTGGCATGTGATCCTCCTTTTAACGGTAATTCGGTGGTCATCCCGACCGGTTCGATCACAGCCACTTCGGATGTCTGCGGCGATATCGATCACAACCCACGAACTGCAGAGTTTACTGTCAATTACCAGGGGAATGTTTATCCATGGACCTATTATTATAAAATTAATGGAGGTGCCGAACAATCTCAAACCGTCGAAAGCCCCAATAATTCGGACACCAAAACGATATCCATAACAGATAATACGACAGTGGAGCTTGTCAAAATCACCACCCCTGAGTGTAATATCGGGGTAATGATTAATTCGGAGGTGACGATTGTCTATTCGATAGGATACCCCTCGGGTACCGTTCCAATCACCGGTCCTAATCCGGCCTGTATCGGAACAGAGGCTGATTTCAGCGTTCCTGAAATCTCAGGGGCTATTTCGTATATCTGGCAGGTCTCTGACGGATGGCAGATACTCTCAGGCCAAGGCACCCGGTTTGTCCATTTATTGATCGGGACGGAGAGTATTTATGTGACCATCACGACATCCAATGCCTGCGGAGAAAATGTCGAAATGACCTCAGCTTTATTTCAGACGACGAATTCTGCACCTGATGCTCCTGCCACCATTACCACTCCTGACGGAATATGCCTTCCTGATGTCTCCACTCCAGGGAGCACAGATGTCCTTTTTGAAGCCTCCGAAGTGAACAGCGCCCAGAATTATGAGTGGAGCTGGGATAGCCCTGTCGTTTACGGGACACAGCAAAGCGGTACCGGACAATACCTCAGACGAATCATCCTGTCCGTGCCTAACAGTGTCACCTCCTTTAAAGTCAGGGTCAAAGCACAAAACGGATGTGGTTACAGTCCTGTCACCGAAGTGACCTTTGTTCCTAACCGTTTGCCGGCGGCAATAGCAGGAGATGACAGGGGTATTTGTCCCGGTGCCAGCACAACCCTTGGTGCTGCCGCTGTTCCGGGAAACACTTATCTGTGGACATCGGTACCTCCAGGCTTTACATCTACATTAGCTAATCCCACGGTCTCTCCGACGACAACCACTACCTATACGGTAATTGAAACTGTCACGGCTACAGGGTGTTCCAACACTCACAGTGTCGTCGTGACGGTTGATCCTTTGCCCACTGCATTTGATGTCACAGGTGGTGGCATTTATTGCAGCGGGGGTGGTGGTGTACCCGTGGGGCTCTCCGGTTCTCAGACGGGAGTGAATTATCAGCTGAAATTAAACGGCACCGATATCGATTCTCCGGTTGCCGGTGACGGATCGGCAATAAGCTTTGGCAATCAAACGTCGTTGGGTACTTATACCGTGGTTGCCACTGATGCCACGACCAGTTGCACACAAACAATGAATGGGAATGCTATTATCATTGATGACAACATCCCTCCCACCCTTACCTGTCCTGATGCTGTCACCGTCAACACGGATGCGGGATCATGCGTAGCCACCGGCGTCGACCTCGGAACACCTGTCGTCAGTGACAATTGCTCTGTGGCCAGCGTCACCAACGATGCTCCGGCATCTTATCCTCTGGGTGACAACACCGTCACCTGGACCATTACGGACGGCAATGGCAACACCACCACTTGTGAACAGACAGTCACTGTTATCGATAATGAAGCCCCAGTCATCACCTGCCCCTCCGACACCACCGTGGTCATGGACGGCTCATGCCATTACACCCTGGGTGACTACA
>Ga0172366_10000327_pt1 | contig 33155 bp, 29 predicted proteins | sample LakKivSesite69cm_FD_114533 | JGI IMG/M metagenome (GOLD analysis project Ga0172366, IMG submission 114533) | Sediment microbial communities from Lake Kivu, Rwanda - Sediment site 69cm | ecosystem: Environmental > Aquatic > Freshwater > Lake > Sediment | place: Rwanda: Western Province, Lake...
CCATTATCGGTCCTGATACCAATATTTTTTATATCATCAATTGATCTGATGATGCCAACACCGCGGATAATGTATTCCATACCACCGTGTTCAATGACCTTTGCCCCGACATCAATACTGGCACTGCGTATGGCATTGAATACATCAGAGAATTTTATTCTGTATTGCGCAAGCCGATTTGGATCAACATCAATCTGATACTGTTTTACATATCCACCGACTGATGCAACCTCTGAGACACCCTCTACTGATTGAAGTTGGTATTTGATGTAAAAATCCTGGATTGAACGGAGTTCAGCAAGGGAATAACCTTCACCTTCAACTGTATACCAGAAGACCTGACCGAGTCCGGTTGCGTCCGGTCCTAAACTTGGTACAACACCTTCAGGCAGAATCTTTGATGCCTCCTGAAGTTTTTCCAAAAGCCTGGTTCTTGCCCAGTAGAAGTCTATGTTTTCCCTGAAAACAACATAGACCATAGAGAATCCAAACTCGCTCGATGCCCGAATTGTCTTTACACCAGGGATACCCTGGAGCCTTGTTGATAAGGGGTAGGTAATCTGGTCTTCAATTGTGCGGGCATCCCTTCCTGGCCAGTCAATAAAGATAATCTGCTGATTCTCACCAATGTCAGGTATTGCATCCACAGTAATATTCTTGATGGCATTGATACCGATAATAATGACAAGCCCGGTAAATAGAAGCACCAGGAATCGGTTATTCAAGCACCAATTAATGAAACGGGCAATCATAGATTGTTGAATTTGTTGTTTCCAGATAAAGGCGTCCATCTAAAGATGGACGCTACATTTGCGCTGGCTAAGCCATTAGTGCTTATGTGGTTGTTCACTATATTTCTCCTTTACTTCTTCAACTGCTCCGTATAAAAGTGCCTGGCCACCAGCGAGTGTTGTCTGGGAGTCAAGAAGAAAATTACCTTCAGCCACCACATGTTCACCTTCATTCAAACCTTCAGTAATTTGAACATACTCTTCAGCCTCAGCTCCGGTCACAACATTACGCAATTCATACTGCCCGGGATTTTTCTGCACATAGACCAATTTTCTGCGACCCGTATCAATCAAGGACTTTGTTGGGATTGAGAGAACTTCACCAATAGGAATTTCAACTACTGCCTCCGCATACATATCAGTGTATAACTTTACGCCCGGCTTATGGAGCATAATGCGTGCTTTTGTGCTACGGGTCATTGGGTCTATCTTTGTTTCAATGGCACTTATTTTTCCGGCAAACTCTTTATCTGGATAGGCATCAAATTTAATGCTGGCCTTTTGACCTTTCTTAATAAGGCGTATGTCCTGCTCAAAAACCTCAACCATTAACCAGGCGCGTTCTGGATTTGGTAGAATTAATGACTCATCGACTTGAACATGGCTTCTCATCCTGTCTATATCAGCGGAAGAAAAACCCAGCTGTTTCAGTTTTAGATAAACCGCGGATAATAAACCTTTGCCTTCTGAATCCGCAGTTTTCAATTCCTGCTGTAGTGTGTATAGTTCTTCATCCTTGACTACCCGAGCTGGTAAGGAGATTCTTTTTATCAGATGTCGTTTCTCTGCAGGTTCTGTCTTAATCCCTAACATTTCTACTTTTTCGCTATCAATCTTTATCAGGTTTTCACTCCCTTGATAAACTGGTATGAGGTCCATCCCACAGATCGGACACTTGCCTGTTTTATCCGCATGGACTGAGGGATGCATAGAACAAGTCCAGTATTTGATATCGGTTTTATCATTCTGAGTAGAAGTCTTAACATCTTCTTTAACAATATACTTCTCAGGATTCTCCAAAAATCTCTTGTCACAACCCGGACAACAGAAGTAGTATCTTTTGCCCTGGTAATCAACAAACGCTGTATTTTTTGTGATGCGGAATTTCTCTCCTGTGACCGGACAGACGACCTCTTTTCCAACCATTGAGGCATCTATCGGCTCTCTTTTCTGACTACAAGAGATTAATGAAAATCCGAACAGGAACGCCAAAATTAATAGTATTACACGCCGTCGGGTAGGCATTTAAACCTCCTTTCACCCCCACCTATTACCTCCCCCTTCAAGGGGGAGGGTAGGGGGGGTCTCATTTTGACCTCCAATCTATCAAATCATAACCAACAATTCTTTCTATTTCAGCAAGGGTCATAAAATAATCTACCCTTGCCCGGTAATACTCAATCTTCTCTTCAATCAGCATCTGGTATGTGTCAAGCACGCCATTAATATCTGCTTTATTAATTTCATAGGCACGCATAATTGACCGCAGTGCTGATTCAAGTGCAGGAATGATTGAATCTTCAAAGAGTTTAATTTCCCGCTCATAATTCTCAAGCATAATCTTTGCTGTATTTAGCATCTGCACAATCTCATTCTCAATTCCTTGATATTCAGCCTGTGCCATCCTTGCTTCACTCTGCATTTCCGCAACCATACTCTTCTGTTTTGCCCAGAACCATAATGGAATGGTCAGACTGAAAATTATCTTATATTTATTAAGATCCATACCTGCGGTTCCATATTTTAACATAAAATCTGGAAGATATTCCTGCTTTGCCATAGAGATATTCAACTGCGCCTCTGTCATTCTTAGTTGGTATAATTTCAAAACCGGGCTGTGGGTCCTTGCAATTACATAGAGCGAATCAATTCCAATTTCTAATGGAACAAATGAAGAATCTATGGAGACCAATAATTCCTTATCAGGCGGATGATTAATGAGGTTGTTCAATGCCGAAATTATAATTGATTGCTCATTCTTTAACTTGCGCATTCTATTCTCAAGTTTTAACAGGCTGACCCGGGTATGGATTACATCTGCCTGCGGCACATGTCCAAGACGATAATGATTTTCAGCAATTATTGAAATTCGTTCAACGGTCTTCTTTGATTCGGCTGATAATCTCTGCTCTATCTGATTCAGGTATAATTTCCAGTAGTATCCCTTTGCAAGTTCGATGACCCTATTTACAACATTATAATAATCATTCAATGCCTGCCCAGTCTCATTGCGAGCAATGCCCTGACGCGTGCCCAATTTTGTGGGAAACGGAAGTTCCTGAGAGATAGAATACATTGGCATATCTTTTGAAAATTCAAGTTCAAGCCAGGGGTCGGGTAAATATCTTATATTTGATACGGTATTGAGTGTGGCCTCATAATGTGCCTTGGCTGCTCTGATTTCAGGGTTGTTAGCAAGCGCGGAATCAATAAGGTCACCCAGTGTCAAGACCTGGGCAAGGAGCAGTTTAGAAATCACCAAACCCATCACAAATTTTTTAGTCATCATTTTAATAGACGGAAAATATGGAGAATGGTTACGCAGGAAAAAAGGTATTTTGCGAAATAAGCCTATTTAATTACCAGCACGTGCATGAATCCCCTCCACACGGACAGGGTTGAAGGTTCAGCATGCCTTCAAGATGCTGGCATCTCTTCAGGCATTTATTGAGTGCTTCGTTTATTACCACGGTATCACAGGCACATGCGCGCTCTTTTATTTTTTCAAGGGTAAGGCTCTGTGTCTGGTTTATCTCGGCGATATGCTTTAATATGTCTTGTGCCTCGTGTTCTGGCAAGGAAAGTGCAAAATGGAATGCGCCATCTGTCTCATCGAGCATTGAAGAGACCAGATTTTTTTCCACAATACTCTTTCTCTCAAAAATCCACATTAATTCCTCGGTTCGACGCAAGGCAAATGTTAGTTTGAGCCTTGCCCTATGAGCTGGTTTTGTAGCCAAGGTGTATTGGACCTTTTCAGCAAAGGTTTTTACTGGATACAGTATCTCACCAGGCATGGCATGGAGACTGCTTGAAAAACTGATACCGCTGATGACCACAATCAAAACAATTATTGCAAAGGCACGGACCAATGGTGTCTGGAAGATGATCAAAGGCTTGATGAATGGAGCCTTTTCCTTCTTACGCATCTCTTTTACCTGCATAATGGTATTGGTGATAGCTACTTCAGTCGGCGCAGGTCTGGGCATTGTGTCTAAGAATTGGGCAAAGGACAACAATTCCTTCAATTCTTCAGCAAAATCAGGATATTCTTTCAGAATTTCATCAATGGGCCTACCCTTATTCATCTCAGCCAGTGCCCTGTCAAATACCTCTTCAATCCTTAATTTCATAGCCCATCCTCTTAAAATATTCCCTTAAGGACCTTACGGCACGATAATGCAAAACCTTGATTGCACCAACAGACCTTTTCATAATCCTTGCCACCTCTTCATTACTATACTCTTGCATATATTTTAGTGTAATCACATCTGCCTGGTCCTTTGTAAGCTGTGCCAGTCCCTGTTTCAGCCTGTCAATATTCAATAGCTCCTTTGGTTTCTCTTCCGAGGCACGTTCTTGACGCAAATCTTCATAACTCGTCTCGGCTTTTTTGTTGAAGCGTCTGAAATAATCAATCACCGCATTACCCGCAATCTTATAAATCCAGGCATAGAAATTGCCTTTCTGTTTCTTCAGGTTCTTGACTATCTTCAAAACGACCTCACCGGTCACCTCTTCAGCATCTTCATAATGCCTGACGCGATAAAAAACATAACTATATAACTTCTTATATAAGTAGCGGCACATCTGCTCAAGTGCAACCTCATCGCCTCTCTTTGCCCTATTAACAATCTCATTAAGTGATTCTTCGTTCTCAATATTAATAGACGGATTTTCCGGCATAAAGTTACTCCAACTTTTTCCCCTTTGTCAAAATCAAATGATTATATGCACAATATCGTATCTGTAAATGATTCAATAGACATGCAACTAATGGTTATGAAGAAGTGTTACCAATGAAAAATTATCCCTCAGTGGATGCGATACGCTCTTTTAAACAAATCGTATAAAAATATTATCCCGGACAACGGATTTTCTACATGATTGAAACCCTAATTCTCTGCTGATGTGATCATTTGTGAAGCTGCAACTAAGCCAGCACGTATAATCAAGTCCGATGGAATCACTTCATAAATCTCTTTCTCTACTTTGAGGGTTCGGCATTCAACTGGTCCGCATACATCACAGCAAGGGCTTTTACCTGTATCACCCATAATATAATCTTCAAGTGGTTTATTGTTAATCCAGATACGATTTGACGAAAGAGGATTTTTTTTGAACTCCTCGATAGAAAGTGAATCTTTTTCTAAAACCACTTGGATTCCTAAGGGAGATAGTGATTTGCTGAGTATTTTAATCGCCTTTGCCAATTCCTGCTCGGTTCCACCACAACGAGGGCATGTTGCGCCATCCGAAACAAGCCTTTGCCATTTGACAATCATAATCTTTTCATTTCCTTGCATACTGGATTCACAACATTTATTATCCTTTGCCATAATATACCTCCTTTTGGGTATATTGCAATCGCAGCAAAACAACAAAATCGTCATAGCCATAATCATTGGTACTTTCATCGCCGATATTATAGTCAGCAAAGCACTCTTGTCAATTTTTTTTTAAGCAGTTCAGGCAAGCCACGACTTCTCAAAAGTAATCTGGCAACTGGTTAAAATTTGTATCTGATACCCAGCCCCATTGCGACAAAAGCCTTTTGATTAGCACTCCCTTCCACAATACCGGGTAAGAATAGCGATGCTGCTCCCTGAGTTGTATTACCATACAGGTTTAAAAAGATATTGAATCTTTTGATATTAAAGTCAGTTCCAGTACCAAAAGAGATAACGGGCAATGCAGTCATTGGAATGCCGGCAATATTGAAGTACTGAACATGAAAGATGAGTCCTGCCCTCAAAGGAATAAATGTTCTGAATCCAAGATTTGTTCCCAGACGCATCTTTAAATAACTTCCATCACTACTTGTGTTCAGTCCACCGAAGAATCCAGTCTCAAACCTCCAGATACGCAGGCTCAGACCGCCAGTTAGACCTGCAGTGCCAAGAAAGGGTTTTTCACCACCGCCTTGATATGATGTGTCTTCAGTGGCAAAATCGTAAACAATTAATTTTGCCTTGCCAGAGATAATCTTATTCAAAGTGTCAACAATCAGACTATCATCATCAAACCTGAACTTTGGTAAATCCGAGGGAATTGAAGTCATAAACTGCCAGTCTCCTTTAATAAGGGTAGGAATACTCAAATCACCGCAAAGCCCTATGCTTAAATAACGCCATTCCTTTTTCAGACCCCAATATAAAGACGATAGAAGAAATTGTAGATCACCGCTACCCTGGCACATAAGCAGGGAGTCGGCATCGATCTCTCCGGTAAAGGTTGCATCAATTGTCCAGTCACTGGTTGGAGTTATTTTAAGTGATGGGGACAATGACATGAAACCACTCAAATTGGCATCAAAAGAACCTTTGAGCTGAACCGGCGTAAGTTGCCAGCCAAGGCCGAAGTCCAGACCCCAGAGTCTATTTGACAATGCAATGCAAAGAGAATTATTCTGATATGTCCCACTTCCCTGTCCGAGGACCAGAATACTTCCAGTATCACTGAGCTCTATCTCTACGGGTATTGAATCACCTACAGGTATGCCTTCAATATCCTCGTGTGTCAGTGTATCAGCATAATAGATATTAAAACTTGCTGAAGGCATTACACTTGCGGAACATTCTAATCCTAAATAATCACCTTTTTGCATACCAATACCCAGGCGCCAGGATTTGATTTTAAACAGGGCACCCAAAAAATCAAAACCACCCATCTGTTCAACCCCAAGAATTGTTGGAATTCTGACTGTATCAACGATTTCTATTAGAGAGTCAAATGGGATTGCAAATTCAGTATGGACTTCGGTTCTCATTGTGGGTGAAGTGCAGAGCATAATTTCACTGTTATTATTTCCTGCCATAGATGCAGGATTTAAAGTAAAGCCAATCAAACCACGGCTGATTGCAGGATTCGCAAAGCCCGGGGCGACAAAGAAGAGATTACAACCTGGATAGAGATAGTCCATATTAACTACCGCCTCTGCCTCAATCTCTATCTGGGCAATTAAAAAGACAAGTGTAATCACAACTTTAATAATATTAATAAATATGGCAATGTCAATAAAAAATGTCTTACATCTTTTCCACCACTTTTGATACAGTCGTATACAGAGGTCGCCTGTGAAATAAGTGCAATTTACATTCTTAGTTTGTCATTCCCGCCCAGTATCAAGTACGGGGTAAACTCCAGCGGGAATCCAGGAAAATCGGGTTTTATGGACTCCTGCTTACGCAGGAGTGACACCGGGAAAGAAATATTGAACAAAACAAAAATAAATCTTTTTCACTAAAAGGAAGCAGGTATTTTGCTCTTTATATTTCTGACAAAATTTAAACACGCCTCCAAGATAAAATCTACACTTTGACACTTTTACAATTGTCAAAGTGTCAAATAGAAAACTGAAAGGGAGAATGGTATGATTGACTAATTTCAAATAAGGATTATAATAAGACAATAGCATCTACAAGGATGCCCTTTTACTAAGGTTAATGATTTACTCAAGTTATTATAACAAGGAGGAATTATGGTGAAAAATCTTTTGATTTTTTTCTTAGGTTTCTCATTGACCCTCGTTTTTGCTCAATGGGAACCAGAGCAGAGACTTACTTTTGACCCAAGTGTTTCCCAGACTTCAGCCAATAGTGGTTGGTGTGTGGCATGTCAAAATGATACAGTCCATGTTGTGTGGTTCGACCAGAGGGATGGTAATTATGAAATCTATTACAAGAAATCAACAGACAATGGCGCTAACTGGAGCGCTGATTTGCGATTGACCAATGACCCTGCCGAATCAAACAGACCCTCAATTGCAGTCTCTGGTGATAACCTTCATGTAGTCTGGTATGATCAGAGGGATGGTAACTACGAAATCTATTATAAAAATTCCACTGATAATAGTGTGAACTGGAGTCAGGATACTGCCCTTACCGCAGAGCAAGCGCCTTCATTCTTCAATTCAGTGGCAGTGGGAACAAACACAGTCCATGTAGTCTGGACTGATGAGCGCGATGGAAATCGTGAGATATATTATAAGCGGAATCCGACCGGAAACACAGCTGTAAAAGATCATGGACAAATTGCGAGAGAAAGAATGCCATTGGCAAGCCCAACCCCATTTGTTTGTTACACTACTATTTCGGGTTATGAAGATTGCGAATTGGTTGTCTACGACATCACTGGCAGGAAAGCGGGCAATTACAAAGGTAATATGGTTGGAGCAGACCTTAGCCCGGGAATTTATTTTAAAATAACATAAATCCTAAACAAAAATCAGGATCGTTACATTTGAAATTATTTTCCCTTAAAGCAGAGATTTTGCCTTGTAAAAAAGTCATAAATCAACCCAAAATTGAACAACTATTCCTTTCTCACTTTCGTGCGAAAGTGAGAAAATGTCTATAAAAATGTACAGAAAGAAGATATGAGTTTTAGAAACCCCTTTACCTTATTGCAATGGCGTTTAAAACTCCATATACAAAATATATTGTACCTATTGATATTGCGCTACCAATGAGCCAGCCGCCGATTGTATCCATTGTTCTATGGGTTTTTGTTGCCTTCTTATAACCATCATTAAAACCTGCTATATACAGTGAATCATTAATACCAGTATCACCCGGAAGGTGTTTCATTTTGCTCTCACTGTATAAAAACAAGCCACCTGTTACAATACTACCCGTTGCCGAAGCAATGGCAATCCTATTAACATTTTCGTCTTCTTTGAAGTTCAATAGTTCGTGTGACAAAAGGGCAAATGTGCATCCACCAAATAAGCCAGCACCGCATCCACTCAATGCATATTTAGCGTGGCTTGCCTTTTTGCCCTGTTCCATACCATCTATAAATCCGAGTTCATACATTGAAATTGGCTTTTTTATGCCTGATGAATCCTGGTCTTGAGAAAAAATCAGGGTAGCTAAAACTGTTAAAAGAAGATATTTTTCCATTTATCTGGTTAATATTACCTTTTGCTGGATATTCGTATCATTAATGGTTGCCTGAATTATGTAGACACCGCTCGGTAGTCTGTTATTGAAATTATCAGTTCCATCCCAGACAATTTGAGTAGCAGAGTCGTCAGTAGGCAGGTCAAATGATTTTACCAATCTACCAATGGCATCATAGATATTTAAAGACATTTCGGATTTCGAATTGCGAATTGCGAAATGATTTTGAATTTGGGAATTAGAATTTGTTTGGAATTTAATGTTTGTAGTATTTCTGAAAGGATTGGGATAGACTAAAAGTATCGGTACTGCAGGTGCACTGGCCATCTGTTCTTCAACACCCACGATTGTGTTGACGAAGAGATAATTACCTGTATTCCTTGTCCAGTTCGTTACTCCTAAATCAGGATAACGCGCATAGCGATAAGTAATTTCAATATTATTACTTCCTGCGGGTGGTGCGTTTTTCAGCGAAACCCAGCCAGTTAATGGGTCATAGGTATAATCAGAGATTAAAACTGGCGTATTATTCACCCTGATTCGATTGAACCCCTGAGTCGGATACCGGTCTAAATAAAACAATTTTCTGCTGCCATTACCACTTTTATATTCTGTTATTGTAATCACTGAGCTGTTATCTACATCATTCCACATTACAGTTTCGCAGACTAAATTTGAACCACCGTTCCAGGACCAGCCAGGTGTAGTATTAATCACACCATTTGTATTTTCAAAGACAACCACTGGCTCCCACCAGCCACCGGCAGCCAGATCAAGCCAGCCATCATAATTAACATCACCCCATTCTACACAGGAACAATACTGCGTATTTGTGAGCATTGTATATGCGGGCGGTGTCTGGGGGATTCCTGAATTATTTCTGAATACATAGATTCTGCTTGAATCACCACTGAGCTGGCCATTACAGGCAATGGCAAAGTCTTTATAACCATCTTTATCATAGTCACCAATTGCAATCCTGAGTGTCCAGCCTGGCACAGTTGTAGACCAGAAGGCAGTTGTACCCAGACTGCCATTGTCATTCTTAAAAATTGCAATCTTTCTGCGATAACCAACAAGCAAATCCAGAAATCCGTCGTTGTCAATATCAATCCACCTGCAGGCATCACTTGGTGTTGAGTCAGTGCTCATCCAGTATGGTGTTGTTTCAAAGGTTCCGCTATTGTTTCTATAAAGTCGTGCAGGCGCACGAATATTACTGTATGCGTCACCAGCGACTACTGCAAGGTCAAGGTCACCATCAAGGTCAACATCACCAAATGCACAATCAAATGAATTATAATGGTCAGAAGAAGCCCACCAGGCAGTGGTGATTAAGCCAGAACCATTGTTGCGATATATTCTTGTTGGACCCTGGTTGGATGCACCAGAACCGAGATACGCAACTGCCATATCAGGAAAGCTGTCGTTATTAACATCACCAACATAGATATGTGAGAAATATCCTGATTCGGTTGAACGCCAGGATGCATTTGTTTCAAGGGTGCCATTAGTATTTATATAAATACCATTGCGATTTGATGCCATATCATTACCATTGCCTGTGCAATATTCTATCCAACCATCCATTGTCACATCATAAAGCGCTCCGCCTGTTGAATAATCGGTATCAACCGATGTCCAGGTCGGCGAACCGGGTAAGGGTATTACACCGAATAGAAATCTAACACATAGTGTACAAAAAATCAAGCATAGATTAAGTTTCATTGAATCTCCTTGTTTCTTTTTTTAATATTAAAATTGTATCCATCGTCATGCAAATGTCAATAACTATTTGTGCCAAAAGGTAGTGTTCAAAATTATGTGTAAATTTCTCTTGAAAAAATTAAAAATAGGTGTATCCTTCCGTATGATAAAAAATAAGCTCGGAAGAGCTGAAAGGAGGATACACCTATGGACGGTTTATTGATATTAAATCCGTCTAAGCTTAATCAACTTTGGTCTGAAGTCAAGGACTATTTTACGGATTGGGAGAAGGCGAGTTTTGGTGAGTCTATGCGGCGGTCTTTGAAAACGTTATTAGAGGGTGCGATGAAGGCGGAGATTTTGGGATATACGAAGGCGCAGCGGTATCAGCGGACCAAGGAGCGTATGGATTATCTGAATGGTTTTTATTCTCGTAATTTAACGACTTCGTTTGGATTGATCCCGAAGTTATTGGTGCCCCGGCGGCGTAGGGGTGTTTTTCGGACCAGGGTTTTTCAGCGTTATCGGCGGCGTTGGCGCGTGGTTGATGATTGGGTGCGGAGTTTATTTATCAATGGGGTGAGTACGCGTGCGGTGGGTTGGGTAATGAAGGAGTTATTAGATACGCAGATCAGTGCGGGTGCGGTTTCGGCGATTAATAAGGAATTAGATAAACAGGTAAATGCGTTTCATCGTCGGTTGCTAACGGATGATTATGTTTATTTATTTTTGGATGGGGTGGTGCAGAAGGTGATGAGTTGTGGTAAGTTGGTGAAGAAGATTATTTTAGTGGCTTATGGGATAACGACTAAGGGGGTGCGGGAGGTGATTGATTTTTGGGTGGTTAAAGGTGAGACCGAGCATGATTGGGAGGTTTTTTTGAGTGATTTATATCGGCGTGGGTTAAGGGATGAGTTTTTGCATTTAATAATTACTGATGGTGGTAATGGTTTACTCGCGGCGTTAGAGATGGTTTATCCTGGTATTGATCGGCAGCGTTGTTGGGTGCATAAGTTGCGGAATGTTGCCTGTTATGTGCCGCGGCGTTATCAGGTTGAGTGTTTAGCGGCGGCCCGGAGGATTTATTTAGCGTCGAGTCGGCGTGAGGCGGTGCAGCGGTTTAAGGAATGGAAGTTAGCCTGGCAGGATAGAGTGCCCAGGGCGGTTCATTGTTTGGAGAAAGATTTAGCTGGGTTATTAACATTTTTTGAGCAGGATAAAAAAATGTGGGTTAAACTACGAACGACCAATGTGATTGAGCGGACTTTTAGAGAATTGCGTAAACGGACGCGGTCGATGTATTTCTTTACGAATGAGGCGAGTTGCAACAGGATAATTTATGCGCTATTTGTCAATTACAATAAAAAATGGGAAGGAACACCAATATTGAAACAATAAAAAGAATTTACACAAAATTATTAACAGTACCTTTAACGATGAATCCTTGACATTAGGTTGAATTTATGTATATTTACCATATGAAAAGATTGATCTTACTGGTATCTATTGTCTATCTCGGTTGTAACAAACTACCTCTTGGTGAAGATGAACTCCAAAGTCGTGGTGATTTTGAATCGATAACGCTTGACCTACCGCTATACACTTCATTTACTGAATCAAAAACAATTCCACTTGGCACATCTCAGAATCTTATTCTTGGTAAAAACAGTAAATATCAATCCCGTATTATTCTGAGTTTTACTTTTTCTGATACAACCTATCAAGGTCTTGACCAGATAAAATTGATACTTTTCAAGAACAAAAATTTTAACAATGATACACTTCACTTTAGTGTGCATGTTTTAACCAATGAATTTTCCGAGCTCGATGCAACCTGGTATAAAAAAGACAACACTGATTTATGGAAAAATCCAGGGGGGGATTTTGAAATTGATTCTTTGAGAATGGGAGAAATCAAGGGCGATTCTTGTGTGGTATTTTTTAACTATGTTGACCTCAGTGAAATTAGAAATGGCAAGGGTGTAATTCTGATTCCACAGGATACAGGTTTTTGGAGTTTTTATGCGAGAGAAGCAGGCAAGTCACCGTTGTTTTATCTTGTAAAAAATGGCGTAGTAACCTCAATTCCCATAAAGGCAGATTGTCATATAGTTAAAATTGATACTTTTCCTAATTACTGGGAGAACTGGCTTGGTAGTGGTGTGGCATTCAGGAATTATGTAAAATTTAGTTATGATACACTACTTAATGATACCAGGGCAATCTATGGAGAATTAACATTTAAGGCAAAGGGCCATTATGGATTTCGTGATTCAATAGAGATTGGCGTAAAGGCTTTGATTAAACCTTATTCAGGTTTTGATACTGAACTCGGTCCATTGATTGCCTTAAAGCAATTTGCCCTTACAGATACAATATTTCTGCTTGATATTGTTCAGTATGTCCAGCGGATTATTGAACATCCGGACTCTAATTTCGGGATGTTTATCTATTTATCACCGGAAAATTATGATATTGCCAATCTTGAGTTGACTTCGGGTTCCCATCAGTTAAGGGTTGGATATATTCAACCACCAAAACAAAGATGAATAAATTCCCAATAAATTCCAATAAAAAAGTCTTAATAATATTTGAGCAATGCATTGTTGTTCCAATCCCGATTTTCATCAAGGCAGGTTTATTGGGTATTTTTAGTGTTGATACCGAGAGGCTAATATGAATATCGTTTTCCTGGTGATTTTCAGTGCTTCGGTTTTTTCTATTGAAGGCTTGGGGCAGGAGCAGATAGTTTTTAAGACACCATTTTTAGGACCGATGAACTTTGCCCGAATTGAGTTCGCTTTAAAACCCGAATTGGATATACTAAATAGTGGAAGTGATTTCCGGGGTATATTCTGGACAAACCCATTTTATCTGAACATGGAAATACCGATTTATAATGGGTTGGTTTTTTCCTTAGGGAGCATTGAGCGTTTTAATCAATCATTTGATATTTATAGCGAAAAACAAGGATTGAAGATGTATGTTCAAGGCAGGGGCGGTGTTGAGGAGATTTATCTCCAGTTGAATCAAAGATTAAACATTGCCGAGGTTTTTTTTAGAGGATCTTATCTTTATGGGAGTTCAAGGGAGACATGGAAATACACAATAGATGATTATTCAATTGCAGATACATTTTTTTATAAAGATAAGGGTGAGATATTCTGTGCGGGATTAAAATTATTTATGTTTTCTATTTTTTATGAAGGCCTGGGAAAATTAGATATAGAAAAACTGAGCAATGATACAATATATAACTTGCCTCAGGTTTTAAGTTTGGGATTGGAGCACAAATTTTTTGAGTGGGCATTCTGTTTATTATTTGAACATTCATTCTGGAAAGATGGGAATGCCATAAATCGGTTTAAAGGAACAATTGAAAAAGAGAACCTCGGTTTTTCATATGCCTACAATCCCTGGTATCTTAATGATATTCAGGAACATTTACTGGAAATATCAATCAGGATGCCATTAAGGAATTTCGCAATAATTTCGTTTAATCCTGATATTGGAGTTAGGATAAAGGGTTCTTTAAGGGAATTTGTATTTTCACCTGAGTTCAAACTGACCCTTGAAGAAATCTTTGCCAGAAGAAAGAAATAATTTGATTAAATGGTAATTGGTTAAATGATTAAATTCTGTAATAACTTCAGCGTTTTTGGCGTAGTCTTCGCGTTTTTTCTGTTTCCATGAAACCTAAAATTTTATTGCTTGATGATGAAGAAAGTCTATTAAAATGGCTTTCTTATGCATTGCAAGAAAATAGCTACGAAGTTTATGCGACAACTGAACCAAGAAATGCCTTGAACCAGTTAAAATCAGAAAAATTTGATTGTGTAATTAGCGATATCAGAATGCCAGGAATGGATGGTTTCCAATTCTTAAAACAGGTCAGGGCAATGTATCCCCATATGCCGGTTATTTTTATTACTGCCTATGGTTCAATAGAATCGGTGATCAATGCCCTGCGGGACAGGGCGAGTGATTATATAATGAAACCGTTTGGCATTGATGAAATTCTTAAGCGCTTAAGGGCAAATCTTAAAAGAGGTCAAGAAAAATCAGTAGAGATTATCGGTGAGAGCAAAGTTATGCAAAACATCCTTACTTTTGTTAATAAAATTGCGACAACTGACACAACAGTTTTGATACTCGGTGAATCAGGAACCGGTAAAGAGTTGATTGCCCGCGAAATACACCATAGATCAAAAAGGGTAAATAATAATTTTGTTACTATTTCCTGCGCCGCGCTTCCTGAGACATTACTTGAAAGTGAACTCTTTGGTTATAAAAGAGGTGCTTTCACAGGTGCAAGTACAGATAAAGATGGTCTTTTTGTGGTTGCTGACAAAGGTAGTTTCTTTCTTGATGAGATTGGTGATGCACCAAGTTCAATCCAGATGAAGATTTTAAGGCTTTTGGAGGAGCGGGAAATTGTACCCTTGGGTGCGACTAAGCCGATAAAGGTAGATGTGCGTCTTATCGCGGCAACGAACAAAGACCTTTATGAAGAGGTAAAACAACAGAGATTTAGGGAAGATTTATATTATCGCTTGAATGTGATACCCATTACTCTGCCACCATTACGGCAGCGAAAAGAGGATATACCGCTTCTGGCTGAGTTTTTTCTCAAGAATATCTGCGAAAGAGAGAATTTGGGGGAGAAGAGGTTATTAAAAAACACAATCGAAGTTTTAAAAAATCACTACTGGCCCGGTAATGTGCGTGAGCTAAAACATATCATTGAACGCGCTGCTGTGCTTGCTGATACTTTTTATATAAAACCCGATCACATTTCCTTACCTGCCGCAACGATTGAACCGTTAAAGAAACTTGAAAATACGGAGATTAAAAAGGCACTGGAAGAGTGTTCCGGAAACATTGCAGAAGCAGCAAGACGTCTTGGTATAAGTCGTGCGACACTGTACAGAAAATTAAAGAAGAAAGCAGAAAAAAAACATAAAAGAAAAAAGCAATAAAGCGCTAGATTGTTTTCTGGTTTTTTTTAGTTATGGGGTTTTCACATTAAATGAGACTTAAGTGTCGCAAAATGAGACATATTCCTCAAAATGAGACGGGTTTAAACTAAAAAGTAATGAAATTTAAAGACTTTTTTATAACCAAGTTGGCACGATTTTTGCATATTAATTAAGTAGGGAATAAAAGGGTAAAAGATGGTTTAAACAGGGCTATACAAGGTAAGTAAAAATAATGAAGATGGGAAGAATGGAAGTTATGAGCTCAGGAAAAAATATGGCGTGCATTAGCTTGCTAATGCATATCAGTATCTTTTGTTCTAATGGTCTTTGACAACACTATTGACAATCCTAAAATTCTGAATATAATATAACATAGGATTGTCAATAAAATTTAGTAAAAGGCTTTTTGGAATATTTGATTGTACCCTAAAGTCCATCCTTAATCTTTACTCGCCCTTGATGGGAAGGGTAAAGGCGGGGGTGAAAAAAACATGGGTTGCAAATGCAACCACTCAATATTCCGGGGTACAGTGCTGGTTAAATAAATAATTGGCTAAAAGGAGGTATATCATGAGAAAGGGTTTTACCCTGATTGAGTTGATGGTTGTGGTGGTCATTATTGGTATTCTTGCCGCCATCGCCATCCCGAACTTTATGGCAATGCAACAGAGGGCAAAGGAGTCCTCGGTAAAGAACAATATGCACACCCTGCAGACATCAGTAGAAGATTTGAACACCCGCGGTGCAGATGCATATCCAGCTGATCTGGGTACGACGGTTGGTCAGGTAAATCTATCTTATAATGGTCCTGATGTAAATATGTGTGTAGCAGAATCATACGGACCTCCGCCATATGGTGCCAATTCTATTCTGCCGGATAATGTTAAAAATCCATTCTATCCAAACGCCTCTTCACTTAATGATGGTGCAATTGGTGATACCGCCCAAAATGCTGTCGGCACTAATGCTGGTCTTGTCGCCTATATTGATGACCTTCCGGATCCCAACAATGCAGATGCATGTCAAACTTATTACATTGTTGGCTGGGGTGCAAAATATGACCAGGGTCGGTTGCCATTAATGCTTACTGCTGGTGTGGCGAAATAAACGATAGGTTATTTTAGAGAAAGGGATGTGGAAAATATGATCCTCCACATCCCTTTTTGTTTGGAGTAATAAACAAAAATGCGTATCAAAATTGTAATTCTACTATTTTTATTGTTTTTAAGTTTCTACCTGCGTTTTTTTTTACCGTTCAATGACAATATAAAAAAACCACCGCTCATCGGCCCTGATTCCCATTATCACACCCGCAGAGTTTTATTGGGGTTGAAAAATTTTCCTAATATTCCAGTGTATGACAGTTATCTTGCCTATCCGACCGGGGGTTATTGTATTTGGCCACCCGGTTATGACTTGTTATGTACAATGATTGCCTATCCTGTTTTCAGGATTACATCATCAGAAAAGGCGATAGAATGGGTATGTGCTATATACCCGATTATCTGGACTCTTTTTTTACTTTTTGTTACTTATCTCGTTGGCAAGCGCTTGTTTAATGAAATCACAGGTTTGCTTGCTGTTTTTTTTGTCGCAATTTTGCCCTGTAATTTATGGTGGTCTACACTTGGTTATAATGACCACCATATTGTTGAATCAATTACCCTTTTTTTATTAACCTATTTATTTATTAGTAAACCAACCAAAAAAATTGGTCACTGGATTATATTAGGAATAGTAATGGGAACAGGCATGCTTTTCTGGCAGGGTGCGATAATATTCGCCGGTCTCGCATTTTTGATATTATTAATTTCCAAGGAGTTTACAGCCGTGATAGCTTTTGTAATTGCGACTCTGATTATTCTACCATTCAGTGTCAATACCCATTTTGTTGATAGCCCTTTCAGTTACCGCGGTTTATCATTATTACATTTATCGCTATTAGGGATTGCGATATTAGCAATGGCGACCCTTTTGTTATTGAAAAAGAAGTACAAAATACTTTCTTGCATAACAGGTATTATATTGATTTTTCTACTATTTTTTTTATTCCGGACAAAATCATTTTTGGGAGGTCTATTTTTTCTTCTAAAAAAAGATCCATGGTTGAGTTCAATACTGGAGTTCAAACCATTGATGATCCATCCTGAGTTTGTTGAAACAGTTACTCTTAAAAGTCTTTATGGAAACGGTTATTATGTCTGGCCACTTGTTCTTTTTATTTCATTGTGGGAAAATAGAAAAAAAAGAGAATATTATATTTTTAGCATATTTGTTATTTTTACTGGCGTGATGTCCTTTATTGCCCGGCGTTATTCAATCTGGTTTGCACCATATTATGCGATAATCTTGGGCTATATAATTTATAGAATTTATATTTTTTTTACAAAAGTCTCAAAAAAAACTTTCTTGGGTATTGCTATTTGTAGCATTGTTGGAGCAATAATCATTTATCCGGCAATAAATTATGGGTACAACAAACAGCATTGGATAGCACATTTAGAGCAAGAACTTGCAGCCTATCAGTGGATAAATGATTCAACACCTATAACTTCATACTTTTTTGAACCATACAAAAAACCAGAATATGGTATAATGTGTTCCTGGAATGATGGCCATAATATAGTATATCATGCCCGACGCCCAGTATCCGCATCCAATTTTGGGAATGATATGCCCAATTTCCATTATGCCAATAGCTTTTTTCTCGCTGAATCTGAGTCTTTGGCAAATGAGGTAATGGATAAATTGAGTTGTAGATACGTCTATCTTGCTGGCTGGCAATATGAATTGAAGGATGCCATTATTTATTCAGGCAAATCGCTGGGTGAATATTTTGACTTCTTTTTCACAAAAGATAACTTCGGTATGACCCGCAGAATGATGGTGCCGAAAGAAAAAGGTTATTCAGTTGCAATATCAAGGTTATACCGTTTTTTGGGTTCAGGTGCTTATATGGAAGGAATTTATTTCTCGCCATATCACAATTATAGATTGCGTTATATTTCTAATGATGGTTCAATAAAAATTTTTGAATATGTTAAGGGCGCTGTGATCAGAGGAAAAAGTAGGCCGAATTCGTCAATTAAATTATCATTAAATGTAAAAATTAGACAACTTGAGTTTATATATTCTGATTCACTGATTGCAGATAGTAGTGGTGTTTATTTTACTACTGTACCCTATTCAACGGATAACATAAATACATATATGATTGAAATTGAAGGTAGAAAAGGGCATTTGATTATTTCTAAAGAAAATATTTATCGAGGTGATACTATTTTTTGTAGATAATTTCATCTATTTTTTATTTTATTATACCAGGTCGAATAGGCACGGCCATCTTTCAAGATATACTTTTCAGTATGTGGTTCGTTAGGCAGTGAATCAATAATCTTATTGATGACGAGTTCATTCAAGTAATAAGGTGCACGGCCAAATTTATCTTTAAATTCATCAATTTTTTTGTTCAGGAATTCTATATCCAAATCCATCTGGGCTTCCTGGATATACATTATAGCAATTTTCCTTTCTTCTGGATTTTTTGCATTTTTATATAAATCAATCCAAAGGGCTAATGCAGTTTTTGTATCCCCTATTTTTTTCAGAGCAATATACCCTGCCCACCTTTTGGGCATATCAGGTGCATTCGGTTTCTGGGCAGAAATGCGTAAATATGCAAGTGCGGTTTTATAGTTGCGTAAAAATACATAGTGAATAAGACCATAGATAAACGGTGTTCGCCACTCATTAATATCTGCTCGCATACCTTTTTTTAAAAGTGCCATTGCCTGGTCCGGACGCTTGGCATCATGCGTGAGCATTAAGGAGCCAAGTGTATAAGCATGGACAAAATAAGGATCAAAGGTTGTTAAAATATCAAGAATATGATACATCAGGTCAAACCGTGCATCGGTCATTCTATGCTCGCCATAATACTGGATAAAACGCAACCAGACTAAATCTGCCATTGATTCTTGAAAGCCTAAAGATAATGCCTGCACAGCAAGGCCTGAAGGAAAATACATCAATTCACCAATGAGTTCATGGGGCGTTTTTTTAAGGTCAATGCGATATGAAAGGCTGGCAATGAGAATAAGTAAAAGGATTATTAAAAAAATTTTCTTAAACATAGTTTATATCATATATATCCACAATTGCCAGGCCGATGAATCGTCCTGTTAGCTTATTTATTTCTTCCACGCTCATCATTCCGTCCATCTCCGGCCTCTGCGTTATTTAAATTCTCGTTCTTCAAATATCAGAACCGCAAGATAAAGCAGAAAGATTGTATAGATAAATCCATAACAGACCGCGAATAATAATTGGTCTGGGTATATTGGCAATTTGTGGACAAGTTCAAGTCGCAGATTAAAGTTCTCAAGATTGGGCAGTATATAGTAAAATCCATAGGCAAAATATTTTATTGTGGGAACTTTTACAGAATCTGCAAAAAGTTTTAAATCCGGACTCGCATGTCCGATAACATAGAATATTACACCCATAATTGAAGTCAATGTAGCAGAAGAAAAAGAAGAAAAGAGCAGTAGTATCCCGAGTAAAACCATAATTTCAATCAAAGAAAATGGCAGTGCAAGTAGAATTGGAAAGTCAAACTTGCCTTCATAGATAAAAATGGCAAATTGATGGATGATTGCCATCGCCCCCTGTAATACAGCGATCAGCAGGAATAACCCCAGGAATTTACCCAGTATTATCTCGCTTCTTTTTACTGGTTTGGCAATAACCGTATAAATTGTACGCTTTTCAATATCTTTATGAATCAGTGCTGAACCAATGATGATAACAACCAAAATGCCAAAGAGAGAGGTAACTGCCATTCCGAAGTCCCTTAGTAATTTCGGCGATTCGCCCAGGGCAAATGGCTCAAGAAATAGAGAAACGGCAATGAGCAGGATACTGAAAATAATCAGGAGCAGCATAATGCGCTGCCTCAAGCTTTCCTTAAATGTATTTTCACTAATTGCCAGGATTCTATGCATTTTTATCCATCTGAGCGCATTTTGTAGTTGCCTGCCTGGTTATGGTAAGTTCTGCTTCGTATTATTCGCTATCATTTGTTTTTCACCTGTTTGAAGAACCAGTCCTCAAGCGAAATTTCATCGGTCTTCATACCCCGCTTTAATAATTTATCGAGTTCTCCAACTTCCATTATTCTACCATCTATAATTATGCCAATCCGGTCACACACTGCCTCGGCGTCAGGTAGAATATGTGAAGAGAAAAAAACCGTTTTACCATTTTTTTTCTGTTCCAGTATCAAATCTTTAATCTCTTTCCTACCAATTGGATCAAGACCAGTAAGAGGTTCGTCCAGAATCAATAAATCAGGGTCACCAACAAGTGACTGGGCAATGCCGATGCGTTGGAGCATTCCCCTTGAATACTTCTGTAAAGGTAAATCAGCCGCCTTTATCAATCCGACCTTTTCAAGAAGTTCCATCAATCTATTTTTATCAGTGTGCTTATTACATAACATTGAATGAATTTTCAAAAATTCATAACCGGTGAGGTGCTCGTAAAAATAGGGTGATTCAGGTAAAAAACCGATTCTCTTTTTTGCCTCAATTGTGTTAGGCATATAACCAAAAATTTGTATCATTCCGTAATCTGGTTTGATTAAACCTGTAATAGATTTTATCGTTGTGGTCTTGCCCGCACCATTAGGACCCAAAAAACCGAAGACCTCACCCTTATAAACTTCAAAAGAAATACCCTTTAATATTTCTTTTTTCTTTTCCCAGAAATGAACCTTGAATGACCGACAGAGATTTTCTATTTTAATGGCCAGTTCCATACCGAATGATTATATTCAAAAACTAAATTTTGTAAAGAGATTTAAGATTCCTGTCCCTGCTTATTCAGCAGTGACAAGAAGATTTGAATTTTCAGGGTCCTCCGCCCATTTTCTCCTCCCTGAATTTTGAGTTGACATATTTTAAAAAATCTGTATAATACTTTTAATGACAATCGTGGAAGCAAAGAAGGAGATTGAGAAACTGAAAAAAGAGATCAATTATCATAACTACCGTTATTATGTTTTAGATAAACCAGTAATCACCGATTATGAATATGACCGGTTATATAAAAAACTTGTTGAATTAGAAAAAAAGTTTCCTGAACTTATAACACCGGATTCGCCAACGCGGCGCATCGGCGGCGAACCTCTAAAGGAATTTAAGACGGTTGAACATACAATAAAGATGTTGAGTCTTGATAATACCTATTCAGAAGAAGAATTATTAGAATTTGATAAAAGGGTAAAAAAAGGACTCGGAAAAGAAGTAAAATATGAGGCGACCCTCAAGGTTGATGGCGTGGCAGTTACACTGCATTATAAAGATGGAAAACTTGTGCTTGGTGCAACCAGAGGAGATGGCGTTCATGGCGATGATATTACACAGAACATAAAAACCATAAAATCAGTACCCCTTCAATTACTGACCGAGGATAAAGAACTGAAAAACATTGAGGTCAGAGGTGAGGTATTCTTATCAAAGAAGAATTTTGAAAAGATAAACAGGGAAAGGGAAGAACAAGGTGAGCCGATATTTGCTAATCCAAGAAATGCGGCTGCCGGCACATTAAAACTTCTTGATTCGAAAGAAGTGGCAAAAAGGAATTTAGACTTATTTATTCACACAATCCCCGCACAACCTGGCCCACATCATCCTTCACACTGCGAGACACTGAAAAAACTCGGCGATTCAGGATTCAAACAAATTCCACACATTCAGCTCTGCAACAATATTCAAGAAGTGATTAATTATATGAAGACTTGGGCGGATAAACGGGGCGCGCTTGATTATGAGGTTGATGGTTTGGTAATAAAGGTTGATAGTTTTGCAGATAGGGAATTATTGGGTTGGACAATAAAAAGTCCACGCTGGGCAATTGCCTATAAATATCCTGCCCGGCAGGCGATTACAAAATTGCAGGATATTCAATTACAGGTGGGCAGAACTGGAAGAGTAACACCGGTTGCAATCCTTGAGTCTGTTCCTCTATCTGGTACAACAATTTCCCGTGCAACTCTGCATAATGAGGATGAGATAAAAAGAAAAGATATTAGAATTAGTGATTATGTAATTATTGAAAAAGGGGGAGAGGTTATTCCCAAGGTTGTAGGCGTTGTTAAAGACCGAAGAACAGGAAAAGAAAAGATTTTCAAATTTCCTCAGAAGTGTCCAGTATGCGGAGAAAAGATTTATCGCCTTGAAGAAGAGGCAGACTGGTGTTGTGTAAATTCATCTTGTCCCGCACAGATTAAAGGTGCAATACTACATTTTGCTTCAAGACAGGCAATGGATATTGAAGGACTGGGCTATGTCCTTGTGAATAAACTTGTTGATATAGGGATGATAAAAAGTTTTGATGATATTTATAAACTTAATGTTAAGACAATTGCTGAATTAGAAAGAATGGGTGAGAAGTCAGCACAGAATTTAATCAATGCTATTGAAAAGAGCAAAGAAAAGGATTTTGTCAATGTGTTGTATGCATTGGGCATTCCCAATATCGGAATAAATGCATCAAATCTCTTGATAAACGAATTTAAGAATATAGATTATTTAATAAATGCAAATCTTGAACAACTTACATCAATTCAGGGTATTGGTGAGGTCGTTGCCCTGAGCATAATAAACTATTTTAAGAGTTACAAGAATCGAAGACTAATTGAAAATTTAAAAAAAGCAGGTCTGAAGTTTAAAACTGAAAAGGTAATTGCCGAGGGATCTTTGAAGAACAAGACATTCGTCTTTACCGGTGAACTGTCTTCAATGGCCCGAGAGGAGGCGCAGGCGATTGTGCGTAAACTTGGAGGTTATGCTTCTTTATCGGTTTCAAAAAAGACCGACTATGTGGTTGTTGGGACTGAACCTGGTTCCAAGTATGAAAAGGCGAAGAAATTAGGTGTGAAAATAATTAGTGAACAGGAATTTTTGAAATTAGTAAAGAAAAAAAATGGAGGTTAAATGGATGATAAAATTGAAAACTATATTGAAAAGATTGTGCGTGAAGAGTTGCACCGTCTTTGTGAACAGAATAAAACAATCTGCCGATGTCCTAATTGCTATCAAGATATTATGACATTGACGCTTAATAATCTACCAGCAATGTATGTCTCAAGTGATATTGGTCATATAATGACAATGTTCAATTTGAGTAAAGACCAGTTGCAGGCACAGGTTATTGTTGAATTATTAAAGGCAATTGATAAGGTTAAGAAAAACCCACGACATTGAGGTGGCAAGTAAAAACTACGCGATAAAAAATAATGCACATTATTCCTTTATTAAACAGAGATTAGTTATATCAATAGTTGTATTGACATACGGACATAAGATTAGCACACCCAATTTTTTGCATCCGATATATGCCTATTAACGAAAAATGATGTAGTAATGCATTAATTAATTAATTCACTAATTAATATCAATACTTTTACCATCTTAATTTATATTTAATACTTACTTTATCAATATTGGTTTCAATATCAAAACCATACATCTTTGCTCCAACATAGGCATCAGCAAGAGAATAGCCAAATAAAAATAATTCCCACCATAATAAAGAATTCCTTTCTGAATATTTTTTTTCAAAATGATTTTTAATGGCATAATAACCAAGGGTGATCTCACCTGCACCGATCAAAACCCCAGGAACATATCGTTCAGTATAGAATTGACCACCACCAGGGAATATACATAATAGCATTGCCATTTTTGCTGATTTTTTTTCGGCAAAAGCGGGATTTATTAATAATATAACCAGTGTCACAACCCCAACCCATGAACAAATATTTTTTAGCATCGCAACCTCAAAATGTAATTTTTATTTAGTATATTTATAATCAAATCGTTCAATTGAATCAATCACTGCCGTGCAATACATACTCAGATAATCAATCTTTTGTTCATTGAAAAATCTTAACAAATCTGCCATTCTTCTTAAAGCGTTGGGTGCAGATATATAGATTTCAATACCCTTGTAATGCCGGTCAAATCTGCGTATTATTTCTACCTCACCATAGGCAGTCAACTTGTCATTCTGAAAAAATTTATCTGCAGGCAATCTTTCAAAATCACCGCGAATACCCTTTTCATTCTTTATCGTCTCCTCCCACATCTTAATCTCTTCTTTCAACTTATCAGTACTATGCTTTAAGGGAAGGTATTGTATACGGTAAAAATAATACCCACCTAAAATCAAAATTATGATTATTATCAAGGAAAGATATTTCATAAATTTCCAATTGCCTGCTTTATATATTCTATTTTTATCAAAGATTCTTCAAGCCTTTTCTCTTCTTTTTGTCGAACTTCTACATTTGCCTGGTTAACATATCGGGGATTGTTTAAACGATTTTTCAATTCATCAATTCGTTGGGTGAGAAATTCTATCTCATTTTTAAGACGTTTTTTTTCTTTATTTATATCTACACCCTTTAGAATTACATAGGCAAGAAATTTTGGCAACACAATAGTTGCCACTGCAGTTTTTGGTTTGTTACCAAATATAACAGAATTCACTTTTGATAATTTCTGTAGTACTGAACTGTTTTTTTCAATAAAGTTCTTTCTTTCATCATCGGTTGAGATAATCATATTGAGTGTTTCATAGGGTGGGATAGAGAATAAGCCGCGAATGTTTCTTATTTCTTCAATTAAATTTATTGTTTCATTTACGAAATTTATCGATCTAGTTACATTGATGACTTTTGGAAAATCTTCAAGCAGAATGCTCTTTTTTTTCTTTCCCGAAAATTTCTGATAGATTTCTTCAGTAATAAATGGGATGAATGGATGTAAAAGTTTTAAAATCTGTTTCAATAAATATTTGCTCGCATTTTTTGTATTATATGGTGGTATTTTGATTATTTCAAGATACCAATCGCAAAATTTATGCCAGAAAAAATCGTAAAGTCGACGGCTCAGGGCATTCAGTTCAAAATTTCCGAGGTAGAATTCTACATCCCTGAGCAATTGATTGAATCCATCAAGAATCCAAAGGTCAAAGTCTGAAAGCTCTGACGGAAGAGATTCTGGTAAATCTTTGAAGGTTGTCATTATGAGCCGTGAGGCATTCCATAATTTATTACAGAATTTTTTGCCGACATCAATGGATTTTTCACTATAAAGCACATCCTGTTCGCGCGGGGTAATCAACATCAGACCCAGGCGCAGGGCATCTGCACTATATTCTTCAATTAAATCCATTGGTTCAGGTGAGTTACCCAAACTTTTTGACATCTTATGACCTTTTTCATCCCTTATCATCGGGTGGAAAACAACGTTGCTGAATGGTATATTCTTGGTAAATTCCAGACCTGCCATAATCATCCGCGCCACCCATAAATAGATAATATCCCAACCTGTGGCAAGGGTCTGGGTGGGGTAGAAGCGTTTAAAATCTTCGGTCTCTTCAGGCCAGCCCAATGTTGCAAATGGCCAGAGCCAGGAGGAAAACCAGGTATCAAGTACATCCTCATCCTGATAAATGTCGGTTGAGCCGCAAAATGGGCATTTTTCTGGTTTTATCTCCGAAACAATAACGCCAGAGTTTTTGTTTGAATCTTGATATTGGAATTTGGGATTTGGTTGGTGCTTGGTGCTTGGGCTTTGGGATTTATTTGATGTCTGGCATGTTCTGCAATAATATATCGGTATCCTGTGTCCCCACCACAATTGTCTGGAGATACACCAGTCCCTGACATTTTCCAGCCAGTGATTATATAAATTTACCCAGCGCTTTGGATAGATTTTTATCTTGCCATTTTTAACAACCTCAAGCGCAGGTTCGGCAAGGGGTTTCATCTTTACAAACCACTGTTTTGAAAGCCTGGGTTCTATTGGTGTTTCACACCGTTCACAAATACCCATTGGGACCGTATAATTTTCAATCTTTTCAAGCAGCCCCAGCGATTTTAAATGCTCAATAATCTTTTTCCTTGTTTCAAATCTTTCCATTTTATTGTAAACGCCTGCATTTTCATTAAGAGTTCCATCGGGGTTCATAATGTTGATAATCTGAAGATTATGTTTCTTTGAAAGTTCAAAGTCAAATGGGTCGTGAGCAGGTGTGACCTTGAGAGCACCAGTGCCGAATTCCGGATCAACATAATCATCTGAAATAATCGGGATTTCTCTATTCATAATCGGCAGAGTTACTGTTTTGCCAACGAGGGTCCGAAATCGTTCGTCCTTCGGATTAACACAGACTGCAGTATCACCGAGCATTGTCTCAGGTCTAGTTGTAGCAACAATAATAAAAATCTGAGAATTTTTTATTGGGTATTTAATATAATACAGTTTCCCGGGTTTTTCTTCTGTTTCTACCTGTTCATCAGAAAGCGCAGTTAAACATCTTGGGCACCAGTTAATAATACGCTTTCCGCGATAAATTAATCCTTTATTATAAAGATCGACAAAGACCTTGATTACCTTCTTAGAATAATCTTCACTGAGGGTAAAACGCTCTCTTGTCCAGTCAAGTGCACAACCCATCTTCTTTAATTGGATCCTTATTACATCTGCATATTCTTCTTTCCATTTCCAAACTTCTTCAAGAAATTTTTTCCTACCTAAATCTTCTTTTTTAATTCCCGTGGGTAAAAGTCTATCTTCCTCTACCTTTACTTGTGTGGCAATGCCTGCATGGTCCATTCCAGACAACCACAGGGTTTCAAACCCGCTCATTTTTTTATATCGTATGAGAATGTCCTGGATAGTATTATTCAATATATGACCAAGCGTTAACCTGCCGGTTACATTGGGCGGTGGGATAACAATTGTATAAGTCGGTTTTTTTGAATTTAAATCAGGGGTAAATAAATTCTCTTTCAGCCAGAATTCATATAATCTATCTTCAATTCCCATTGGGTCATATTTGCTTGAAAAATCCGCCATAATTTAAATATACACAGATTTTTTATGAAGTCAATATTATTTCTGGCATTCCGGGCAATACCTGGTTGAACGATTACCAATTTTCTTAATTTCAATTTTTCTACCACAAACACGGCAGGATTCGCCTTCTCTTGAATAGACATATAAAAATTTCTGAAAATTGCCGGATTTGCCATCAGTCCTTTTGTAATCAGAGACAGTTGTCCCAAGCTCATCAATCCCTTTTCTCAGGACATCCTTCAGGGCGATCAGAAGCTTAACTATTTCTTCGGTATTCAGTGTATTTGCTCTTCTCGTTGGTCTAATTCCGGCCCTGAATAGTGCTTCGTCTGAATAGATATTGCCCACTCCTGCACATACAGACTGGTCAAGAAGCAATTGTTTTATCATAGCCTTGCGATTTCCTATTTTATTTTTGAAATAATTGAAATCGTATTCAGGGGATATCGGTTCATAACTAAGATTAAAGAATCCTTTTAAAACACCTGGTTTTTCATCTTCCCTTAGCAGATATATCCTACCCAATGCCCGCGGTTCATAGAAGATAATCCCGCCGCTGTTTAACTGGATGACTTGTCGGGCAAATTTCTTCTTTAATCTCCCTTTATCAAAAGGTGATACGGGAGGATTTCTCAGGTAGATTATTGCGCCGGAAAGACGAAGATGAAAAATGAGTTTTTTGTTGTTTGACAACTCGAAAATCAAGTATTTTGCCCTGCGACTTACATTAACAATTGATTCATTTATTATTGATTTACAAAAAATTTTTGGTGTAGGATAACCAATAATATCTTTTCTTAAAATTTCACAGCTGACTATTTTCCGATTTATTATTTTCGGTTTTAATTCTCTTTTTATTGTTTCGACTTCAGGCAGTTCAGGCATCTCTTTTACGCGGTATGGTGTTCGATTTGCCAAGGCAATTCTTTAATCCGCCAATGGAGGGATACAGCAAGTGAAACGATACTGCAAACGTGGTGATACTGCATCTACTTTCTTTTTAGTAAATCCTTAAATTTTTTTTCAAGTTCTTTTTTCTTCTTATCATATTCATCTTTAATCTTTCCTCTAAGCCGTTCTTTAATCTTATTGATATCAAGTTTAAATTGGGGCGATAGTAGTTTTCCTGTTGCAATTATGTCAAGCGTTGCCCTTCCGTTCGGATCAAAATATAGTAACCAATCACTGTGATATTTCTTTAGCATATCAGATTCTTTTTTGTTTAGCGTCAGTGTAATGTCCAGATTAATCACGCCATCCAGCCTGACTGTTCCATTGGTCAGGAAATTGCCAAGACTCGTGGACATTGACCAGTCTTCAATGTTTGTTTTACCATTAACAATTTTAAAAGAGCAAACCAAATCCTTCAAAGGCAGGGTTCTGGTATCTTTATATCCCATCCAGATAAATAATTTATTTAGAAACTCAAAATTTGTGAATACACCATTGACCAATTTCACATTTCCTGAAGCAGTGAGGTTAGTGATCGCCTCTTTCTGCCCAAAACCTTTACCCTGAAAATTATTTACTCCGGATAATCTACCCTGTAAATTTTCAAATTTTAAAAATCTTTTCAGAATTTTCTGGGCTGAGATATTTTCTACTCTTGTATTAATTCTGTAGGGCTCAGGGCTATTGCTATTATAATAAAAATCAAATTGCACCCTGCCCTCAAATGTTTCTGCATTACAATTTTTTAAATCCACAATGCCATTTTCATAGGTAAATGAAGTGTTTATATTTCTAAACTCCATGTCCATTCCTGTCAGTTTGTTGATCCTGACATTGCCCTGGATTGTTACCGGTATTCCTTTCTGTTCATTTTTCTTTTTCATCTTTGTCTTAGGTAGCAACTCATCAAGGTCAATAAGATTTGAATTATTAGTTACCTGAATTACTGGTTTTTTGAAATTAGAAATATGTCCACTCAGTGAAAAATCCGAGCGTCCAATATGGCCGGAACATTCAGTAATTTTTGCACCATCATTCTGGAGTGTTCCTTTGGTTCTGAGATTGGTAATAGGTAAGGCAAGCCCAATGCCATCAATGGTCGCATCCGATACTGCGTAATCGCCAAAATAATTGGGTTTGCTTGCACTTCCTTTGATCATAATATTTAAATTTGCAAATCCGTTCAATTTTAACCCCTGAGTTTGGTTGGAGAGTGTTTCAATATCTTCTAAATTACAGGCAAATTTTATCACCATATCAAAGACCGGATTTTTCAAATTATTTATTGAACCGCTGATATCAAAACGGGACGTACCCAGAATCCCCTGGACAATAATATTTTTTATTGAATTCATATCAAAGGCAAAACTGCCATTAATCTTTTCAATATCACGATTGATACCAACTGGTCTTACAGTAATATTTGATAATTCGCATTTGCCATTTACCTTCGGTTCGTTTGTTGAACCGAGCACAGAAATATCCATTTTTATTGAACCGCTCAAACGTTGTGGTCTGGATTCTTTCGGTATCAAGGGTATTGCTTTTGCAAGGTCATAAATCTTTAAATCTGCATTAAAATTGAGCATCTCAGATCTTTCTATAATGCCCGAGATTCTCAATTCAATTGGTTCGTAATGCGCTTTTAATTCCTTGATATAAAAGTTTTTTGTGGTTGTATCATAATTTATACTATTATCTATTTTTACAATGAGTTCAGGAATATTCTTAGTTTTCAGGATATAGAGCGACTGATTGCCATTTACAACTATTAGGTTGCCTTTGAACCTTATCGTCTGTTTCAAATCCTTTACCTGTAGTTCGATTTTTGAAGGGGCATTAATATAAGAAATATTACCTCGAGTAATATTTATCTCATCAAGTGCGAGACGCCAGCCCTTTCCCCCCTTTTTTTCTATTCCCGGTAGCGTTATGTTATATTGATTATTCCTATTTCTTTCAATTTTTAAATTTACACCATCAATAGTAATGCTACTTATTACAATCTGCTTTCTAAATAATGGTAATAGTCTAAAATTTAACCTTATCTTTTTTACTAAAATCATTTTATCCTGAGTGAATTGTGGAGGATTGGAAAGCGATACACGGTCAATGCCGATGGAAATTTTAAAACCAAATTTTAATGATACACTACCTATTTCTACGGGATAATTGATTGCCTCGGATGCCATTTTTTCCACAACCGAGCGCAGATAACTTGGTGTAAGAAAAGAGCTTATTGCAATGTAGCCGATAATTACGATAACCAGTATCACACCGATTATCAACGCCAGTATTTTTAGCATTTTTTTCATAGCAGCCTCCTTTTTTAAAAATAAAATCTTGATGTTCCACTAAATAATTTTCCAAAAAAATTAACAAACGGTCCAATCCAGCCCCAAAGGATTGGAATACCGAGGTTATCAATGAGGATTAACCCGATTAAGAGCATAAATCCATATCGCTCAAGATAATTTTCAAAACTGCTGTATCTTGAGGGTAACATATGGAAAATAACTTTTGAGCCATCAAGGGGTGGAATTGGAATAAGATTAAAGGCGCAGAGAATAAGGTTATAAATCAATCCTAATTGTAGCATCAACCATAAAGGCATAAGTGTTTGGACCATTAATGAATAGTGAAAAATCCGCAGTAATATTCCGAAGACCAGTGCGAGGAAGAAATTTGATAAAGGTCCAGCAATTGATGTATAAATAATACCCTTTTTATAATGATAAAAATTATATGGGTTTACAGGGACAGGTTTTGCCCAGCCAAATCTGAAGATCAAAAAAGCAATAAATCCGAATATATCAATATGCTTTATTGGATTAAAGGTGAGTCTCCCGGCGAATTTTGCAGTCGGATCGCCCATGCGGTATGCGACATAACCGTGAAAATATTCGTGCACAGTCAATGCCAGCAAAAGGGGGGGCAAGGACAGTATTAATTCCAGAAGACGTTCACCCATTTTTCAAAAATACTATTGCTGTTTTTTTATTTCTTATCTTACGATCAAGTTGCAGTTTGTATATTTTCGTGAGGATTTCTTTGAATGCTGGTCCTGTTTTAATCCGGAGTTTTTTGAGGTCTTTCCCATTTATCAATGGTTTGGTCTTTTTTAAAGATTGATAGCGTTGAATTGCGTATTTCAAATCAGGATAAAGTTTAGAAATTACCTTTATGACCTTCTCATCAAATCCATTAAGTGTGTAGTATAGGGAACTATTAGTGGTTGTCCTTTTTATAAGTTTTCTTAAAGCCGCAAGTTTTTTTAAATCGTTGATAATCTTCTTCTCTTGATTGCTCAATGGAAAACTTTCGGCACCAATGAGATTAAGAAAATAGTAGTATTTTAAATCACCAACTGCAGTTATATTTTTTAATTTTTTCTTGCTAAACATAAATATTTTGTATTTCTTTAGGTCTTTCAGGATTTTTTGATAAGTTTTCTCGGTGAAGATTAGTTTTAATTCATTCATTATTCGCTGCTTTGAAATTTTTTCAATCATACTTTTTAAAATAGCATCACTTAAAAGTTTTTCAGTAAGAACTTCCAGTTTAAAATTAAGCCGACTCTTATATCGCAGGGCACGGAATATCCGAGTCGGGTCATCTATAAAACTCTTTTCGTACAAAACCCTGATTAACTTTCTTTTGATATCACCAGTACCATCAAATGGATCAAAGATTTCACCATAATTATTTTTTGAAATAGATAAGGCAATGGCATTTATTGTAAAATCCCTACGCCTCAGGTCTTCATAAATATTTGACTTAGAAACGATTGGTAGTGCACCTGGGTGTCGATAGATTTCTTTCCGGGTCGTGGCTAAGTCAATCCGCATATTATCTTTGAATATTGAAATCGTGCCAAAGTTTTTATGTGTTTCTAATTTGCCTTCTAATATTCTATTCAATGCATAACCAGCTTTTATTGCATTTCCTTCTATAGCAATATCAATATCCTTTGTGCTACTCTTCAAAATTGTATCTCTGATTATACCACCAACAAGATAGGCATTATAAGATGAATAGGTGAAGAAATTTATTATCTTATTTAAAACCGATCTCTTTTTCTTCTTTACCAAAGATTTTAATTTTACCAAATCTCTCTTCATATTTTCTAAGGTTCTCTTCCAGGGCATCTTTTAATAAATGGGCATTCTGAGGCGTCATTATTATTCTTGAGAACACCTTTGCCTTTTGTAAACCGGGTAGCATGCGTGCAAAATCAAGAATGAATTCAGACGGTGAATGGGCAATCAAAACAATATTTGAATATACCCCTTCAGAATATTCAGGACTAATTTCAACACTGATTGGTTGTCTTTTTTCGTCTTCCATTGTTCTACTCCTTTCTTTAATTATACCCATTTATTTTAGATAATCAAGTGGTAGATTATAAGCGGGTACTTGAGGGAAAGAAAAATGAAAAAGTTTCGTTTTTTTACAAAATATTCTATGGCAATTAGACCCGCTGCTGTTTATGTTATTGGAATGAGACTATCATGGTTCTTGATTTTTTTTTATGAATAATTAAAATAGGTAGTGACAATTTAGCTTTTTTGTCGGATAATCACTGGTTGAGATATAAGATAACAATAACAGGAGAGCTTTAAAAATGAAGATAAAAGAAAAAATATTCAACTCAATGGCAAGTTTTTTACCTCG
>Ga0172366_10000329_pt1 | contig 33080 bp, 29 predicted proteins | sample LakKivSesite69cm_FD_114533 | JGI IMG/M metagenome (GOLD analysis project Ga0172366, IMG submission 114533) | Sediment microbial communities from Lake Kivu, Rwanda - Sediment site 69cm | ecosystem: Environmental > Aquatic > Freshwater > Lake > Sediment | place: Rwanda: Western Province, Lake...
AGGTAGTCGTCGAGCTCGTCCCTCGCCCTCTCCCTCCTCTTCTGGAAGTCGACGAGGAACCTCTTCACCATGCCCGCGAGCCTCGCCTTGCAGTCGCCGCAGGTCAACCCGCCGGACCTGCAACTCGCCTCGAGCTCGGCGAGCCGCGCGTCATCCTCCTCAAAGAGGAAGAAGTAGTAGGCGTACACGTTGCAGGCCTCGGGCCTGCCGCCGAGCCTCTCCTGCTCCTCCACGGTGTCTCTGCCGCCCGTGAACGCCCTCATCACCTTCTGGGCCGCCCTACTAGGCGGGTCCGTGGTGAATATGGCCGTGTCGGGCTGGCTGGAGCTCATCTTTCCGCCCTGGGCCAAGCCGGGCAGGAACTTCAAGTGTATCTGCGCAGGCTTGTAGTAGCCCATCTTCTCTGCTATGTCGCGGGTCATCCTCCAGTAGTTGTCCTGGTCGATCGCCGCCGGGATCAGGCAGGGGATGTTCTCCCCCTCCCTGGCGCTCTGCAGGAAGCAGGTCATCACCTGAAGGGCCGGGTACCAGACCATGCCTATGTTGGTGCTCTCCTGGAACCCGAACACGGCCTTCACAGTGCTGAAGGTCACCCTCTTGGCGACCCTGAGGCCGAGCCTGTAAATCTCCCCTATGTGGTCAGTGTCGCTGAAGATGAACGTTTTCTCGGGGTCCAGTCCGCAGGCTATGACATCCAGCGCGTTGTCGTATGTGTAGCCCACAGCCTGCTCGAGGGTGAGATCCTCGTCGTGAAGGAACTTCTCGTCGTCAGTCATCTGGAAGTAGAGGTCCGCGTCGAAGGCGTCCTGCAGGTACTTGCAGAAGAACCAGGGCAGCAGGTGGCCGAGGTGCACGTGGCCGCTGGGACCGCGGCCCGTGTACAGGCCCACCCTGTGGCCCTTCTCGTACTCTCCCAGCCACCAGTCGAGGTCCCTGTGGCTTATGTACAGCCCCCGCCGGAGCTGCAGGTGCATGCCTCCGGCGTACTTAGCGATGCGTTCCGCCAGGTCCAAGGTCATCCGTTGGACCCCGAACTGCTGGATCAGCTTGTCGTAGTCGATCTCCCCCGAGACCTCCCAGGGGGTCACCACCATCTCCTTATCCTTATCAGTCATGCAGAACACCCCCCGCCGAACAGGCGGCAGGATTCTCCCTCAGAGGCACGGAGCTAAGCCTATGAAACCCCCCGGCACCCCCGCTCAGGGGGACCGAGCCCAGTCCGAGTGATACACACTCATGCTCCCCGTCTCCGAGTACTGAATGGTGCCCAGGCATTTTAAAAAGGTATTCGTTACTCCACTATCCGTTTGTACATCGATACGGCGTCCACGTACCCGACGCGGTACTTGATGCCGCCGGGCAGCCTCCCATACTCGGCGTACCCCAACCTCCTGTACAGCTCGACGGCGGGGCTCACAGAGTAGACCTCGAGGAAGAGCACCTCGACGCCTATCTTCCTCGCCTGGGCTTCGAGCTCCATCATCAACTCAGAGCCGATCCCCCTTCCCCTCCACATCCTCCTGACGAAGACGCCGAGGCCGGCCGTGTGACCCAGCCGACCTCCCCTCTTCCTGGCGTTCGTCTGACCCACGGCCTTGCCGTCGATCTCGGCGACGATGACGACGGATCGGCCGCCCTCAACCTCCTTCATCAACTCCGCGTGGCGGTCAAGCTGCTCGTCCCTAGTCATCTTCTTTTCGCCGCCGATCATGGCCTCCTCGTCGATCAGCTCGTTGTGGAGTTCAAGCAGGTCGTCCAAGTCGCCCCACCTCAACGCCCTGAGAAGAATGTCGGTGCCGTCCCTCAGCTTGAACGTCCTGAACATGGGCTACGCCTGGGTTTCATTTATCAGATTTACGTAAATAACTATGATGAGCAGAGTTCCTTGAGCATGCAGAGGCTGTCGATGCGCTCCCCCTTGTACCTGACGCCGCGGGGGATGGACCCCATCCTCCTGAACCCCATCTTCTCGTAGACGTGGATGGCACGATCGTTGATGCTGAAGACCTCGAGGATGAGCAGCTCGACGCCGAGGCTCTTCGCCTGCGCCTCAGCCTCCCTCATCAATTCCTGGCCGATGCCGACATCCCTGTACCCGTCCCTCACCGATATGCCCAGTGAACCGACGTGGCTCATGCGGCCGGGCCTCGGGTCGACCTCACAGCTGCCCACCATCCTGCCGTCGACCTCGGCGACCACCGCCACATGGACGCCCTTCTCCAGGTTGGTGAGGTTCCTGGCCAACCAATCTGTCTCAGAGCCACGCGTCTGCTTCTTGTCCGCGGCGATCATCGCATCCTCGTCGACGAGGCCGTTGATGAACTCGAGCATGTCGTCAAGGTCCTCCCATCGAGGGGTCCGGAGGATGACCTCTCTGCCGTCACGCGCGGTGAAGCGCCTCAGGAAAGTCCCTGCCTTCAAGGATCATCGACGGGAAAAACGCAGAGCGGATAGAAATGGTTTAGGGTGAAGCTCGGTCGCTTAACCCCGCCTCAGTATGTCGAGGAGCGCGCCCTCAAGGGTCTTCCCGGGCGGCGGATTCTCGACTATCTCCCCAATCTCCTCGCCTTTCCTGTCGAGCACCACGATGAGCGGAATCTTAACCACATTGAACTCCCTGACCTCCACAGGCGAAGGCGGTATCCTCCACCTCTCGGCCGAGTTCTTGGAGTCCCTCATGATGTGGCCGAGCACAATCACCTCGAGCCCCGCAGCCTCCGAGATGAGATCCAGGACCGGGACATTTCTCTGGCAATCAGGGCACCATTCCGCCGAGAAGATGACCACGACATAATCCTCGGAAAGCCTCTTCAGCTCCCCAACGGTCCTCTCGTCGAGCCTGTACTCCGCCCTCCGCCTCCTGAAGGCCTCTTGGGCTCTGGCAGCCTCCGCCACATACGCACCGACAGGCTCGGAATGCCCCATCAGTCTAACGAGATCGTGCTTCATAGATTCATCGTATTTAGATTCGGCATAGCAAATAAAAAAAACTTCAGCAAAAGATGGCCGGAATAATAAATAGTTTTTTCCGCCTCTATAGGAAATATATGTAAATAGGATTCATCTATAGTATATTATGGCAATTCTAGGGATGGCATGAGAAATGTCGAAGAACGATGGGGCGGAGGAGCTCCGCAAGATCCAGGTGACGGGCGGCTCAACATACATAATCTCCCTGCCCAAGGACTGGGTCGACCAGATGGGGCTGAAGAGGGGCAGCATAGTCAGCATCTCCCAGAAGGACGACATGACCCTGACACTCTCGCCGAAGTCGATCGAGGCAGGCGACAAGATCAAGAGGGTCATTATCACCCCGAAGGACGAGGACAAGCCGGATAGCATAGTCAGGAGGGTCGTCTCCGCCTACCTCATAGGATACAACATCATACAGCTCAAGCAAACCCACCAGAGGATAGACTCCGCCATACGCTTCGCCGTCAAGGACTTCACCAGGAAGAAGCTCGTGGGCACCGAGATACTATCCGACGTGCCGAACGAGCTCACCCTCCAGGTCCTGCTCAGCTACTCGGATCTCTCGGTGAAGGACGCGCTGAGGCGGATGAGCATCATAGCCGCCTCGATGCACAGGGACGCCATGGCCGCCCTCACGACCGACAGCCCGCGCCTTGCCAGGGAGACAATAAGCATGGACGACGAAGTGGACCGCTTCAGCCTCTACATCATAAGGCTGCTGAAGAGCGCCGTGATGGATGGCCACATCCTGAAGGAGAGCGGCCTCAACTCCCCCAGGGAGTGCCTCGGCTACCGCCTGATAACCAAGTCCATAGAGAGGATGGCCGACCACGCGGTCAACATAGCCGAGAACAGGCTCACCCTCACGATGCAGCCGATAAAGGAGGACATAGTAGCGGAGCTCAACAGGATCAGCGGCTCGGCCCTTAAGGTCTTCGAGGACGCCCTGGAGGCTCTCTTCGACTTCAACTACGCCGAGGCGGACAAGGTGATGGAGTCGGCGGAGGAGACACGGGGGATGGAGGCCGAGGTCATCCACAAAATCATAAAGCTCGCCAGCCCCGGCGATGTCCCCGCCCTGAGGCTGGTAGTCGAGAGCATCATGCGCACCGCCGAGTACGGCTCCGACATCGCCGAGATGGTCCTGAACATGACCGTGAAGGACGCGGTCACCGAGGCGTGACCCCAAATCATTTTTAAGCCCAGGGCCGACCGAGATTAGTCGCCTAGGGATCGTGGTCTAGCTTGGTCTAAGATACGCGGCTCGGGCCCGCGTGGTCCCCGGTTCAAATCCGGGCGGTCCCACCACCTCAAAACCGTTATACAGCCTTCGCACCTAGATCAATACGATTACAATGATCTGGCTACCCGAAGAGGATAGGAAGCTCATCAAGCAGATGGAGAGCGAGGTCTCCGAGGAGACCCTGCAGGGGAACTTCGACGACCTGATGCGCTACCCGCCCCTCCACTCCGGCAGCCCCCAGGAGGAGCAGGCCATCCAGTGCCTGAGGGGGAAGCTCGAAGAGTACGGCCTCAAGCCGGAGATCCTCCGATACGAGGCCTACATCACTGACCCTAAATATGCCAGACTCACCGTGACGGCGCCCCAGCTTATGGAGGTCCAGACCACACCGTACAGGCAGGCGGGCTCAACCACACCAGATGGCTTCGACGCCGACATCATCTACGTGCCGCCTGACATGCTCGACTACGCCGAGTGCAGGGACAAGGTCGTCCTCTGCGAGCAGAGGACCGGCGGCGACTGGATGGGGATACAGGGGAAGCTCCTCATCAAGCTCCAGGAGATGGGCGTGAAGGGGCTCATCGTGATCGAGCAGGACGACTACATGCCGACGGTCTGTCACCAGCGCGCGGACTTCAGCGTCTCCGGCAATCCCACCTCAGACAACATTCACCTGATACCGACGATACCCGCCATCCTGCACGTCTCAAACAGGGACGGCGCCAAGCTGAGGAAGATCGCGCAGCAGGGCGGCATGAGGGTTCACGTCGTCTCGGTCGCCGAGACGAGCTGGAAGACGCTGCCCATCCTCGTCGCCGAGATCAAGGGGAAGAGGGAGCCTGAGAAGTTCGTCCTCGTGAACGGACACGTCGACACACCGCCATTCAGCCAGGGCGCCACAGACAACATCTCAGGCAACACGGCCATCGTCGAGGTCGCGCGCATACTGAACAAGCACAGGGACAGGCTCAGGCGGAACGTCAGGATCGCCTTCTGGACCGGCCACGAGATAGGCAAGTACGCCGGCTCGACCTGGTACAACGACGCCTTCTGGCACGATCTCAGGTACAACTGCGTCGCCAGCTACAACATCGACTCACCCGGTGTGGACGGCGCCACCACCGTCAGGGAGGCGCCGGTCAGTGAGGTACTGGACGCGGTCCTCGACAGCGTGAAGGATGCGACAGGCATAACGGTTGAACACTTCCGCTGGCCCACAAGGGCTGGGGACGGCAGCTTCTGGGGCACGGGGCTGCCCCACGTCGGCGTGACGACGAGCCGCCCAAAGGAGACCTACGACCCCCACGTCAACTACTCCGGGGGCGGATGGTGGTGGCACACCCCGTACGAGACCTACGACAAGATGGATGCCGGCATCCTCGCCACGGACGTCAAGATAGAGCTCAACTACATCATGAGGCTGGCGAACTGCCCCGTCCTGCCCTTCAACTTCACCCCCTACGCATCGCATATGGTCAAGCTCCTAGAGGAGATGCAGGCGAGGTCCGAGAAGGTGAAGGGCTACTTCAACCTCTACCAAGTCATCGACAAGGTGAGGGAGTTCAGGGACCTCTCTGAGAGGCTCGACGCGGCGTCCTCGAAGCTTCGAGGACGAGGGTCGGCCGATAAGATCGAGAAGCTGAACGACTGCCTGATGTGGGTCGGAAGGCACGTGAACCCCGTCGCCCACTCGGACGCAGGCATATCGGAGCAGACGAGCATGGAGACCTTCGGCGCCCAGCCCTTCCCAAGGATAAGTGAGATAGTCGACCTCGCCAACATGACCCTCCACCAGTCGCCTGAGTTCAAGTTCCTGTTGACGAAGCTCGTCAGGCAGAGGAACATGGTGGAGGACGCCTTCTACAAGGCGAACGATCTCATCAGGGAGACGTTGACCGAGCTCGGCGAGGCACCCTGACACCCCATCCCCATCTTTCTCCGGAGGTCTGATGATAGAAGGAAACGGCCCATTCAGGCTCGGCCTGATGATAACAGAGCGATGCGACGCAAGCTGCGCCCACTGCTGGTTCAGCTGCGGCCCCGCATCCGGGGCAGACATGACTCGACGAGAGGCCGAAGGGTACATCGAGGAGGCCGCTTCCATCCCCTCGATGGAGTGGGTCAGCTTCACGGGCGGCGAGCCGTTTCTGCTGCCGGGGCTCGTCAAGGCGCTCATACCGTACGCAGCCGACAGAAGACTCAGGACAGAGTGCGTCACAAACTGTGCATGGGCGACCAGCAGAGCAAAGGCGATTGATGAACTCGAGGAACTGGCAGGGCTCGGCCTCGATGTCCTGAACATCAGCGCCGACGACTTCCACCAGGCACAGATACCCTTCGGGAGGGTGAGAAGCTGCGTCGACGCCGCCAGGGAGTTGGGCCTCAAGACCGTCATCATGTGCGCCACGTCCCGATCGAGCAGACTCAGGCTCACTGAAATAGCCAGGCTTCTAGGAGGCGGCGTCTACGTCCTCGGAGGCGTTCGACCGGAGAATTTCTCGGTGATAGGCATGGAATCGGCATTCACCCCCGTAGGCAGAGCCGCCAGCCTCCCCATGGACGAGAGGATGACAGGCGGATCGATCATCGAGGGCCCGTGCGAGGCTGTCCTCAGAGACATCGGCGTGATGCCGGGAGGCGACGTGATGCCATGCTGCTCGGCGGCGTCGCAGCTGGAGGCCCTGAGGGTGGGCGATATCTCCAACGGGGGGCTTATGGAGCTCCTCGAGGCCGCCTGGGAACGGCCTATCTTCAAGATCCTCGCTACGAAGGGGCCGGTCGGCCTCGGAGGGACAAAGGACACCGGATACGGTTTATACGTCAATAAATGTCACCTCTGCCACGAACTGCTTAAGCGATGAAGCCATCACCGTGGCTCGGTCAGTGATCTAAGGAAGCCGACATGGCCAATGTATGTGCCGTCGAGAAGGTAGACCTCGAAGTCGTCGATGTCTATCGCCTCCTTCCTGAGCAGGGGGCCGAGGAGGCTCTGTGGCGCCTCCGAGTTCACGGGGAGGCCGCCCAGGATGTCGTTGAATGTCGGCATGAGGACCATCTCGGGGCTGTCGACCTCGACGCCGTACTGATCCTTGAACGCGGCAACGGGGTCGCCCTCGAAGCGAATCCCCTCCTGCTCGAGGTAGGCCTTCGTCAGCCTAGGCGCCTCGCAGGTCCCCTTCACCCAGGCCCTCTGCGATATCCTGATCCCCAGAGGCGTATTCAGCAGGACGGTCGGGTGGTTGTGGCCGGCCACTATCAGGTCGGCCTCCAAGAGCCTCGGCTTAGGCCAGGCGTGGCCGTGAAAGGCGGCTATCCTGTAGTCGTCGCCGATCAGGATCCCCTTCGATGAGTGGATCTCTATCCCATCAGGGACCAGATCCTGTAGGTTACCGTCGTGGTTCCCCCTCGTCACCTCGATCCTGCCGACCTCCTTCTTGAGGGCGTCGAAGAATCGGGGTATCTCCCTCTTCTCCTGAAAAGAGGTTATGGGGACGCCGTGCTTAACGTCGCCCAGCAGTACGAGCCTATCTGGCTTCTGCTCTTTGACAAGCGTCAGGAGCTCGCCGAGGATCCTCTCCGTCTGATATGGGATGTTGACGCCCATCTTCGCCAGCTCATACTCCAGCCCCAGATGAAGGTCGGCTACGAAGAGGACCCTCTCCCCTATCTCGGCCAGAAGCGCGGGCCACGGCGTGAGCAGACGGATCAAGCGGGATCGATCAGAGCCTGATGCGGCGGGATTTAAACCAGTTTCCCTCCGATACTGTGAAAGCCTCGTTCGACGATTCTCAGACTGGGTAACCCCATGGCCTTTGAGGAGCGGAGGATCCTCGAGAGGGTAGCCGATGAGCTGAGGACGCAGAGGGAGCTCTCGAAGCTCAACTACGAGAAATTGAGGAGCACCTTCGGTGAAAGGTTCGACAAGGCTTGGAGACTGGTCCAGGAGAGGAGGGTCAAGAGGTACCTATTCAGGCCCTCCGGCAGGGTCGTCTGGATAGTCATCGGCCAGGGCGGAGAGTACCGCGTCCTCCCGGCGGCTGGCTACTGCAGCTGCAGCGACTTCTACTTCCGCGTCGTGAACGGCGAGGCGGGCGTCTGCTACCACCTCCTGGGTCAGAGGCTCGCCGAGGCCCTCTCCTCATACGAGGAGGTCATGGAGGACGACGAGGCTTACAGCCTCCTCATGGACGAGTGGAAGAGGCAGGTCAGGGAGGAGGAATAGCCCATGGGATTACGCCTATATACCAAGGACGAAGCGTATTAAGCGATATGACCTTCACGGGATTCTTCTCGCTGCTCTCCGACATGACCCTGGTGCTGACTATATTCACCTTGATCCTCGGCTTCGTCCATGTCTTCGTCTCAAGCAACGAGCCGAACGAGTAGGGGCATCAATTTTATAGAAGGGCTACCATCTTTGGGGTGGCGGCTGCCATGTCCACCGTCGAAGACGTCATCAAGAGGATTCTTGCGCTCAAGCCTAACCTGACCCGTGAGGCAGTTGAGAGGCTCATCGAGGAGGAGAGGGCGAAGGCGGCGGGCCTGCTGACGGATGAGGCGGCAGCCCACCTCGTAGCATCGAACCTGGGCTTGGACCGCTCAGGCGAGAAGATTGAGGCGAAGCTCACGATAGGCGCACTGACCACGGGCCTAAGCGACGTCTCGCTCACAGGCAGGGTCGTCCACCTCTTCCCGCCGCGCACCTTCCAGAGGGCAGACGGCCGCCAGGGCAAGGTCCTCAGGATGATCATCGGCGACGGCACGGGCACGGTGCCGATAGTCTTCTGGGACGACAAGGCGGACCTGGTCCAAGCCAGCAAGGTATCGAGGGGGAAGGTCGTCAGGATCCTACACGGCTACAGCAGGGACAGGAACGGCGAGGTGGAGGTCAACGTCGGCACCAGGGGGCAGGTCTACATGGAGCCGATGGACGCGGCCGGCGCCGATCTCCCGGACATGGACAAGTTCTTTAGGACGCCGGCCGAGGTCCATGGACCGGGTAAGGTGAATGCCATCGGCGTCGTCGTCGACCGTCTCCCGGCGTCAACCTTTACCCGCAGGGACGGGACGGAGGGTAAGGTATCGAGGCTAGTCCTCGAGGAGGGCGGAGCCAAGATGAACGTGGTTCTCTGGGACGACAAGGTCGCCGAACTCGGAGACATAGAGAAGGGAACGAGGGTGAGGATTATCAACGGAGCCTCACGCGGTAGGCCTGACGGCAGCTACGAGATCCACCTCAACTGGGCATCGGAGGTAGAGGTAATAGAGAAGGGTGTTGAGCCTAAGCAGCCGGTCGCCTTCTGGACGAAGATCGCCGATGTCAGGGAAGGCATGTACAGCGTCAACGTCGCCGCGACCGTCACACAGGTCGGCGAGGAGAGGGAGTTCACGAGAAGGGACGGAGGCAAGGGCAAGGTCGCCTCCCTCCTATTAGAGGACGAGACGGGCATCCTGCGCCTCAGCCTCTGGGAGGACGACGTCAATCTAATAAAGGAGATCAAACCGGGCACCGTCGTGGCTATCGAGAACGGCTACACCCGGGCTGGCTTCGGCGGCGCCGACCTGAACCTAGGACGCAACGGCAGGATCAGGATAAACCCGGAGGATGTCAATGTCAGTAAGCCGAGTGCCGGGGGGAGGATGATCGAGATAAAGAACCTGGCCGAGGGGCAGAAGAACATAAGCGTCAAGGGTCAGCTCCTGGACGAGCCGATCTCAAGGGACGTCGAGACCGTCAGGGGCACTACAAGGGTCGTCTCTTTCAGGATAGACGACGGCACAGGCGAGGCGCGGGTGTCTCTCTGGCGTGACCTGGGCGACGTCGTCCAGGGGTTGACAGCCGGAGCCCAGGTGATGTTGGAGAACTGCAACGTCAGGGAGCCCTTCGACGGCCTGATGCAGGTGACATCAGGAGCCTTCACCAAGATAACAATACTTAAAAAGTAGCATCAGTCGATGATCGGGTTTTGAGCATACTAAAAACGTTGAGGCAGCTCTACGGCGTCTCGAGGCCCGAGTTCCTGCCGGCTAACATGGGTTCGTTGGTCCTCGGGCTAGCCTGGGGATACGACCCCTCGGGAGGCTTCAGCCTCGAGACAGGGGTCATGGTGATCCTGTCTTTCGCCGTGTTGACCGTCGTCTCCGCCATAGGCGCCCAGCTGAACACTCTGAGCGACTACGAACTCGACTCGATCGAGCCCCGTAAGGATTGGCTGGTTAGAAACCTCAATCAACTCGGCCGTGGAAAGGTGAGGAGGGCCCTCCTCGCCGAGTTGGCTCTAGGCGTCTTGGTCGCGGCGCCGCTAATGCTGATGAGACGTCAACCCATTCAGCTGGTCATATTCATGCTCGCCCTCTTCCTGACCTACGCATACTCGACCCCGCCAATCAGACTCAAGGCACGATCCATCCTTGCCATGATCTCACTGTCTCTCGTCCTGAGCGCTTTGCCCGTAGCCTTCATCTACTACACATTCGCCCAGGAGATTAGCCCCATCTTCCTCCTCTTCCTGGTCGGGCAGACATTAACAGTCTACAGCGTAATCATCCCAACCGAGACGCGTGACTACTTCAGCGACAAGGCGATGGGTGTTAAGACGATGACCGTCTGGCTTGGCCTATCCAGGGCTTCCCTCCTGGCCATAGCGATGCTGGCTTCGGGAGCGGCCATATCTATCTCGGCGTTCGCAATGACTCCGACACTGAGTCGTCAACCCATTATTGCACTTTCCTTTTTAGCAATGGTTGCCGCCGACCTGTATATCCTGAGGGCATTCCACCGCCTGTATCGCCTCTCGAAGGATCATGAAGCCGTCGAGGGCGAGGCGATGGGAGCCATCGGCGAGGAAGTGGTGGAGTTCTCGTCCCGGAACCCTAAATGGATCACGATAGTGACGCAGGCGATCATCTTCGTGAATATTGTCTACCTCGTCGGTAAGGTTATTGGATAAAAAGTGTTAGGGCCTTCCCTTCTCGACCTCGTACAGGCTCTCGTCGAGGACGTCGAGGCTCTTGTCTACGAGACCCCGGGTTATGATGAGGGGCGGCATGAGGCGTATGACGCTGGCACCGCAGTTGACGAGTGCGACCCCCTTCCTGAAGCAGCTCATCATCACGTCCTCGGTCTCCTGCCTCGCCGGGACCTTACTCTCCTTATCCTTGACCAGCTCCATGCCGCACATGAGGCCTAAGCCACGGACATCGCCGACCATCGGGTGCTCCTCTTTCATCTCTTCGAGCCTCTTCATGATATGCTTCCCCTGCCTCAGGGCGTTCTCCAACATCCCCTCCTCCTTTATCGCCTTTATCACGGCCTGAGCCGCCGCGCAGGCGACCGGGTTTCCGCCGAAGGTGGAGGCGTGACTCCCTGGGGTCCAGTCCTGCAGATCGGCCCTCGAAGCCATCACGCCGAGGGGCAGGCCCGCCGCTATACCTTTAGCAATGGTGACGATGTCAGGGATGACGCCGAAATTCTCTATGGCGAACCATTTACCGGTCCTGCCCATCCCGGACTGGACCTCGTCGATGGCTAGAAGAATTCCATGCTCGTCTAGGAGCTTCTTAAGCTTAGCGAAGTATCCCCTCGGTGGGACGATGTAGCCTCCCTCGCCCTGTACGGCCTCGCCGATGAGCATGGCGACCTCCTCGGGGGGAACGTACTTGTTGAAGAGGTACTCCTCTATGTAGTCTACGCAATAGTAGTCGCAGCTTGGACACTCAAGGTGGAATGGGCATCTGTAACAATAGGGGTAGAAGATATGCTCCACTCCAGGCACCAATGGCGCGAAGCGGCGTCGTTGGGCCGGCTTGCTCGCCGTCAGGCTCACCGCCCCCATCGTCCTACCATGGAAGCTACCGATATAGGCCAAGATGTACTGACGTCCGCTGTGCCAGCGGGCGAGTTTAATCGCAGCCTCGTTCGCCTCGGCACCGCTGTTCCCGTAGAAGAACTTCTTCTTATGGGTGCCGGGAACTATCTCGTGGAGCTGCTCGCCTAGGTCGATGTACTGTTCGTAGAAGAAGTCGGTATAGCTATAATGAAGGAACTTGTCCACCTGCTCATGGATCGCCTTGGTTACCTTCGGATGAGCGTGACCGACGTTGCAGACGGCTAGGCCCGAGTTCATGTCGATGAACTCGTTGCCGTCCACGTCGGTTATGATGCAGCCCTCTCCCTTCTTGACTACTAAGGGGTAAGCCCGCCCGAAGGAGGGTGAGATATACCTCTCGTCCCTCTCAACGATCTTCTTCGCCTTGGGTCCGGGGGGTGTGACGATGATCTTAGGGTAACTCAAGACCCTCACCTTTCATCTGAGATTCATCGTTGGTGCTTAAAAGTGGTTGTACTCAGCTTGGAGATACCCTGATCTCTACGACGGAGATGTTGGCCTTGCTGCCGTCCTGGCGGACGAGCTCATCCGTCCCGATCTCGATGGATTCCACCTTAGCATCTCTTATGAAGGTACGTCTGAGCAGCTCGACGGCGTCAACCGCTTTCTCGATGTGTCTGCCTCTCGCCCTTATCTCTACCGACTTGACGCCACTGTTGAAGAGGGTCATGCAGGCCACGACGTAGTTCATCGTCGGCTTGTCTCCAACCACGACCAGGTCCCTCTTCGTCTGCGACGCATCCTCAGCCAAAGGTTTCTCCGGATGCAAATGAGTGCCCGGATATAAAATCGTTGACCTAAAGCATGTAGACGGCCACCGCCGCCAACACAATGGTGACGGGTAGGATAGATAGTGCTGTCCTCTTGAAGAAGGAGAAACCTGAGTCGAGGACGTGTCTAAAGGTTTTGAGGCCATCCTCACCGATGACAGGAATGTTCGGAACCACGGCTGAAGAAAATGAGGCATGAGCCGAGGTCAGCTTCGATGAAGCCGAACGGATGACACCTCTAACATATTCTGTGAGACTCCCCCAGTCGGTCCTCTCGCCGATGGGATAGTAGCCCCTATCTGTCGCCCCTATGCCGTTCACGAGGTGCGTGTCGGAGGTGAGTGCCTCCCCGTCGATGCAGCCCTCCTCTCGAATGACATCGAGAAGCCTCTCTCTAAGACCGGTGGCCATGTTGTTGCTGTCGAAGCAAAGATAGGCGTAGGTTTCGCCCGTTTCCAGCCTCACGAGTAGGGCTGAGATGCCGCATGGTCCCACGCCTTCGTCCAGCCTCCACTCGTTTGGTATCACGGTCGCGGCGGCGATTGAGAAGTTTCTCTGTTCTTCTCCTCGTGCCTTCCTGAATGCCTCCATCGACGCGTTATGGAGGTTTTCGGCGTCTGTGTCTGTCAGCAGGTCCTCCTCTAGGAGGCTGTTATGGGCGTCCACGACGACGGCCTTCACACCCTCCCCGGTGAGGTCGTTCCTTATGCGTGACAGCACGCTCACCGGGATGTCGTCATGGCTCTTCGGCGCCATTGTTAGGGTGAAAAACGCAGTGCTGTTGAACAATTGACAAGACGCCTTGGCTCCCTCTACATCGGCCCTCGTCATCGGGGTGCACTTCGACCCTGAGCCTGTGCTTTTTGAGGCGTGGATGGATTCAACTATCTTCTCCAAGTCGGAGCTTCTCGTCATATCGAGGTCATGCGTCGAGACACCGTGGCATACCATCGTTGTACACCCTGAGGCGCTGAGTCTGTCGGTTATGACCTTCGATATGGCGCTGCTACCGACATTCAGAAATGGCCCGGGATGAATGTACGGCACAACGACGTTCACAAGGCATCTGCCGTCGTCTCCAATGAACTTGACCATGTCGACGTCAAGATCCTTGTAGACAGCGACCCCCGTGATCTCCTCTTCAAGGGGCTGACTGTGCTTCTCCGCCCACGCCATGAGGAAGGCCCTGAAGAGCGGCACCAATCTTAATCCACTATCATCCTCCCTCCATAGCCTCATCACGATGTTGAACAACGATAAGCCGATGACCACGATGGCAATCGCGATGAGACCGCTGAATGATAGGAGATTTGATAGACTGGGCACCAATACGAAGCCACCGAGTATGCACGTAGCCGGTTGGACAAGGGCAGATGGCATTCTGATCGACCACCCCTTGTCCGAGAACATCGGGAACACCAGCAGCCTCATGGCGACGTTGAGGGTGAGCGACATCAGGACACCCCTGGCTAGCAGCTCGGCGTCCCCGGTCAACCAAACAACGATCGATGAGATCATCACAATGAACGAGTACGCTATCCCCCAACAGAATGAGGCTATGTTTATCCTACGCGCGGTGAGAACGTGATCTCCTCTCAGAAAGACACCGACGATCAGATCGGAGATGACGATGGGTAAGGCGAGGCCCAGAAGGCCGTAATTCAGACCATCCTGAATGCTTCCCAGACCGTAGGCGATCGAGTACGCGAGACCGCTGGAAAACACCGTGAGGGCGACCGTCGCCCCGACCAGGAGACCCCTCGACGGGAAGGTGAATAGCAGGGAGTAGTAGCCGATGATGTCCTTGATGTCTTCCCTCCCTCGATCCAGTTTGAGTCCACGCACCGATCTTGGTTGCCCCGGCACCCCTAATAGGGCTAATCACCATAGAGGGGAATGCTAAGAAGAATATTGCCCTTAGAACATCGCCCTGGCGGCTATGACAGACAGGATGAGGACGATGGCGCCGCCGATCACGAACTCGGGCCTTATCTTGATGCCGTTCGACTCGTCCTGGAAGAACCGCATGAGGCCTGCACTCGAGGACGGCATCCCCACATTGCTGTCGCGCTTCTTCTTGCTCATCGACTATCATCCTCTATCCCTCATCTTTTGAAGAAAAAGGTTTCTAATAGCCGAGAAGAGACCCTTTCTGGTTACCTGAGGAAGTCGGTGAGTTTGAACTCCTTGCTCGGCTCCTCAGGCTTCTTCTCCTCCTTGAAGAGCTGGTCGATCTCCTCCCTCACGAGGATGAGCCTGTCGACATAATAGTCGTCGAGGTGGTACTTCTTCACCATATCAATGGCCGGGTTGAGGTACTTCTCTATGCCACCCTTGTGAACGGTCATCTGGATGGCCCCGCCGCACCTCTTACAGCTACCGCTGAGTGGCGGCCTCCTGTACCTCCTATTGCACTTGGAGCACCTGAACCCCTGGCTCGTGAATGCCCGCAGGTTGCCGACTATATCCTTCATGAAGTGGCTGTTCAGTATCTTCAGGGCGACTATATTCACATCGACTGCCTTCAGTTTCTCGGAAAGTTCCAGCTGGCTTTCGAGCTTATCGATCATGGTCGTTAGGCTCGTGTAGGCGCCGTGGTGCGAGCCGAGGTTTATGTTTGAGCAATGTTCGGTGTAACCGAAGCCTTGGAATTGGGCCTCCGTGCCGAGGCGGCCGCCTATCGTGTCGACGAGTGGGGCGTATTCGCCTGAGCCTGCCCCCTTGGCGCAAAGGTCGTAGAACTCCTGAGGATAGCTCCAGATGACATCGACGTTGTGGGCCTCCTTGTCCACCTCGCTCGGGTTGAGAATGGGGATGACGAAGAGAGGCGCGTCCATCAGCCCACCGCTCTGCTCAGGGAGGTACAGCCGTGAGAAGTTGAGAAGCGGATCGAGGGCGAGCATTATTGCGTCCTCGTCGCCGTCGCAGTTCCTCCTCTTCGCCGCATGCCAAAGTGGGTGGCCGTAGCAGTTCCTCACCTTCGTGAAGCCGAGGAGCCTACCGGTTATAGCCGCGGATGTATGGGGCGCCAGGCCGAGGAGGAGGCAGCCTATGAGATCGTTTCTGCTTTTCGCCTTGTAATATGGTTCGAGCTTGTAGAATGTCGTGAGGATGTCGTCGAGGAACTTGGAGACCTTCACGAGGTAATCCCCACATTCCTCGGGGAGGACGACATCCTGGACCTTGAGCTCGAGCATCTGACGAGGACCTTCCAGGGGAGCCCCTTTGAGGTCGTGGGTGTATCCCAGCTCCCTGAGCCTCTCCAGGGGGACCCCGATCTCCTCGGAGGTGAAGTGGGTGAGGGGTATGTCCGTGAGGTCAAACCTCAGTGTGCCATCCTTGAAGATCGAGAGGTCGTAGCGAGCCCTGATGATGCCCTTCCCGAGGTGCTCAGGGACCCTCCCCTCGTTCATCAGCCTCTTGACACACTTTATCCTCGATGGAAGAGTGCCGTCAACGAGCTTCCAGGCCCTATCAAGCTCCGCCCTGAGGTCGATATTCACCTTGTTGTAGGAGACGATGTTGCCCTTGCATGCGGGGCACTTATCGCCCTCATACTGAAGGCCACAGCGGACGCACCGTCTGACATCGACTGTAGGGCCGCCACACTCGGGGCACAAGGCGGTATGTGATATGGCGCCGCACCTTACGCACCTCCTCTGTAGGAGCTCCACATTGACCGTTTTCCCCTTCTCGGCCTTCAGTATGTCTCGCTGCGGGCCGCCCGCCTCCGCGACGGGGAAGAGCGAGTGTACGTATGGCTCCATCTTCCTCTCCTTGGCCTTCTCCGGTCGCCCCATCCTGGCCCCGACGAAGACGGGAGCCTTTTCCTTGATCGTGAAACCTGCTAGTGAGCCGACGATGTCGAGGGGCTCATCCCCCCTTATCTCGACGTACCTGTTGTCCAGGGCGAGGTTCCGCCAGAGTACCGGGGCCTCCTCAGCGAATTTGATGAAGCCCTCCTCCATCGAATGGGGGATAAGAAGCCTCTCGAGGATTGCCTTGACCCCTTCGTCGTTACCTATCCTCGGGGACGATGGGTCGGTCCATTCGGCCAACAGTTTGTTTCGGAGAGACAGGAGCTCGTCCCTCGTTATCTTCGACCAGTGATATGTGTAACGCGGGTGGAGCGGAACGTCTGCGGAGGCCAGTGATATAGCCTCCTCCGGGGTCGGCACGTTCAGCGGCGAGGCTAGGAAGAACTGAATCCTCTCGGGTATGAGGCTGGCGAGCCTCGAGACAGCATCGCATCCTACCTTATCGCACATAGCCTTCAGGTCTAGGAGCCACTGGTTCTCGTCGTAGCCAGCCTTCAGGAGGTCCTTGTTGTTCTGGATGAAGTCGCCGGCGTTCACGAGTACGTCGCCTACCGAGAGGATCGCCTCGATGTTGCTGAGAAGCCTATCCGCCTGCTCCTCGGTATCGATTCTCGTGACGGTACCGTCACGAAGCCTGACCATCGGTGGTTCGATGGAGTCCACGGGCGTCACGGCGGCCGATTTGCCGGGAAGCTCTATCCTGAGCTGCACGCCTGTTGTGAGGAACCTGTTGAGGACGATCATCGTGGCTGGATGCACGCCGACGGCCGCTAAACCCGTGTTTCTGGCCCGACCGTACCTCAGCCTGAAGCCTCCGACGGCGCCTGGAAAAGAGAAGACCGGGCGCCCGACGATGATCTCCTCCATGAAGCCGACGGAGGGCTGCTCCTCCGAATCCCTTGTCTTCTTCTGACCGAGCCTGTCGAGCCACTCCCAACCATCGATGCCGAGGTCCCGGCAGACGCCGTGGAGCTTCCTCGCCCTGCCTACTATGCCGTCGACTACGACGATGAGGGCGCCGCCCCTGAGCCGGTTCGTCTCTATGCCCTTGACATCCCTGTAGTTTGAGACCTCGTATGGATCTGTCGAGACGCCGGTCGCCTCGACGGGTATCTGCCTGATAGCGGTTTCGATGTCTTCATCGGTCACGTGGTACTGAAATCTCCTGACGGACCGCTCGTAGATGCGTACCTCTTCGACGAATCTGTGAACGGCCTCCTCGGATGGCTGGAACCTATCGAGGCCGAGGCGCTTCCTTACATTGTCCGCGACTACCAGTGTCAGGGCCTGGGCGGTGCCCCCGGCCGGCCTTATGGGGCCGGCGAAATAGACCGAGAGGTACTGGCTCCTGTCCGGGTTCTGCTTGATCCTTATCTCTGGTATACCCTGGATGGGGGCAATGGTCACGCCTTCGGTCATTATCGCGAGGGCGGTCCTTATCGCCTGGTCTGCCGCCTTCTCCTTGGGCATGTCCCCGAAGCCACCGTAGGCTATCTCCTCAGCCACCTTGAACGCCATGTCACGGCGATCCATGCCCTCAAGCTCCCGCATCCGCCGGGTGATGCCGGGTGGCCCGATCAGCTTCTCGATCCGCTCAGCTATGTCGTGAGTTATCTTAGCCTCGACCTCGAGGGTTGGGTCTAGGCCCTTCTCCCTCGCCCTCCCGGCTATGTCGTAGAGTTGAGCGAGCTTATCCTCTATCTCCTGGAAATATTCCTTGTATTCCTGCGTCATTTGGAGCTGGCTCAAGATCCCTCCTAATTATGGACGGTTGCGATTAAGTATCTGTCGCCCGGCTCGATGTCCTAACTGCTCATGCTGTTATCGAAGACACTATCTCGTTGATTCTTTCCTTCGTCCCATTCGACTCCTCGACGAGGGTGCCCGTTACTATGATCTCTGCCCCCGCGTTCTTCGCCGCCTTCGCCGATTCTGCGTTCCTGATTCCTCCGCCGACAACGAGGTGCGTTGAGGTATATTTCCTCACGAGTTTTATCATGGAAAGAGGAACGGGGGCCTTCGCTCCTGACCCCGCCTCGAGGTAGACGTACCTCATGCCGAGGTTCTCAGCGGCGAGGCTGTAGCCTACTGCGAGCTCGGGATGGTCATAGGGTATCCCCCTTGCCTGGCCCACGAAGCCCGCGGCCCCCCCTTCCCCGACTATTATGTAACCCATCGGTATGGACTCGAGGCCGTACTTCTTCACCATCGGGGCGGAAAGGGCCTGGCAGTCAACGATATAATAGGTGTTCGAGGAGTTGAGGAGCGACATGAACCAGATTGCGTCGGCGTACATGCTCACGCCGGACACGTTGTTCGGGAAGAGGATGACGGGCACCTTGACCCTCGACTTGATCCGCTTCACCGCCTCGTCGAGTTCGAGGCTCGATGCCAGGGTCGAGCCGCCGACCATGATGGCTGCCGTACCTCCCCCCTCCGCCTCCTCAGCGATGGTGGCGCAGTCGACAGCCCCGATCTTCTGAGGATCCAACAGCGTCATGTGAATGGCGCCGTCTGCCTTGATCTTGCCGAGGATATACTCCTCAACCTTCTTGACCAACTTTGATGACTTCCCCCGATCCGGCGCCATAATACTTATCGACGAAGATGCAGTATGCATCGACATCGGCCGTCTGCGGATCCACGACCATCTGTGACCTGAGCCCGCAGCTGCTGCACCTGAAAGCCGCCCTCCCCCTCTCGTGGTCAACGTTGACCTTCACAGTGTTCTTGCCGCACTTCGGACAGAGGTAGAAATCGGGGAGCTTCTTCTTGATTATCTTTACTTCCTGTTTTCTCCTACGCCCCATGGTCGCATTCCTTCCGTGATTGCGAATAGATGGGGGTGTTGCTTAGTCTTAAGATTGTTGGAGGTCGCCTCTTGTGCTCTGTACCTCTCACCCTCCCTAGGACCATCTCGACCTTTTGGATGGAGATGCCTGTCTCCCTTACTATCTTAATAGGTTCTAACCCCCTGCTCCACGCGTACAGTATCAAGTCCAGACTATCGTAGTCTATCCCGAGCTCCTCTTTATCTGTCTGACCCGGCCAGAAGCCCGCTGTCGGAACCTTCCTGACTATCTGATCAGGCAAATTTAGATGGAGTGCCAGCTGCCTCACCTGATTCTTGTAGAGATCCCCTATAGGCATGATATCCACGCCGGCGTCGCCGTATTTTGTGAAGTAGCCTGTGTACAGCTCGGATTTGTTCGAGGTGCCCACAACCATCCTGTTCAAGACGTTCGCGTAATAATAGGCTGTCATCATTCGAGTCCTGGCTTTCATGTTTCCAAGGGCGATCCTGTTCGACGGACTGGAGATAGGGAGGCTCTCCTTCATCACACGTAGCATCGGCGTGATGTCCATGCAATCACATGTGAGTCCAAGCTTGGTCACAAGTTGCATCACGTCGTCTAAATCCTGCTTCGGTGTGACATCACGTTCAGGCAATGTCAGCGCGGTCACCTTCTTCGACCCCAGCGCCTTCACGGTTAAGGATAGGACGACTGCGGAATCAATTCCACCACTAACGGAGACGATGGCGCCGTTTAATCCCACATCATCGACCTGTTCTTTAATGAATTGTGTGATCCTTTTTTCGACCTTTGTCGGATCTATTCTCATATCTTGTAGGGTTATCATTGATTTTCATAGTGCTGGCAGTGAATTAAATGGTTTGTTTCTTTAAATTAATTTAAATTTATAATAATATTTGCTATATTTATTTATTTTATAATATTTCGGGGATGACGTTTGATCCCAAAGCATTCCTATTTTGGTATACAAAGTTGTATACAAGCTAATATTCTACCGAATATATTTTTAAATTGGCGATATTGATTGACCTCAAATGAAAATCTCCAGAAAATTATTTATAAAACGTTTCAAGACCCTATTGGAGATTTATTATTAAAACAAAGCAATTTAACTAGAGTTCAATTTGAAACACTCATTATTGATCTTCTAACAGATATTTTATCGGATAAAAAGTTATCATTTTATGAAAAGAGTCTTTTTAGGAAAGGAAAGGTCAGTAGAGGTTCATTTAGTCGCACATTGGCACAGGCTAGAAGCTGCGTTATTTCCTCAATCTTCACGATAGTTTTGTTAAGCTACATTGGTGTTTTCGATAAGCCTTTTGAAGAGTACCAGCAGCTTGCAGAGAAATTGAGGGATTATATTGAGATCATTGAGAAGGATAGAGAAAGACGCTCACCATTGATGTTAAAGAGACTCGAAGAGGAGTTATTAGCCGGAATAAAGGCTCTTTCGAAGCCGACTAGCTTGAAAATGATGTGATATCACATCACATCACACTTTCCAATCCGATGCAGAGTTGTCCTAATGCCGAGCCTCCATCTCCCACAGGGGTGAGATTAGGATACAACACGTTTAACTCACCATCTAGTTCATTTAAGATTATTTTTATTATAGCTGCGTTAGCGAAGACGCCACCAGATAAAACTACATCATTGATGCCTTGCTCTTCAGCTACTCTATTGACTATCTTACCAAATCCTTTAGCCAAATAATACTGGCTGAAAGCCGCAATATCTTCTTTTTTATATTTCTTTACATTTTTAGACAAGAAATAGAGCATGTTTGAGGTTAAAAGCTCATATTTATTGTTTTTTTGAGTGATTTCAGGTTCAATATCGACCTTCGTCTGATCACCATATAATGCCTTGGCCTCGAGCCTCATTGCCGGTTCACCCTCATATGTTCTTAAGTATGATAATCCTAGTAGAGCAGATACACAGTCCAAGAAACGCCCTGAGCTTGAGGTTTTTATAACCGAGCTCTCACGTGCTTGTTTTAAGACGATTTCAAGTTCATCTTCACCGTATTTTAAGGCCTTCGAGACGTGATTTTTCGTGATATCACGGATCTCATCATCTTGGAGTGTGGCTTTTGTCAGAGCCGAAATGAGGAACCTATAAGGATAGATGGCACAAAGGTCTCCCCCAGGCATCGGTATGTTCTCAAGATGCCCTATTCTATCGAAGTTTGAATAAGTCGATATTAAGACCTCTCCGCCCCAAATAGACCCATCCGTACCGTATCCTGCACCGTCTAATGCTACACCGATCATCGGTTGATCAGGTGAAACGCCCTTTTCAGCACAGACAGAAACGATGTGGGCGTGATGGTGCTGAGACCTAACTATAGGTGCACCAGTATCCTGTGATATCATGTCGGCTAATTGTGATGTCATATAGCCTGGATGCCGGTCACACCCAATCACATCGGGGTTACATGTGATTTTTAGGAGGTCACGCATCGAGTAGATTGCCTTCTCTTCGTATTCGAGGGTCTCTAAATTCGAGATATCACCCAAATATTGGGTCTGGTAGCATTTCCCGTTAACAGAGACAGCGGCGGCATTAGCTAGCTCTGTTCCTACGGCGAAACCAACGCCGTTCTTAACGGGTATCCTTACAGGGTCCGGAACAAAACCTCTAGATCTTCTCAAAAAGGCCCTACGACTGTCGTTTATCCTGAGGACGGAGTCGTCGCAACGATTGATTATGTCCCTGTCATGCAATAGGAAGTAGTCTGCGATACCCTTGAGGTCAGCAACCGCAGATTCGTTGGTTATGGCCATCGGCATACCGGGCTTATTGCCGCTCGTCATGATGAGCGCAGGGACTTCGAGTCGCTTGAAGAGCATCACCTGAATGCCGGTATAAGGTAGCATGACACCGATCTGTGCGAGACCCGGCGCTATACAATCGGCTATTAAGGTTCCACGCCTTCTGACGAGGACTATCGGCCTCCTCCAGGACGTTAGGGTCTGGATCTCTTCCGCGGTCGGCTCCGCGAAGCCATTTATCGCCTCCAGATTCGGGGCCATTAGAGCGAAGGGTTGTGACGGCCGGTTCTTGCGTCTCCTCAGTTCGGCGACGATCTCTTCGTCCGTGGCGATCGATGCGAGGTGAATGCCCCCTATCCCCTTCACTGCCAGTATCTTTCCCTCTAAAAGCCTTTCAGCCGCATCCTCAAAGACGTCGGAAGTGCGTACTGGAGATCCGTTAGCATCATACAGGCTCATCTGTGGGCCGCAGACCGAGCAGGTTATCCCCTGAGCATCGAAACGCCTGTTCGCCGGGTCGTGATATTCGTTTGAACATTCGCCGCACATGGGGAAGCTCTCCATGTGAGTTCGCTCCCTGTCGTATGGGAGGGAGCTGATCGCCGTGAATCTGGGGCCACACCAGGCGCAGGCGGTGAATGGATACTCAAACCAACGACTCCTGGGATTGCCCATGTCCTCGAGGCATTGGGGGCAGATTCCGATGTCAGGCGGGAGAATCCCCGAGACGGTATCGCCATGGTTCCTGCTCTCCTCGATGCTGAAGTCGTTGAACCTCCCCCTGTAAGACTTGTAGTTGACCCTCACGCCCTCGATCTCACAGACCTGAGGCGCCTCGGACCTTACATCACGGAGGAATGCCTCCACTTCGTCCTCTACACCTTCAACAGCGACCTCAACACCTGCATCTCCCAGATTAATGACGTGCCCCCTGAGCCCATGCTTCACCGCCTCGCGGTAGATGAAGGGACGGAAGCCTACCCCCTGGACCCTGCCACTAATATAGATCTCCGCCTCAACACGGCCTAGGGAGCCCAACTCGTTTCACAGCTTAGGTGCACGATGGTTATTAAATAATGAGTCCAAGACCCTTAATCTAAATCACGGATAATTCATTTTTTCCATCCTAAAAATCTAGAAAATAGGAAAGAGTAAAAAAGTTCGGGATCATTCTATGATCAGGTACTCAGACGGGGCCGGGTTTGGAGTTCATATTCACTACAGCCGCACTTTTCGCCATCACCCTAGCAGCCTCCCTGATCTTCTACAAGAGGATTAAGATGGCTCAGAGAGAGTATGAGGATTCCAAGGATGCGGTTGGAACCATAACTGCGGGATTCACCCGCCAGGCAAACAAGCTCGAACATTCGATCCAGGAGGCCAAGAACGACGCCGTCACAGCAAAGGTGGCTGCAGCAGGGGCCCTAAAGTCGACTGGGGAGACGAAGGAGGCTGTGCTTCAGGGTCTAGAGGAGGTTAAGAAACTCCAGGACAGGGTAAACTCCACCGAGAGCGCCGTCGAGTCCTTCAAGAAGGAGCTGCAGAGGCTCGCGTCTACTCCGAGGATACAGTTACAAGCGCCAAACCTTGAGGCACCGATACCGGTCCAGCAGGCCGGCGTCCTCGACCGGCTCACAGATACCGAGCTCGATGTTCTGGTGAAGATAGTCGAGCTGGGGGAGGGCACCGTCCCTGAGATAAGGGACCACATAAAGAAGACGAGGGAGCACACGGCCAGGATACTGAAGAGGCTATACGACAGCGGCTTCATCGACAGGAACACGAGCGGCATGCCCTACAGGTACTCAGCCCGGAAGGAGATCAAGGAACTCATACTTCAGAGGGGAGAGGTGGCCAAGGCGACTACCTGAGGACAGTCTTTATACCCCCTGACCAAGACGGATTAGGTGAAATGAAGGATTCCAGCGTTGCTAAGGCCCCTCGCCTATCACCGGCGAAGGGCGTTGAGATCGTGATTCTGGGCACAACGGACAAGCTTACCCTCTGCTACATAACCGCCCAACCCGGCGCGGTAATAGAAGACCACTCCCACCCCAACGACCAAATAGGCACATGCCTCAAGGGAGCAGGCGAGTTGGTTTCAGGAGGAAAAATCTTCAAGACTCTGCCTGGTACATCATGGACGATCCCGGGTGGCGAGGTCCACAGGTGGAAGTCGACCAGCGACGATCTGACGATTCTGGTAGAGGGCTTCAGCCCGCCGAGAAAGGACTATGTGTCAAAGGCGAAGTAGCCGTTAAAGGGGCCCACCCTCTTGTCCCAGGACCTCAACCCCCTTTTGAGCCGCGTAATAGAGGCCGGTTACCAGCTCAGCCCGGAGGCATACAATCTTCTAAGGGGCCTTTCCCAAGACGAGGCAGAGGCGCTGATAGAGAAGGCCATCATCAAGGCTAACATCGACTTAGAAGCGAGGTTCATACTGGATGAGAGGTTACTCACCTCCCTGATGCGGGAGCCCACAAGGCAGACAGTAGCACCTGCGAGGACTATTCGCCCCCTAGCCGCGGATATGGCCCCTAAACTCAAGCTCCTCCAGGAGGAGGTCGCCCAACCAGCAGGGGACGCGGAGGGCTTCATAGAGTACTTCAAAAGCAGATTTGAAAGGCTCGAGGCTATCCTTCGGAGGCGTGTTGACGTCAAGGAAGCCGTGCCCATAGCCAGAGCCCTTCAGCTTCCCGTGAAGACCAAGCTGAAGGTCATAGGGATGGTCACGGAGAAGAGGACGAGTGGCCCACGCTACTTCCTCGAGATCGAGGACAGAAGCGACACCATAACCATAATGGCCACGGATCCCCTGGTTGTGAGGAAGGGCCTCGAGGTGCTCGAGGACCAGGTCATATGCGTCTATGCGGTGAAGTTCTCGGAAGATCTACTAATAGCAAACGACTTCATCTGGCCCGATATCCCCACGAGCGCCCCGAGGAGGGCGAGTGAGCCCGTCTGTGCGGCCTTCATATCAGACGTTCACATCGGCAGCAGATATTTCAGGGAGGATCTCTTCGACAGGTTCATCAGTTGGATGAACCTGGAGCTGGGCCCACCGCCCTCGAGGGATCTGGCCTCAAGGGTGAAGTACGTTGTCATAGGCGGGGACCTTGTAGACGGCATCGGCATCTACCCAGAGCAGCTCGAGGAGCTGACCATCAGGGACATCAGGGAGCAGTACCATGCCGCCTCGCAGCTCCTGTCGAGGATCCCCGACTATGTGGAGATAATCGTCATTCCAGGGAACCACGATGCCTCACGGAAGAGCCTTCCTCAGCCCCCCATCCCAAGGAATTACGCCGAGGATCTCTACGCAGACAAACGAATCCACCTCCTCGAGAACCCCTGCCGGCTCAGCCTTCACGGCGTCGAAGTCCTACTGGACCATGGCACAGCGCTGAACGACATACTCGGCTCAACGCCGGGCCACGACTTCCACAGGCCCATAACGGCGATGGAGCTCCTCCTCCGCTGCAGACACCTGGCGCCCAGGTATGGACAGAATGCGCCCATTGCCCCAGAGAAGACCGACAGGCTGGTGATACAGTCGGTGCCGGACATATTCCAGGCCGGACACATACACATCCACGAGACCAGGAAGTACAAGAATGTGACACTGATCTCATCGGGCGGCTGGCAGGACCAGACCCCCTACCAGAGGAGGATGAATTTGACGCCGACGACCGGTGTGGCGACCATCTTCGACCTCCAGACCCATCAGGCCTTCAACCTAGACTTTAACAGGCTCACGTGAGGCCCTTTGCGATCATCCCCGCGACACGGACAGGCTCAGGCACCCTACCCAACCTAGCCGAGTGCTTCAACACCTTTTCGGCCCACTCAGGCGATGCGCCGACGACCTCGAAGCAGACGGATGGTTCTGAACTCATCGTTACAGCCGGATGTACATCTCCGAGGACGGCGATGGGGGCCCACCTCTCCTCCCAGTCTGCGAAATGGGTCCTGAGAGCCTCCCTGACCGACTCGCTGTCCGGCCTCTCCCTCGAAAAAACGATCACGGGGGCTCCGATCGCTTCATGAACCTTTGATGCGTCTATGATGTTGAAGCCAGCGAATGATACGCCTCCGAGGATGATGACGTCACAGCCGGTTTCACCTAGCATCTCAAGAAGCTTCTCCGTTGCGTCCCTCCCATCGACCTCTATTCTCCTCAGCAGAACCTCCTGGATCAAGGCATCGGCCATTTTGACTACGCAGAGAAGTGTGTGTTGAGGCCTTTCACGCTTAAATGCCTCGAAGCTTCCGTCCTCCACACCGATTATGCGGCGGCCCTCGAGCTCTGGAGCGCTCAATACTTCTCTAGCTTACCTTTGATCTGGCATTTAATAAGGAACTGGGCGTAGGACTTCCTGGGCACCCTGACCGATCCCGAGTTTATGACGATCTTCTCCACGCCCCTGAGGGTCTCCTCGTCGACGTCCTTCTCGAAGATGAGGTTACCGGAGCTTTCGATCCAGAACGGGCCCATGTCCTTGCTTATGTTGAGGATGTCATTCTTCGACAGTGAGGCCTCGCCCTCGTCCTCGATGGTGAGGATGAAGCTGCCCGCAGCCGTGTTTTCCGGTTGGCCCTTGACCCCGTTCTGTTCATCCAGGTCGCCGTTGATGAAGGCCTTGAGCGCAGAGTTGACGACATCGCTGACCCGCTTCCCATCCTTCTTCGCCATGGAGAAGACCTCGTTATACAGCCCGGTATCGAGACCCCTTATTGCGACGGTCTTGCGCGTCAAGTTTACCTGCCAACCTGTTAATTTGTTTACTTGTTTACTTGTTAACAAGTAATCTTATAAACTTATCGTGAAAGTTGTTTCTTCGCCAACGATGGCGGTTCTGGAGTTGGAGACGCTTGACTAGAGTTATGCCCTTAAAAGATGCGCTGCGCGATGATAAAAGCCGCTCGGTGGATGGTGGAGCCGACGCCGAGAACAACTTCGTCAAGTACACGCAGGTATTTCGTCAGCTCCTGCTCCTGAACGAGAAGAACGACCTCGCAACGACGCTCAAAAACATCCAGGAACTTCTCAGCTTCAGCGAGAAGATCTTCTCGTCGTCCGCCGTCGCGGAGAGCTTCCTCTACTTCTGCCTCCACGGAGCCGCCACGGCGTGGGTGCTCCAGACGGAACTCAGCATGCCGGAGGCGACGGTCTATAGGACCGTGAAGAGGCTCCGATCCCTAAGGCTGATAGTGCCCGCTCTAAAGGTCTCGAAGGTCAAGTCCTCTAAGGGCGGCCCTAGGCCGATAGTCTGGGCGTTGGAGACTGCGTCGCCGGAGGAGATCGCAGGGGCGCTGAAGCACCATTACAGGACGCTGAGCCCTAAATACAGGGTCGCGGAAAGGGTGGCGCAGACCATCCTCGACCAGTTCGCGGCGAAGGGAAAAATGGAGGAGATAAGCTACAGGGACCTCCTGGTCCAGATAAAGGCGCTCCACATACCCTTCAAGGCTCCCGACATCGCAGATCTCGCCGCTCAGTACCTCCATGAGAAGGGCGTCAAGGTCTGGCGCTGAAAGTTTAGGCTAGGCTGTAATATAGGACCTTTTCCTTGACTCTCTCAGAGACCTCGCCCCTGTTTCTCAGGTAGATGAGATGCGCGTAGGTCTCGGCCGCCGCCATCCTCTTCGTCCAGAAGTCCATGAATGGCCAGGGGCGGCTGTCCCAGGATATCCTCGACGAGACCTGGTAAACGGTCCTCTCTCCGGCCCTCAACGCCTCCTTCACCTCGTCGCATCTCACCTTGTGGTGTGTCTTCAGTTGCTGCACTCGTTCATGGAGGTTCGTGAACGTCCACTCATGGCCGGGCAGAACCAAGTCCGCAGAGAGATTCTCCACCTTACTCAGAGAAGCTAAGTAATCGGCGAGCGGATCACCCTTTTGGTAGGTGTGAAGGCTGATGTGGCTCGTGATCTTCGGGAGGACGTGGTCGCCGCTGAAGAGTATCCGTTTACCGCCATCATAAAGGCAGATGTGTTCCTGGGCGTGTCCCGGCGTCCAAAGGACCTCGATGCTCGTATCGTCAAATCGCATAACCTCACAGTCCTCAAGCGTCGCGTCTATCTGCGTCGGCTCAGGCGTCTCCCTGAATGAATGCTCGAAGCGGCTGAGGAACTGCCGAAGGTTACCACCGCCGAGCAACTCGATCTCGGATGTCATCGTCTCGTACGCGTTCTCGTGGAATTGGGCCTGCTCCCTCAGTCGTTCCAGGGCGGAGCTGTGCGCGAAAACCTTGGCCAGCGAGTGATGTTTGATTTGATTGACGAGGCCGACATGATCGTTGTGGAGGTGGGTCAGGATGATACCCTTGAGGTCACTCGGCTTGACGCCGTTCTCGGCAAGCTGCTTCTCCAGTGCCGCAAAGGCGTCCTTCCCAGGGACGCCTGTATCTATCAACGTCGCCGAGTCGGTGAGCAGGTAACAGTACGTGCGCCCCAGGGGGTTGAACCTCATCGGTATAATTAGCTTCTGGACGCCGTCGGCGACCTTCAATCCTTCCACTTCTAGCCACTGACGCGGCGCCCACACTTAAACTGTTGGAGGGATCCACCACTCCGAGCCCGGTCTATCGACCCACTCCGGCCAGCGGAGCCCTACGGGTGGCTTGACCTCCTTGGGTACAAGGGGTACCTCGTGGTGGATCCCGAGGCGCTTTTTAAACTCTGCTTTGGCGGCCCTGAGCAGCTTCGGATTCTCCAACAGATCCAGCGCGCTGGCGACGAGCACCTTCGCCGCGGTCTCGCCCATCCTGTGGGTCGCACCCATCCCGCATAGGGCCGACTCGACCCACCTAGGATACCTGAAGCCCTGGATGGGAGCCAGCGCCTTGCTCACGTAGAGGCGTGCTGTCGGTGCGTGCCAAGTGAACTCGTTAACATCGTCCGCGGGGTGAAACGCGCCGTAGGCGTTCTCAGGCTCGACTATGGCGAGGTTGTATGGTTGCTCCATCGACTTGAGACCCAGGTTCTTCTGTATGTCCCTAGCGAATCGCCTGTCCTCGTCGGTGTATCTCGGTGGCCCGATTGCCCTGAGGTTCCCCATCACGAGATCCGTCATCGTTTTATTCGGTAACCCTGTCCTGACGGCCGTGATCAGGCGCGGCTCGACGCTGCACTCTGTGGCGAGGGCGGCGGCCCTTGCGCACCTCTCGACGACCCCGCTGATCGCCTCCTGGTCCGCGAGGCTGTTCGTCCTCCACGCGTATACGACCTGACTGAACTCTGGGGTCGATACTGTACACTGACCGCCCGTCATGAAGAACTCGTTTATGCTCCCACCCCTCCGCATCAGCGCGACCATGTGTTCCTTCATCGTGTTTACGTTGTTATACATCAGCACGGCGGCGTCGAGGGCACCAGGGTAGCTGACGTCTCCGCTCTGACCGCCTGCCGCCTTCTCAACCTCGAAGTTGAAGAGCATACTCTTGTAGGCTAGGGGCCAGACCTCGCCCAGGACAGTCGTCGGTCCGCCCGGATGCCAGGCGAGGAGCGCGTCCATGCCGTCGAAGAGGCCGTCACGGGCCATATACGGCTTGCCTACGCAGAGCTTCTCGGCAGGTGTGCCGAGAAGCCTGATCTTGACTGGAATCTTATGTTCCTCTGAGGCCTTCTTCAGGGCAGTCGCTGCGAAACATGAAGCGACGCCGAGCATGTTGTGTGCATCCGTGAATCCCGGTCCGTATGGAACGGCCGGCTCGTCCCATGGGACAGGCTTCTGTGAGTGCCCCGGCGTGGCGTCGTATTCAGCGAAGAAGCCGATGATGAGGCCGTCCCCTCCCCATTCTGCCATGAAGGCCGTGGGCATCTCCGAGACGCCCTCCTCTACGCTGAAGCCCTGACTCCTCAGGTAGTCGACGAGTAGTTTCGCTGATTTGTACTCCCTGAGGCCAGGTTCCGCGTAGCCGAAGATGGTGTCGCTCATCTTGCCCATATCAGCGACTTGGCCATTTAGCCAGTCGACCGCGAACCGCTTAGAGGCGGACCATCCACCCATTGAAGACACTCGTATCTTCATGGTCTTTGAGAAAATAAAGACTTAGAGGGGCGCGACATCGAGGCGCCTGTACCTCGAGGCTTCCCTGTGGGCGGCCTTCAGGGGCTCGGGTAGGCCACTACCGGACATGAGTTCACCGACAATCTTCAAAGCAGTATGCAGGCGAACCCTGTGCCCCACGGATACGTAGATCGGCTTCCGCTGGGTTTCCAGCCTGGCGGCGACCGGCCGTCCATCGAGCATAAGATAAGGAGAGGACCCTGCCGACCTCGCGTCCTTGATGAGCATCCCGGTCGCGACGCCGATCGTTGCAACACCCAATTCCAGGCCGATCTTAGAGGCGAGGCCACAGCCACGTGGGTGCGCCACGCCGTGGCCGTTCACCAGAAGGATGTCGAAGCTACTGACCCTCCTGGCCGCGCATATCGAAGGCTGGGATTCCCTGAATGAAAGGTATGATGGGATATAGGGGAACCTCACCCTCGATTTGAAATATCCTCTCTCAACGACCCTCGCGTCTCTATCCACGACCACGCAGGCTGCGAAGGCGTCGTCGCCATCGTATGCGATGTCAATCCCTGCCACGAGGTTTATGGAACCAAAGAGGTCTTCCTGTATGATTGACCTCGCGTCAGCCTCTTGGAGTCGCACGAGTCGCTGAAGAGGCTTATCGGTAGTGAAATCCTTGAACTCATCTGTCTCAGGTTTGATGGACACTCTGCTTCGCAGATCAGCCATGTCGGGTCTCTGGAGAGATTCCACAACCGCTCTCTCAGCGATCTCGTCGCCGAGCGCCAATGCGAGGGCCAGGGGCGTAGCCGACATCCCCTCTGGCACCTGGGAGATCAACTCCCTGATGGCGGCGTAGAGGTCGAGGGATTGATCCACGATCTAGGGAGGGGGCTTGGTCCTTATGTCCGTGGCGTTTTATGATCAGCTCTTCTTGAGCTTCCAGGTCGTCCTCCCGCCGGTGTCCGACAGGACGACCCCGAGCCCCGAGAGCGTGTCCCTCACCTCATCAGATAGGGCGTATTTCTTCTCGGCCCTAAGCCGGTTCCTAAGATCGATCATGGCCTTTATTAGCCCAGCCGCCAACTCGTCCTCCCCACCCTTCCTCCTCTCGAACAGGCCGAGCACGTCGAGGAGGTTTCTGTATGACATGTAGGCCTTGAGGAGGACCCCCCTGTTAGCGCCCATCGCAGGCTCAACATCGCAGCGCGCGGCGATATAGCCGTTGATCGCCCCGGAGAGTGCATGAAGCGAGTCGAGGGCCGCGTGGCTGTCGAGGTCGTTGTCCATAGCCGCCTCGAACGCGTCGACGTGTTGCCTCACCTCCTCGAGCAGCTTCTTCTCCTCCTCTCCGTAGTCGAGGTTCGTATCTGGGCCTCTGAAGGTGGCCTCTACAAGGTCGAGTGTGTTCTCGAGACGTGCGGCGGAGTTCCTAGCGATCTCGATGGTAGCCTCCGTGTAGTCCAGCGGCCTGCGGTAGTGGACCGATAGCAGGAAGTACCTGTAGGCCTCCACGCCGAACTTGGAGACGACTTCGTCGAATGAGACGTAGTTGCCCAGGCTCTTGGACATGCTCCTCCCGTTGACCATCAGGTGGCGAACGTGCATCCAGTAGCGGACGAACTGCTTGCCCGTCAGGCTTTCGGACTGGGCGATCTCGTTCTCGTGGTGCGGGAAAACGAGGTCCTCGCCGCCTACATGGATGTCGATCGTGTCGCCGAGGAGGCTCCGGATCATGACGCTGCACTCTATGTGCCAGCCAGGTCGGCCCTTCCCCCACGGCGACTCGTAGTAGATGCCCCTCTTTATCTCGTCGGGTGTGGAGGCCTTCCACAGGGCGAAGTCGTGCACCGCCTCCTTCTTGTACTCGTCCTTCGCCATCCTCTCCGTTGTTTTTAATTTCGTCACGTCGATCCCGCTCAGCTTACCGTAGCCAGGGAACTTGTCTACGTCGAAGTAGACGCCATCCTTTGCGACGTAAGCGAGGCCCTTTTCCAGAAGTGCCTCAATGAACTCTATCATCTGGGGGATGTATTCTGTAGCCCTCGGATACGTGGTGCTCCTTCTCAGGCTGAGAAGGTCCACCCCCCTGAAGAAAGACCCGATGTAGTGGTCCGTGAACTCCTTTAGGGAGGCCCCCTCCTTGGCCGAGTCCCTGATCGTCTTATCGTCGATGTCGGTGAGGTTTATTATCATGAAGACGTCGTAGCCCCTGTACTCTAGCCAGCGACGGATTATGTCGCCCACTATGAAGGTACGGAAGTTACCTATGTGGGGGTCGCCGTAAACGGTGGGGCCGCAGACGTACATCCCAACCTTCCCGGGCTCAATAGGCTCGAAGGGGCGTTTTGCCCTGGACATCGTGTCGTAGAAGACTATCCCATCACCGTCTGGGCTCATACCAGTTCTCCTCCAGAAACTCTCTCTCAGCTAGACAAGGGCGTCTGAACGCGTTCAGGCTTCGACTATCATACACAATAGTCCCATTCTTCCTGTCTAGCTAAAAGGGATTGGGGGCGGGTGAAATTTAAGGCTTGAGGATCAGGGCTTGTCAATTTTCTTTGATAACCGACTCACTGATTCGTTAAGCCTCCGCCTACCAGCTTCAGCCGTCAGCTCCGCCCTCGTGTTCTCGATGACCCCCCTCGCGATGTCGAGCTTCCTCCTCAGCCCCTTCAGAAGCAGGGACGCATCCTCAACGGAGACGAGGTTGAGGTAGATCTCCTCCATCTGCTTCAGGTAGGCTTCGGCCGCCTCGAAATCGCCTTTCCTCA
>Ga0172366_10000333_pt1 | contig 32875 bp, 31 predicted proteins | sample LakKivSesite69cm_FD_114533 | JGI IMG/M metagenome (GOLD analysis project Ga0172366, IMG submission 114533) | Sediment microbial communities from Lake Kivu, Rwanda - Sediment site 69cm | ecosystem: Environmental > Aquatic > Freshwater > Lake > Sediment | place: Rwanda: Western Province, Lake...
TAATTCAAATCGAGGTGCAGGGTGGGCTCATCCAGAAGAAGGAGGTTGCTCCCCTGGGCGATGGCCCGGGCAATCACCCCCCTCCTCTTTTCTCCGCCGCTCAAGGTGGCAAACTTCTCCTTCTTTTTTTCTAACAGGCCCACCGTCCTTAAAGCCTCCTCCGTTCTCTTTCTATCCAGGGGGGTATCGTAAAAGAGAGGATTGTGGGGAAACCGCCCCATCATCACCACCTCCTCAAGGCTGAAGGGAAATTCGTGACCGTTTTCCTGGGGGAGATAGGCGATCTCTTGGGCGAGTTTCCGTCTGGGGATGGAGACCACCTCCACTCCCTGGAAAAACACCTTTCCCTGAAAAATCCTGTTCATGCGGAGGATGGCTTTAAGGAGCGTGCTCTTTCCCGAGGCGTTGGGGCCTACGAGCACCAGGAATTCCCCGGGGGCCAGGATGAAGGAAATGTCTCGAATGATCGGTCCCCGATCGTATCCCGCAGAAAGCCCCACTATCTCTAAGAGTTTCTCCTTCATTTCTTCCTCAAAAGATACAGGAAAAAGGGCACACCCATTAAGGCTGTGATCACGGCCACAGGGATCTCAAAACCAGGGATCACAGAGCGCGCAAGGTTATCCGCCCCCAGAAGAAGAACTCCTCCGACAAGGAAAGCGAAAGGTAAAAGCCTGTTGTGCTTAGCCCCCACGATCATCCGGGCAATGTGAGGAACGACCAGCCCCACGAAGCCGATCAATCCACTGACGGAAACAGCTGCTCCGGTCAAGAGACCGATGATTAAAATGAAAATGAACTTAAAGCGACCTACGTTTAGCCCCAGCCCCATGGCGCTCTCATCCCCTAAAACCATCAGGTCGAGGGGCTTGGCGAGGAAAAGGAGCGCCAAAAGTGCGATCCCTACAAGGGGCAACACCGTAACGAAAGTGTCCCAATTGGCACCGGCGAAGCCCTCCAGAGACCAGAGCACCGATCGGTGCAGGATATTTCTTCCTAAAGAGGCCGCAAGGGAGCTCAGGGAAACGAAAAAGTAGTTAGCGGCAATTCCTGCTAAAAGCAGAGTATTGACGGGCAGGGCTCCGCCCTTTTTCCCCAAAAGAAGGACGCAGAGGGTCACCAGCACCGCACCTAAGAACGCAAACCAGGGCAGAGCGAGCAGCCCGGGCTTCAAGTACATAATGTTCAGGGCGAGTGCCACGGTGACACCGAAATTGGCCCCGGCGCTCGTTCCCACAATGAAGGGGTCGGCCAGAGGGTTGCGGAAAAGAGACTGGCTGATGCATCCCGCAAGCGCCAGCGCGGCCCCTGTAAGAAAAGCAGTGAACATCCTGGGGATGCGAAACTCCCAGACAATGCTTATAAAAACAGGGGGGACCTCTGCTCCTCCAAAAGGGGCGCTGAGCGTTTCCAGAACAGTATGAAAGGAGAGCGGGGCTCCTCCGGCAAATAGACCCCAGAACAGGAAGCAACCGAAGATAAAAAGTATCAGAATGTACTTCCAGCTCAAAGCTCAGCTCGTCTTACGGGGAAATCTGAAACCACTCCGGGTGAAGGAATTGAGCCAGCTCAAGCAGTGCCTCTTTGATCCTGGGCCCAGGGCGCAAATACACATTGGGGTCTTTGGGAACGAGAATTCTGTTGTCGATTACAGCGTTGATGTTCTGCCAGCCTTTGCGGGATTCCAGGCTTTGCTGGGCGTCCTGCACCATATAGGCGAGCACAATGCAGTCAGGGTTCTCGAAAAGAATGTAATCCGTGGAAAGCGCAGGATAAGGCTCATCGATGGAGGAAGCAATATTTTCCCCTCCGGCAAGGCTGATCAGGTCATCACCGAAGGTCCCGGCCCCGAAGGTGTAATATGGTTCCTGGGGCCAGGTTTCCAGATAGACCTTGGGGGGCGTGCCCGTGCCCGTCAATTTGGACTTGAGGTTGTCGATGGTTCCCTGGATATCAGAGACGACCTTTTGGGCCTCGTCCGACTCACCGATTAAATTCCCTACTTTGTTGATGTCCGCCAGGACCTCTTCCACGGTTTGCGGGTTCAGGCCGAAGACTGGGATCTTTTGAGACCTGAGATTCTCAATCAGGGTCATAGGATTTCCGAACACGGCTAAAACTAAATCCGGTTGTAAGGAAAGTATTTTTTCTAAAGAGGGGTTGTCCATTCCCCCTACTTTCTCAATATTGGCCACTTCCGGGGGATAATCGTCGGCAGTGGTCACTCCCACCAAGCTGTCCATCGCCCCTAAGGCAGCGACTATTTCTGTGGCCGAAGGGCCAAGGGAGATGATCCTCTGGGGTTTTTCCGGAAGCCGGATCTCGTTCCCCCAGAAATCCATAGCAGTGAACGGAGGCGAAGTCTGGGTGGGTGTAGCAGATGAGGGAGTGGGGGCAGGGGTGGTAGTTGGGGTTCCAGTTTCCCGACACCCGGCTAAAAACAGGGTCAGGACAAAGAAGAAGACCAAAAACTTTTTCAGAAAATCTTTCATTTTCCTACTCCTTTCTCGCGAAGGATTCAGTGATTCCGCTTGCGCGGTGGAAAGCAGGTCTCCTGGCTCGGGGTCATCGCTCTTTTGGCCTTCCCAGCTTGCGCCAGTGGCTGTCTTGAGCTCATCCCTCACAGTGGCGGGACCGCGGCGGATTTTCACCGCCTTCCCTTAGCTTTCCAAATTACAGTAAATCAACTCAGAGATTCCTGTCAAGCAAAAAAATTTGTTAAAAAGGGCCTAAAACTATTTATTTTCCTTTATCTCGGGTATAATGGAGCGGGAAAACGATGCCTCAAAAAAACCTTGAAAATTCTTTTTTTCTGGAACAATATTTGCAGGTTATCGTCTATACTACTGAAGAGAAAAATGGAGGTGTTGAAAAGAATGAAAATTACAAAGAAGGTAATTAGCCTTGGGCTGGCGCTGGCCTTAGTATTCTCGATGGCCTTGATCCCAGTGTCCCGTGTTTCGCCAGCTATGGCAGCTGATGGGGGAAGCTTTGTTGTATTCCAAGTCTCGCCGAGCACAGTATCACCGAGTGGGCAAGTCACGTTTAGCTTCTCCTTTTTGCCAACTGTTAGTGGTACTACGGGCTACATTACGGTTGAGTCCATCCCGCCGGGAACCCTGACAAACCCCATTCTCAGTCCCTTGGCTTTTACACCTGTGACCGCCGGCACTCCCTGCACAGGAACAATTAAGTACACAGTTGCTGCCACCACCGGGTCTATTACAGCTTACGGGATTTTCTACATAGTTACAGAGACGGGCACTCTTCCTCCTGTCACCTCCAATCCCGTGACCATAAATGTGGGGAATACTCTATCTGTCAACAAAGTTACCACGGCCACTACTGTTATTTCCGGAAACACTTATAATTACACGGTTACCGTAGCCAATTACTCAGGGAGCACAGCTACTCAGGTCAAAGTAACGGATACCCTTCCTTCTCAGCTTGAGTTTGTAGGGTTAGTGAGTGGAACAGCAACAGTGGTCACCACAAATCCTCTGATTTTTGGCCTGCCCGACCTTACTAATAATACTTCTAACTCGTTCACTTTCTGGGTGAGAGCCAAAACAGTAACTTCTACTCAAACTGCGGTAAACGTCGCCACCGCCTCAGCCACGGGATTTGTCACTTCTGCTCCTGCCGCTGCGGACCCTGTAACCATTGTTCCTGCAACTACCGCCTTTACCAAGGAAGTCAACAAAACCCAAGCCGGGCCCGGTGATACCCTCACCTACACTATCAAGTTCACGAACCCCACTGGCTCTCCCACCATATACAATGCCAAGATAATTGACTCTATCCCCGCTAACACCGGCTATTTGTCTGCACAAACTAACCGGGGAACAATCATCCAGCCGACAGTCGGTCAAAACTACGTTACCTGGAACCTGGGCACTATTCCTCCCAACTTCACTGTTAACGCCATTTTGAACGTTCAAATATTCACCAATGTCCCCTGGAATACATATATTGACAACGTTGCCTATTTCTACGAGGGAACCCCCCCTATTACTACGCATACTGCTCAGGCACCCAGGGTAACTGTCCTTCCCGCTCCCTTCTCCATCGAGAAGACCGCTTCTCCTACGGTCATCCTTCCCGGCCAGCAGGCGTCCTTCACCATCAGTTTTAAGAACACTTCCGCTAACGCAGTTTCTGGCGTAACAGTCGTAGACGAGCTGGATCCCAGATTCGGCATCTATGGGGTGGGAAGCACATATCCCTACTCTATTTCTGGAAATAAGATTACCTGGACAATTGGAGACCTGGCCGCAGGTTCTCCTACTTACACCGTTTCTTTTGTTGCCACGGCTGGCACAAGCATTTCCCCGGGACCTTAATCCCGAATAAGGCCACCGTGAAAGGTACGGGTACCGCTGAGGTCTCTACCACTATCAACGTCTTAGTGGGACTGCCCTACGCTTTAACCTTGAACAAGACCGTCAATGCTTCCAACATCCTCCCTGGAGCTGACGCTCTCTTCACGATCACTGTCCAGAACCCCACTACCAACCCCACCATCCCTACCTTATCCATCACCGATACCCTCCCCGCTCAACTATCATTCAAGAGCGCTTCTCAGGGCTATACCCGAACCGATAGCGTCGTCACCTGGCAGATCACAAACCTCGCTCCCGGAGCGACGGGAACGGTAACCCTGCTTGCGACTGTTGTCCCCACTGTTGCTGTGGGCAGCACGGTCACAAATGCCGCTGAGCTGGAAGTGGGCGGCCTCACTCCAATCACCTCCTCCGTTTCCTTCCAGGTGGGTCAGGCGCCCGTTTCTGCCCTGAAGGTTGCCAAACTGGCAACCGCTGATTCCGTGAAAGGTGGAGAGTACATCACCTACATCCTCATCTACTCCAACATCGGAAACACCATGCTCCCTGGAGCCAAGATTGAGGAATTCGTGCCCGCAAACACCCTCTTCCTCAACGGGAATCCTTCCCCTGTGGTGGGACCTGAGGCAGGTAAATTAACCTGGAACTTAGGCGACCTCCCGCCTGGCGCTAACGGCACGATCATCGCTCAGTTCAGCGTGGCTTCCACGGTACCCAGCGGCACCACAATTGAGAATGTAGCTCGAGGCAAGGTTTCCGGCTATCAGGACAGCCTTACCCCAACGGTCTCCGTGATGGTGGGCCAGGTACTTCATTCGGCTTTCATCCAGGGTTACCCTGATGGTACCTTCAGACCCGAGAAGCCCATCACCAGGGCGGAAATTGCCGCCATCCTCACCAGGATCATGGGGCTCAATCCCCAGACCGCACCCAACCCTAACTTCGCTGATGTTCAGTCCAATCATTGGGCCTTCGGGTACATCGCTGCAGTGGTGAATGCGGGAATCATGCAGGGCTATCCCGACCACACCTTCCGCCCCGACCAGTCCATCACCAGGGCTGAGCTGGCAACAGTTATGGTGCGCGCCAGAGGCCTCTTCTCCCTGATCGTTGCCCCGCCCACATTCCCCGATATTGCCGGGCACTGGGCTGCCGGTTATATCGAGGCAGCTCAAAGAGCCATGTTCATCACGGGTTACCCCTCTGGCGACTTCAGGCCAGACCAATCCATAACCCGAGCCGAAACTGTGACCCTCATTGACCGTGCTTACGGGCGAGGTCCTTTAAGCGGTGCCAATGTCTCTCAGACCTTCCCCGACGTTCCGGTTGTCCACTGGGCATTTGCCTGGATCGCGGAAGCTGCTCAGAGCCACTACGGCCTGCACAGCACTGAAGGAACTGAGGCCTTGATCAGTTACGTCACAGCACCATAAAAACTGAATTGATTTCCTGAAAAAAGAAAAACCCTCCGATCGGAGGGTTTTTCTTTTTTAGAAGTCCAGCAGGGAGCCTCTAAAAGGCCGGTTGGTAAAATCAATACAAAAGGAGGCTCAGAAAGAAAAATAGCACCGGATTAAGGAGCCTCCAAAGTATTCCCGTTCCCAGGAGGATAAAAATAAACAAAGTTCCCAATATGCTGATCTGGGGGTCAAAAATCATCTTTCCCAAAAGCGAAGGGAAAATGGCTCCCAGGACTTTGGAGCCGTCCAGGGGAGGAATGGGAATGAGGTTAAAAATGGCCAGAAGGAGGTTCAGGGACACCGCATAATAGAGAAACCTGAGGAGGAGGCCGCCGACGTCAAAGGTGTAGAAAACGCGCCAGAGAATGGCAAAAAACAGGGCCAGGCTGATATTGCTGATGATGCCGGAAAGGCTCACTAAAATTGTGTCCCTTTTGGGGTGCCTCAAGCGATAAAAGTTCACAGGAACGGGCTTGGCCCAGCCAATGATAAAACTGCTCCCCAGAAGCAGGAGCATTAGCGGAAGGATGATCGTTCCCATAAGGTCAATGTGGGGAATTGGGTTCAAAGTGATGCGGCCCGAGAGCCTGGCTGTGGGGTCTCCCAATTTTTCCGCTGTCCAGCCGTGAGCTACTTCGTGGATGATGATGCTGAAAAAGAGAATAATGAGGGTGAGGACAAAAAGTAAGGGCTGAGAAAACAACTCATACATTTGAAATTCTGCCCAGTGGCTTGAAAACCTGCTGCACGGGCTCATCGGAAAAAGTGAAGGATTTTTCCACCAGTTCCTGAGCTTCTCTTAGCTTTTGGCGATCGTTGACGTAAAGGACAGCGAGGGGCTCCTCAGGGACAACCCTGTCCCCGGTTTTCTTGCGCAGTTGAACCCCTACCCCGTAATCAATCCGGTCCTCTTTCCTTTCCCTTCCCCCACCAAGGACCATCGCCGCCTTACCAATTTTGAGAGCGTCTATTCTTTTTACGAACCCACCTTTTTTTGAGGGCACTATCCACCGAAGCTGACCTTGAGGAAGACGCCAGGGTTCCTTTATCACGCGCTCGTCTCCTCCCTGGGCTTTGAGCATCTGGCCGAATTTCTTGAGGGCAACCCCGCTTGTCAGGGCCTCCTGGGAAATTTTTCGGCCTTCCTGGGAGGATTTTGCTTTGTCAGAGAGAAAAAGCAGTTCCCCGCAGAGCTCAAGGATGGCTTCTGTGAAATCCTCAGGACCCTCTCCTTTCAGGGTTTCAATTGCCTCCCGGACTTCCAGGGCGTTGCCCACTGCCCTTCCCAGGGGCTCATCCATGGGAGTGATCAGGCAGGTGACCCTGCGGCCCATCCGCCTGCCGATTTCCACCATTATCTTCGAGAGCTTGCGCGCCTGAGGGACAGTTTTCATAAAAGCTCCCCTTCCACACTTGACGTCAATCAGGATGCTGGAAGCCCCGGCAGCAATTTTCTTGCTCATAACCGAGCTCGCGATCAAAGGGATGCTCTCTACAGTGCCCGTTACATCGCGGAGGGCATAAAACTTCCCGTCAGCCGGAACAAGCTCTGAGGTTTGTGCCACAATGGCGCAGCCAATTTCTTTTACCTGCTTCAGCAGCTCATCCAAAGAGAGGCTGGTGCGAAAACCGGGAATGGACTCTAACTTATCTATCGTTCCTCCGGTATGCCCCAGCCCTCTCCCGGACATCTTGGCGATGTACAGCCCACAAGCGGCCGATAAAGGCACGAGCGCCAGCGAAACTTTATCCCCTACCCCACCCGTGGAATGCTTGTCCACAGAGGGCCCGGGAAGAAAAGAGAGGTCTAACTGCTTTCCCGACTCGACCATACTTTTCGTCAAAGAGGTCGTCTCCTCCAGGTCCATGCCCCGCAGAAAGACGGCCATGAGGAAGCTGGCTATCTGGTAATCGGGAACCTCATCCCGCACGTACCCTTTAACTATAAAGTCAATTTCCTCAGCGGTCAGGACCTTACCCGAGCGTTTTTTAATGATCAGATCAACGGTTCTCAAAAGCAGAGATTACCTCCTTGACGATTTCCTTCAGTTTCAAAGCCGCGCCGCTTGCAGCCTTCAGCACCGCTTTATGGCTCAGCTCCACGTAGCCGAAGCTGGGATCAAGGTCAGTTATTACGGAGAAGGCCAGAACTTTAAGCCCCATCTGCCTTGCCACTATCGCTTCTGGAGTAACGGACATTCCTACAGCGTCTGCCCCCAAAAGGCGCAGGGCTCTCAGTTCGGCTTCGGTTTCGAACTGCGGGCCAGGAACGCTTGCCAGAACGCCTTTCTGCAAGGGTATTCCTGTTTTCTCCGCTGCCATTTCCGCGACCTTCTGCAGTTCAGGGTCATAAGCGTGGAACATGCTGGGAAACCTCTCCCCCATAGCAGGCTCGTGCGGGCCCCTCAACGGAGAAGGAAGCAGATTAATGTGATCGGCAACGAGCATGATGTCCCCTACCCTGAAGGACCTGTTGAGCCCTCCTGCAGCGTGGGTCGTCAAAATAGCGGGGATCCCTAACTCACGAAAAACCCTCAAAGGGAAAACGACCTCCCCGGTCTCATATCCCTCGTAATAATGAAAGCGCCCTCGCATGGCCACTACAGGCTTTCCTGAGAGCAGGCCACAGACTAATTTTCCCTTGTGCCCCTCAACTGTGGGCCTGGGAAAGTGAGGAATAAGGGAGTAGTCAATTTCCACACCGGAGGCGATCTCTTCCGCTAACGAGTCCAGACCGCTACCCAAAATTAAAGCCCACTTGTAGGGTAAATCGTTCTTTTCCCGTATGAAGTCTGCCGCCTCTTTCGCTTTTTCCATCATTCTTTTTTCAAAAGCTCCTTCATAATTTCAGGGATGCGGCTCGGTAATTCGGCAACAGGGATTCCCACTTCCCTGAAAGCTCTGATTTTTGCTTCCGCACTTCCAGAGGAACCTGAGACGATGGCTCCGGCATGACCCATCCTTTTCTCTGGAGGTGCGGTTCTTCCGGCAATATATGCCACAACCGGCTTGCTGATATTTTCTATTATAAACGATGCGGCCTCTTCTTCCAGCGCCCCGCCGATTTCCCCGATCAGGACAATCCCCGCAGTCTGATCATCTTCTTGAAAAAGCTCGAGAGCATCAGTGAAAGTGAGCCCGACGAGAGGGTCTCCACCCATGCCAATGCAGGTTGATTGGCCCAGGCCGCTCCTTGTAAGCTGAAAGGCTATCTCGTAAGTCAGAGTTCCCGAACGGGAGACGATGCCCACATTTCCCTCTTTGAACACGTGGGTGGGCATGATTCCCAGCTTGCACTTCCCCGGAGAGATGATTCCCGGACAGTTGGGCCCAACGATTTTTACTCCCTTTTGAGAAGCCAGGGTCGTGATTTCCAGGGTGTCCTGAACGGGCACATGCTCGGTGATGATTACCACAGGGTTCAGGCAGGACTCAATGTTCTCGAAGGCCGCGTCCTTAACGTATGGGGCAGGCACAAAAAGGATGGAGGCGTTAGCGCCAGTCTTCAGCACTGCCTCTTCCACGGTGTCAAAGACCGGGACACCCTCCACGCTCGTCCCGCCCTTCCCGGGAGTGACTCCTGCTACCACTTTGCTTCCCGAATCTAACATCGATCTGGTGTGGAACCTCCCCTGGTAACCGGTAATTCCCTGAACCAGAATCCTCGTTTCCTCATTTATAAGAACTGCCATTCACTTTTCCCCCTTTCGCGCCATAAGAACGGCCTGCTGGGCAGCTTCCTCCATGGAAGAGTAAGCCTGGTAATTAGCCTCTTTCAGGATCCGGATTCCCTCCTCCTCATTGGTGCCCGTCATGCGCACGGATATAGGAATTTTGGGAGCGAACTCCACAATTCCCCGGGCGATCTCGTCGCACCTCGTTATTCCCGCGAAAATGTTTATGAAAATGGACTTCACCCGGGGATTCCTCAGGACTATTTGCAAGCCCCTCCTCACCATCTCGCTGGAAGCACCGCCACCGAGATCCAGAAAGTTAGCGGGCTGACCTCCCAGGTAGTTGACCAGGTCGAGAGAGGCCAGGACAAGTCCGGCTCCACAGCCAATCACCGCCACATCCCCATCCATTTCCACATAAGCCACCCCGAGCTCTTTTGCCTCTTTCTCGAGCTCAGTGAGCCCTTCGTCCGGGGGAATGTCTGGATGCCTGAAATAGGAGTTGTCATCGAAAATCAGTTTACCGTCGAGCGCCACCAGCCCCTGGGGAGTCAAGGCCAGGGGGTTGATTTCCGCAAGCTGGAAGTCCTTTTCCCTCAGGAGTCGAAAGATGTTGAAGGCGATCTGGGAAAACTGGAGGATAAGTTCACCGCTGAAGCCCAAAAACTTAGCTGCCACTTTCCCTTCAAAGGGCAAGAAGCCTCTCCAGGTATCCACCTTTTTCCGGTAAACCTGTTCCGGGTGCTTGGAGGCGAACTCCTCAATATCAACCCCTCCACTGGCAGAAGTCAGAAAGAGCAGTTTGTCCTTTCTATCCAGGAGAAAGGACAGGTAATACTCCTTCTCCACATTTTGCGCTTCCACCGCCAGGACTTTCTGGACCGGGAATCCCTTGAGCTTCATCTGAAACATCTGCTGGGCTTTTTCCGCAAGCTCTTTCTCGTTTTGGGCAAACTGCACACCACCAGCTTTGCCCCTGCCGCCGACCGCCACCTGTGCTTTTAAGACCACGGGGAAGGACAGGGAAAAATTCTCGAGGTCTGCCTGGTTTATAAGGAGAATTTGCCGGGGCACAGGTATGCCGTAGTCCTTAAAGAATTTCATTGCCTGATACTCTAATAGGCGCAATTTTACCTCCGCTCTGAAAATAAATTCTTAAAGTAATACTGATTATAAATTAGGAATAGCTTTAAAAAGAAGATAAAGCTAAATTTTAGTTATTCTTAAGCCTGGAATGCCAGCTGCAGCATCAACTGAGGGTCGAAGAAGAAAAAGGGATACTTTCTGAAAGCCAGCGCTTCCTCCGCCTCCTCCAGAAGCTGGATTTCCTTTTCCAGCCTGAGGGTTTCTCCTTCAAGTTGATTCAGGAGGAGAGAGTTTATTTTTTGCAATTCCAGGTAGCCCTCCTTCGAGAGCTTCTGGCCCTTCAACTGCAGTTTTCTGGAAATCAGGTGCCGGCATTGGCTCAGCTTTTCCTCAGGTAGAAAGCTCTCAGGGCTTTTCTTTATTATCTTGAGCTCATTTTCCAGCCCCGCACGCTTTTGGGGGTCGAAGCCGGGAAAATACAGCGTGAGTGCTGCTGAAACGTAGTGCGGAGGCTCAACGGAAAAGAAATTGCTAATTATGGAATCCACCGCATCCTCATAGTCCGCCCCTCCCAGTCCGTGCAGGAAAAGGTCACAGACAAAAAGGCGCAAAAACATGGTCAGGGTCGCGGCCCTGGGTCTGATCAGGTAAGCGCTGGCCACTTCTTCGGGCCTGCCCAGGACCTGGCCGTCCGCCCGGCATTTACCGGAGGAATCCAGGAAAATCGGAAGCCTCTTTTCATCTATTACGCACCAGAAGGGCAGCTCCACCTGGTCAGATGAAGCGCTCAAATCGGGAAAAGGAACATTTTGTGCTCTGGTCCTCCTTTTAATCCGCCAGTTCTGTAAGGCCTGATTGTAAATGTAAGCGAAATTCCTGGAATCCCGAGCAATGTGGAGAAAGAAAAGCTCAAACTCTTTCCCCAGTATTGCGGAAAGGAGAAATTCCGGGTACTCAGGGTCCTTTTCCCAGAACCTATGCAACCGGGAATAAAACCAGGGAAAGCTTTCTTGTGCTAAAGGAAACTCCCTGATCCTGGAAAAATTATTTCTCGCGATTTCCGCTTCCGGGAAATTAAGGTGGCTTTCTATTTGCGCGAGGAACTTGTCCCACTCCCCTTTCCCGGGGGCAGGGAGGAACTCGAAGGCTTTCCCTTCAAGCTCTAAGGGAACCTCCTTGCGGAAGAACTGCCCCTCAAATTTCACAGGCACTGGAGCGCTAAGGCCATAATTAAGGTCAGAATCAAGGACAAAAGCGGCCGGCTGGACTTTTAGCTCCTCTAAAGCTCTTGCGAGCAAGAAGAAGCGAAACCAGATTCCCGGGTGAATGAAATGCGGTTGGTGACCGGTGAGAAGCAGGGGAAGGTCAGGGTCTATCGGGAAAATTTTTAGGCGCTCCCTGACACCTTGCCTCAGCTTATGAAATGGGGCTCCTGAAACGAGAAAGCGGTATTGGTCAAAAAGCGCGCGGTTCTTTTTCAGGAGCGCTCGCCATTCATTGAAGGGCGGGTTGATAACGCTCTCCCCGTTTTTTTTGGGAAGGTTCATATAATTGCTGTCAGGTCCTTAAGGGGTATGCTCTCGCGGCAGGCAAAGGGTTCCCCGTATTCCAGGTGCGCTCGGGAACCCCACCATCTGGCTTGCACTTTCAGGTCCTCCAGGATCCTCAAGTTACCGCGGGTCTCGTTGAACTGGGATTTGTAGGCTGCCACCGCTTTTATCTTCAGTTCCAGGAAAGCGCTGATGTCAAATATAAAGGAGGGCTTCACCTGCAGGCGAAAGTGGTTGGAGAAAAAGTAAAACAACCGTCGGGGGTAAACGGGTTCGCCCTGCATTTCCGTTTTCGTGAGCTTGGCGTAGAAACGAGCAGCTTCCGAAATCAGGGAAGCTGCCCTATGGTCGGGGTGGGCATCAACCCAGTAGTGCAGAAATATTGCGTCAGGACTCAGTTTTCTGATTTCCTCAGCCACTTTTATGCGGTTCTCGACCGAGTCCATCAGGTACCTGTTGGGGAGATCGAGGGTGATCCTGCGGTCCACGCCCAAAATTTCTGCTGCCTCCTGACTTTCCCTTAAGCGCATCTCCCTGGTGCCAAAAGGGGTGGGCTCCCCATCGGTCAAATCCAGAAGGTAAACTTTATAACCTGCGCTTTTAAGGGAGGCGATCGTCCCCCCCATCCCGATTTCTACATCGTCCGGGTGTGCTCCGATAGCTAAGATGCGTGTCACTTTTTCAACTCCCTCTCGATAATTTCCAGGTAATATTTTCTCCTTTCCTGGTAATTGCTCAGCCTACCAGGGAAGCTCCTGGAGTAGTCCATGTAAATTAAAGGCACCGGAATCTCCATCACTTTGAGCTTAGCCCTGGCGGCCTGAATCCAGAACTGCAGGGGAAGGCCGTAGCCAGGCTCGTCCAGGCGCAGCTTTGAAAGCGCGGGCACGCTGTAGGCTTTGAAACCGCAGAAAGAGTCCGTGAGCTGATAACCTGTAATCTCGTTGATAATTTTCGTGATCTCCATGTTCAGCGCGTAACGGTCCGGTGGAGGTGGCGTCTGAGGGCTTTTTAGATAGCGGGAACCGGAAACCACATCCCATCCGGGCAGGGGCCTTCTGAATTCCGGTATCAGGCGCGGTTCGTGCTGCGCATCGCAATCCATGGTGATGCAAACCTGGTAACCGGAACTCAGGGCATAATTAAACCCATCCATCAAAGCTTTTCCGTAGCCCTGGTTTATGTGGTGGTTGATGACCTTCAAATTCCTTTGGGCTTTCAGGATCTCCGGCGTTTGGTCCGTGGAACCGTCATCTACTACGAGCACGTCGCAGTCCCCTGACCACTCCAGAACTCCTTTCAGAACCTCAGCGATGGTTTTTTCCTCGTTATAGCAGGGAAGCACGATCAGAGTTCTCATATCTCCAGAGAAAGCCTCACTTCTTCCACGGTGGTCAATGGACCGTGCCCGGGGCAGATAATAGTCTGAGGAGGAAAGGACAACACCTTCCTCAAGGACAGGCGCAGGTCTTCCCCAGATCCTCCGGGAAAGTCCGTCCTCCCCACCCCGTTTTTAAAAACGAGGTCTCCTGAAAACAGCAGCCCGCCTCCAAAAAGGGCGATATGCCCGGGCGTGTGCCCTGGGGTGAGAAAAATGGAGAAAGCAATCTTTCCCACTCTCAGCTCACTGGGAGCAAGAAGTGCGCTGCCGATATTTTTGAGACTCTCACCCCCGAGCCATTTCAAAAATTCTTGGTTCGGCTGCCGGAAAAAAATTTCGTCTAACGCGGGGTAAAAAACCTGAAGCTGAGGGCACAGGGCTTCCAGCTGGGCCAGCCCTGCCCAGTGGTCCGCGTGCCCGTGGGTTAAAACTACCTTAATAGGAAAGTTTAAATCGGGAAGGAGGCGGGCAATTTTTTCCCCTTCCCCGCCGGGATCGATAATTAAGGTCTCGCTTCCATCCCTGATCAAGTAAACATTAGTCAAATAGCGGCCTACTTCCAGCTTTTGCACCCACCCGGGCAAGCAAGGAAAATCGAGCGCCATCGGGCAATGCCTCCTTTAAGGTGAAGCGGTGAACAGACTCCAGGGAATGCGCCAGACATAGCCCTCAAGGTCATCGCTGAAACCTCCCGCTACGTAGAGGGCCTCGGCGCTGGCACAAAGGCCCTTAGGGTCCCTGAAAGCCGAATCCTGAAGCTGAGTGCCGCTTATCTTGAACTTTAAATTCAAATCGGGATCGAATACCAATATTTGGTTCGTGGACATTTCCGGAACCAACACGTCGCCACTGAAGGTAAGTGCCAGATCGGCGGGGCCATCATAGGCACCGATTGAAGTTGCGCCGGTATCAGCCTGGGCGACCAGGCTACCGTCTTTGTCCAGCTTTAAGATCTGGTGGCGGTTTTTGAGGCTCACGTAAAGGTAACCGTATTCATCAATGGCCAGGCCGTTGGGCTTCTCAATTAGCGGGGAACCATCTTCATTCTGGCCTGAGTACTCCCCTACATATTTGAAATCCCGGTTAAAAACGACAACCCGATCGTTTCCCCGGTCGGCAACGTAGAAATAGCGACCATCACCTTCTAAGGCGCGAGGGGAGCTCAAAGTGCCGTGATCCCCCATCTCAGGCACAAGCATCACCGGATTGCCGCCCTCTGGTGAAAGGGAAAAAAACTTGCCAGCGGCGTCCAGAACGAAAATGTAGCGGCTTGAGGCCACCATATCACAGGGCGCCTCGGCAGCCGGCATATAGCCATCGAATTGCAAGACCTCCTGGCCGTCCGAAAACTTGCGCACTCTTTTTTCCTCCTTGTCCAGAACGAAAAGGTACTTATCCCAAAAAATAACGGCGTAAGGGTCACGCAGGTCTTCAATGAACCGATAGCGGCTGGAGGAAGTCTCAGTGGGAGATTCCGTGGGCGGAGGGCCAGCTTCCCTGCGCGAGAAAAACAGGAAAGAGAGGAAAAAACCAACAATTAGCATGGCCAAAATTCCCAGGAGATATTTCCACCAATCCCCTTTTGGTTTTCTCTCCTCGAGCAGGTCTACAGCCAGGGCCGTGATGTTGTCCTCACCTCCAGACCTTTTTGCCAGAGTGATGAGCCGGTCGCAGGATGCTTGAGCGGAGACGCTCCAGTGGAGCACCTCCGCAATTTCGGCGGGTCGGACTTTGTTCACCAGCCCATCGCTTGCAAGAAGCAGGGTGTCCCCTGGAGCAAGCTTCAGCTCGAATACCTCTAATGCAGGCTCCTCCTGACCCTCCTGTCCTTCAGGAGCAGATTCCTGGGCGGGCATGCCGCCTGACAGCTCCTTCATTTCCCCGTTCCTCAAATGATAAATGGAACAGGAGCCCACGATGGTATAGAAGAGGCGAAAACCGGAGACCAGAGCGCACGCCAGGGAAACATTAATTCCTTTCCATTCCTCATGGCTGGAAAGGTCCTTCAGCCTTCTGTAACCTTCCTGAACCGCCTTTTTCAGCTCCACGAGGTAAGACTCGTGCTCCTGGTTGAAGAAAGGTTCGATTATTTCAGCGATCGTGGAAAGCAGCAGCCGAGCTGCTGCTTCCCCCATTTTGTCCGAACTATCGGCATCGGCAACGGCGTACAGCCCGTTGAGCACAGGACCTTCAGGCGAAGCTCGGTCCTCGAGGACGTAATAGGCGTCCTCGTTTACGGTTTTGCGACCGGGATCCGTGTGCATCCCCAAAGTGATGTTCGGCGCTACTACCACTTCACCTTCCCCAGTCTCTCAAGTATTTGAAATCCCAATCTATTGTTCTCCCGGAAATTTTGCAAATGGGGGGCATCCTTCTCTTGAACTGGTACCTCTGAACCCTTTTTGAAATTATGCTCACTATGTTCGGGAGAAACCCTTTTCCCTCGATCTCCTCGAGGGATAATCTCTCGTCCACAAGAAGATAAAGTACCTGATCGGCTACATCATAGGAGAAGCCCAGCTCCCCCTCATCAGTCTGTCCAGGCCAGAGGTCAGCAGTGGGAGTCTTGGCCACTATCTCCTGAGGCAAATGCAGGTCCTCGGCCACCTGCCAGACCTGGGTTTTGTAGAGGTCCCCGATGGGCATCAGGGACGCAGCCATGTCCCCGAACCAGGTGCTGTACCCCAGAAGGAGCTCAGTTTTATTGCTTGAGCCCACTACCATCGCCCTGTTGGCCATGGCCTGGTCGAAGAGGATAGCCATCCGCTCCCGCGCCATTTTGTTTCCCCTCCTTATTTTGTCCGCTTCAGGCTCTGCCTCAAAGTAAGCGTCAATCATGGGCGTGATGTCAATCTTGCGCAAAGCAATTCCTAAAATGTCCGTCATCTTTATGGTGTCTTTCTCGCTCTGGGGGTCCGTGCTCTTATAGGGTAGGAAAAACGCCAGCACGTTCTCCTTTCCCAGGGCTTCCACGGAAAGATAGGCCACCAGGGAGGAATCCACTCCTCCCGATAGGCCCAGCACCAGTTTGCGAAATCCCACTTTTCTGGTCTCTTCCCTGAGGAAACGGATGATTACTTCCGTAGCCAGCTTGGTGTTCAGAGAAAGGTCAACTATTCTCTCGCTCACGGCTAATCCTTTCCAGTTCCTTTAAAACCAAACCGATATTTTCATCCCTCCGCAGCGGAACCAGGCTGTTTTTCCTGGACCAGAGGGATTCGTCAACCAACCCCACGATCAAACCCTCGTCGAAATAAGGACCGCTAACTTCCACCTGCCCGAAGGGGTTTATGATCGCGGAGCCTCCGTAATAACATAATCCCTCCTCAAAGCCCACCCGGTGGGCGAAAAACAGGTAAAAGTTCAGGTAATAAGCGTAAACGGTAAAAAGATTTTTGAGCATAGGATCAGGGTCAGGAATTTTACCCCGGACTCCCCTCACCGGGGAGGCGTTGACCAGGGTAAGGTACATGGCGCCGTCCTGAGCCAGAAGGTAAGCGGAGGAAAGATGCCAGGCATCGCGGCAGATTAAAAGGCCCATTCGTCCGAATTTGGTATCAAAGGCGCGAATTTTATCACCCCTCCCAAAGTATCGGGCGTCCTCGAACATCCCATGGGTGGGCAGGTAAACTTTGCGATGGAGGTGCTTAATCTTGCCGTCTTCCAGGTAAAGGGCGGAGATAAAAGGAATTCCCTGCTTACGCTCTACCAGAGTGATCACGAGAGAAATTTCCCTGGAAATCTGGACGAGTTTCTTCAATCGGTAGTCGTCAAGGCTAAGGGCAACTTCTAGGGCAGCGTCCTGAAGGTAATACCCGGTGAGGCTCAATTCTGGAAAAATAAGCAGGTCCACCTTCTGGGCCTTCGCCATCTCAATGTACTGAAAGTGCTTCTCTAAATTAAAATTTACGTCCCCTAAGCGACAGTCTATTTGCGCTAAACCAACTTTAAAAGGCATTAAAAAAGCTCTCCTGTTTTCCTGTATCTGACAATTAAAGCAGCGAGTATGGGAGCGCCCAAACCATAGCACGCGATGAGCTCACCGGTGAGGATGCTCAACACCGCTCCCCAATAAGTGTAGTTAGAAACAAGACCAAATTTCAATAAATAGAAGCTCACCCCCAGGGAATTAAAGGTTACCGGGAAAAAAGGCGCCAGAATAAGGGCGAGGGCGAATAAAGGCCAGCAGTTCAACCTGCTCTTGAGAACCCTGCCCGCGTAGTAGGTGCAAACCGCAGCTATCAGGGTAACCAGGCTGCCAAAGACCACATCAATCAGCCCGAAAGGGGAAAATAGATTGGCGATCAGCGCGCCCAGAAAAAGGCCCAGAATGGCTTCGGGATAAAAGAAAGGAAGAACGGTCAGGGCCTCCGCGAAGCGAATCTGGCTTACCTGGTAGCTCAAGGCCGCCAGGCCAATAGTCAACCCCGCATAGAGGGCGGCGATAATTCCCACCCGGGCGAGGAACTTTAAATCAAAGCTGGGCTTCGAAATATTCTGTCGCATACCAGCGCCACCTCCTTTATCTCAGGGACATCATGAACCCTGAGAATATCGGCCCCTTTCTCGATGGCCAGGGCACAATAGGCGGCCGTACCTAAAAGCCTTTCTTGCGGAGGCTTGCCCGTGATTTTCCCGATGAAGGATTTCCGGGAAATGCCCACAAGCAAGGGAAAACCTAAGGAGCGCAGAGCCCGGAGGTTCTTCAGGAGAAAGTAATTGTGATCCGCTGTTTTGCCAAAACCGAATCCCGGGTCTAAAATTACCTTTTCCCGGGGGACTCCCGCTTCCAGGGCAATTTCCAGACTTGTCTCGAGCCCTTGCACCACTTCCGGAAGGAAATGCCTGTAATCGGGCTCCTGGCTATTGTGCATCAAAACCAAACCAGCCCCATAATCCCGGGCCAGACGGGCGATCTCCTGGCTTCTCCTGCATCCCCAAATGTCGTTGATGAGATCCACTCCCAGCTCCAAACCCTTCTGGGCCACCTCCACCTTGGAAGTGTCAAGGGAAACGGGCACAGGCGAGTGAGGCAAAAATTCCCGCAAAAATGGCTCCAGCCTTCTCCATTCTTCCTCGGTCTCCACCGGCACGTGGCCGGGGCGAGTGCTTTCCCCTCCCACATCGATAATGTCGGCCCCTTCCCTAACCATCTGCTCCGCGCAGGAAAGAGCTCTGTCCACCTCGCCGGCCATCCCATCACCGGAAAAGGAATCGGGGGTCAGGTTGATTATGCCCATAAGGAAGGTGCGCTCCCCCCACCTGAACTCCTTTCCCCGGAAGCTCGAGGGCGCGGGAGAGGAGTTGAAATTAGAGAGGGCTCTTTCTAACTGAGAAGCGAGCCGGGAAAGGCCGAAAGGCTGTTTTTTAAGCTTCTGGCAAAGGTAAAAGAGCTGGGATTCCGTCCCCATCAAGAGGGCTTCAGTGGGCTTTTCCTGGGAAGTTAAGGCCTCCCAGGAGACTGCCGCTTCTCCCCCTCGGGCAAGCATCTCCTGCTTGATAATGATCGCTGCCTGCGGGCTCAGATCGCAAAGCTTCAGGAGATAGAACCTGCCCTTCCTGCTCATAATGGGAAGCGACTCGGGATGAGCCCCAATTTCTTTCAGGGTCTGGTACAGTTCCTCTTTGCTGGAGATGGAAAGGAGGACCGGGGGCAAGCTCATGACTTATTTTTCGTAGGATAAACGAGGGAGAAAAACTCGGCCCTGGTGTCTGGACGGGTGCGGAATCCTCCTCTGAGAGCAGAGGTGACCACGTAGCTACCGGGCTTTTTTACGCCCCGCATGACCATACACATGTGCTCCGCCTCGACCACCACCCCCACTCCCACCGGCTCCAGGCCCCTCTCAATAACGTCGGCGATCTTGGAAGTGAACCGCTCCTGCATTTGCGGCTTTTTGGAAAGTATATCCACGACCCGGGCTATCTTGGAAAGTCCCACAATTTTCCCTTTGGGTATGTAAGCCACGTGCGCTTTCCCGTAGAAAGGAAGGAGGTGATGCTCACACATGGAATAAAAAGGGATGTCTTTGATGAGAATCATCTCCGAATGGGGCTCCTTGAACCCCACCCTGATCTCCTCCAGGGCTTCTTTTTCGTCCCCGGAGAAAATATCGGCGTACATTTCCGCAATGCGCTCCGGGGTTCCGATGAGCCCTTCCCTTTCAGGGTCCTCCCCGATAGCCTCGAGAATTTCTCTTACCGCTTTTTTGATTCTCTCTTGATCTACCATTACCTTCCTCCATCATTCTGGAAAATATGGGACTCCCGATTTCCAGAGCTTCATTTCCAGGACATTGTCTCTTGTAACTCCCTCGATCTTGAGGAAACGGGAAAAAGTATCAATCAGGGCCGCGATCGGGAGAAGTCCCACGATCTCGCTGGATGAAACAGTTACGCCCAATTTCTCAGCCTCGCTCTTTACCGCCTGAAAAACATCAAAAATTGAAGTCACGTGAAAATTAAGCAGGTTCATGGAGACCTGAGCAAAACCCCGGGAACTCATCATCATCCCCCTGGCCTGAACTTTGGCCAGCCCACCCGAGGATTCCCTTAAAGCGCGGGCGATTTTTTGGGCTATGCTCAAATCGCTGGTGTTCAAATTGACGTTAAAGGCAATCAAAATATCCCTTGCGCCCACTGCGGTGGCGCCCGCTGTGGGGTGAAGCCTGGGCTCCCCGAAATCCGGCTGCCTTTCTGGCAGGGCAACTGCTTTTTTCAGTCCCTCATATTCTCCCCTGCGAATATCGGGCAGGCACTTCCTTCCAGGCGAACGGGCAGATTCACCGTAAAGGTAGGTAGGCACCTGAAGCTCTTCCCAGATTCTCCGGGCAACTTCCTGGGAAATTTCCACGCACTCCCTCATTGTGATTCCGTTTAAGGGAATGAAGGGAACTACATCGCAGGCTCCGATCCTGGGGTGCTGCCCACGGTGCTTTTCCATATTTATCAGCTCTACCGCTTTTTTGCAGGTGCGGAAGGCCGCCTCTTTAACCGGCTCTGGCTCCCCGGAGAAGGTCACAACCGCCCGGTTATGGTCCGGGTCCATGGAGTAATCAAGGAGAAAGCATCCCTCTACCTCCCTAACTTCCCGGACGATGGCCTCCACAACTTCTTTCCTCCGCCCTTCAGAAAAATTGGGAACGCATTCCACCAACTTCAAATCAGGACTCCTTGAAAAGAGATAAGCCGGGCTTGTGCCATCTGGAAAGGAGCGCCCTCAAACTTGGGCAGGAGCGGTTTCTGTTTTAAGCAGTTTATCCAGCTCGCTTCCTTCAAGCACTTCCTTCTCTATGAGGACCTGGGCGATGGCTCTCACCTTCTCCCTATGGCCCCTGATTATTTCCCGAGCTTTCTCGTAACAGGAGTTAATGATGCCTTTGATCTCCTGGTCGATTTCGTAGGCTACGGCCTCCGAAAAGATCCGCTCTCTGGTCAGGTCCCGGCCAAGAAAAACCATCTCCTCTTTGTTGGAGAAGGAGAGGGGCCCTAACTTTTCGGACATGCCCCATTCGGTCACCATTCGCCTTGCCAGATCTGTGGCTTTTTGAAAGTCGTTCTGCGCGCCCGTGGTGATCTCACCTAAAAGCTCCTCCTCAGCCACCCTTCCCCCGAGGGCAAAGGCGATCTGGTTCAATAGCTCATGCTTCGTCTGCAGGTGCCTGTCCTCCGTGGGCAGCTGGATGGTGTACCCCGGCGCCATACCTCGGGAAATTATGGAGATGCGGTGCACGGTGTCGGAGCCCGGCAGAAATTTGCTCACGAGAGCGTGGCCGGTCTCGTGCACCGCAATTATTTCTTTTTCCTTTTCGGAGACTACCCTGGATTTCTTCTGGGGACCGGCGATCACTCTCTCGGTGGCTTCCTCAATCTCGGAAAGAGAAATCTTCTTTTTGCCCAGGCGCGCTGCCAGAAGAGCTGCCTCATTGAGCACGTTTTCTAAATCAGCGCCGGTAAATCCGGGAGTGCGTTGCGCTACTATTTTCAGGTCTTCCGGGTTCTCCAGGGGCTTATTTTTGGCGTGAACCTGAAGGATGGCCTGCCGGCCGTTGACGTCCGGCACATCCACAACCACCCTCCTGTCGAACCTTCCTGGACGCAAGAGGGCAGGGTCAAGGATATCTGGCCTGTTGGTAGCGGCGATTATGATCACCCCGATGTTGGGGTCAAACCCGTCCATCTCCACCAAGAGCTGGTTCAGGGTCTGCTCCCTTTCGTCGTGTCCTCCTCCCAGGCCGGCGCCGCGCAAACGCCCCACGGCGTCAATTTCATCTATAAATATTATGCAGGGAGCGTATTTCTTCGCCTGGCTGAAAAGGTCTCTCACACGGGAAGCTCCCACTCCTACGAACATCTCCACGAACTCCGAACCGGAAACCGAGAAGAAAGGAACTCCCGCCTCTCCGGCAACCGCCCTGGCCAGGAGAGTCTTTCCGCACCCAGGGGGGCCGAGAAGCAGAACGCCTTTGGGGATTTTCGCCCCGAGCACCTGGAACTTTTTGGGGTTGCGCAGGAACTCTATCTCTTCCTGAAGCTCCTCCTTTACTTCCTCAATGCCGGCAACGTCACTGAAGGTGACCCTCGGCCTTTCATCCAGGAAAAGGCGCGCGCGGCTCTTCCCGAAGGATAGAGCCTGGTTCCCACCGACCTGGGCTTGACGGTAGAGGAAGAACCAGAACGCCACTATCAGCAAAATCGGCAAACCGTAAATCAAGATCATGGAAAACCAGTTGGAAGGCGGTGATGCGAACTTATAGTTGACGTTGTGCTGCTCCAGGAGCGCAATCAGCTCAGGGTCTGAGCCTGTCTTCCAGACAACGCGAAATTCCTTCCCGTCCTTGAACCCTCCTTTTATTTCTGACTCCCCGATTTCCAGGGAGGCAATTTTGTCCTCGCGCACCGTTTCTTTGAATTGGGTATAGGAAAGCTCCTCTGCTGCGGGGGAGCCAAAAAGGAGCTGCCACAGCCCCCAGAGTACCAGAGCCAGAAGAGCATATACTGCTATGCTGCGCCAAATGTTTGTCTTCAAATCAAAATCCTTCCTTATTTAACCTCAGTTAATTATATCCAATAATAGTTACTTTTTCGAGTACACTTCTTTCTTCAGTATTCCGATAAAGGGGAGATTCCGAAAGTGCCCGTTGAAGTCCAGCCCGTACCCCACGACGAACTCGTTAGGGATGATGAAACCTAAATAGTCTAATTTCACAGGGGCCACTCTGCGCTCGGGTTTATCCAAAAGGGCGCAAATTTTCAGGGAAAGGGGATGCCTCTCTTTAAGGATGGAGACTATGTAGTTAAGAGTTAAACCGGTATCCACGATATCCTCCACGAGCAGGATGTGCTTATTGTCCACAGGGTAATCAAGGTCCTTCAGGATTTTGACCACTCCCGAGCTCTCCGTAGAGGTTCCATAGCTGGAACAGGCGATGAAGTCCACTCTGACCGGGATGGTCAGCGCGCGGATCAAATCGGCGAGGAACACGAAGGCCCCTTTCAGCACGCAAACGAGCAGGACCTCCTGCCCTCTGTAATCCTGGGAGATTTTCTTTCCCAGTTCCTTTACCTTTTCCTGAAGCTCTTCTGGAGCAATGAGAATTTTTTCTAACTGTTCATTCATTTTCGCACTCCTCTTTTAAATAAACGTGAAGGACTCTCTCCGTTCCCTCTCTAACTTTAAATAATTCGCTCACTTCCAGGCCCACGATACAGGCGACTTCCTTTCCCGCGCACAGGATGGGCAGCTTGAACCTGCGTTCCCTGACAATTTTCCTGTCCACGAAAAAGTCCTGCAGTTTCTTTTTAAAACCCAGCCCCAGTGGCTGGAAAACATCTCCCGGGCGCCAGAACCTTAAAGTTAAATCCAACTGCTCTCCGAGGTCAAGGTAAAAGTGGCCCGGCCTGAAGTCCACCTCTTGGCGCTTTATCCACTGGAAAAAGACCGTTCGCCCGTCGGGGAGATTCAGCGCCTGAGGAGGAGTGACTCTGGCTTCCCAGGTCGGCCTTTCGCCAACTTCTAATTTCCCCAATATTATACCCTCATACCCGCGCAGGGCTTGAAGCTCGCCCAATTCTGCCCTTTTCCCCACCTGCTTTGATAACAGCGCACGCACACTTTCTATCTCATAAAAGCTGGCCTCGTTGAGGGCCTCATGCAGAACCATCTGGATTACCCTTCTTTGAAGCGCCAAGGGATAATCCTGGAGCTTGAGCGAGATCAAGAAAGACCCCTTTCTTTCCTCCACCATCTCTGGAAAAATTACCCTCGCTTGCTCCTCAAGGAAGAGGTTTTCCTCTTTCAGGATCAAGCCCGAGCGGAAAACTCCATCTTTGGCCTGAGGGAAGAAGTTCAGGATCTCTGGCAGAAGGCGGTTGCGGATAACATTCCGGGGTGTATTGAGCATATAGTTCGTGGGGTCCTCCCGGAACTCCACGCCCTCTTCCTTGCAGTAAGATACGGTTTCCCCATGCCAGTGGAAAAGGAGCGGGTGCATCAATCCTCTTTTTTCGTCGTAAAGAGGAATTCCCTTTAGCCCCTCCAGCCCTGACCCCGCAAGCAGGCGCAGCAGCACTGTTTCCACCTGGTCGTCGGCAGTGTGCCCCAGGGCCACCCAGTCGCAGGAAAGCTCATTTTTTAACCGCAAAAGGAAGTCCATGCGCTCCAGGCGCGCGGCTTCCTCCAGGGAAAGCCCTTCTCTCTCTTTCCTTGCAATCACTTCTCCCCTTCCCTGGTAAAACGGGAGGTTCAAAGAGGAGCTCAAGCGGGAAACAAACTCCAGGTCTTCTCCGGAAGTGGGCCTCAACTGGTGGTCGAAATGGGCCACGGAAATTTTGAATTTATATTGGGAATCGAAAAGGGAAAAAAGCAATGCGCAGGAATCCGCCCCTCCGGAGACCCCCACCAAAACACTTTGTCCTGGCTTCAAAGGGGGGATATTCTTAAGAGTCTGCTCCAACTTTCTCTGAAAAGCCTTGATGCCCCTCATAAATCGCAAGTGGCGGCGCAGGGAATTGAACCCCGGACACTGCGGGTATGAGCCGCATGCTCTAACCACCTGAGCTACGCCGCCTAAAAAATGGTAGCGGGGGCTGGATTTGAACCAGCGACCTCCGGGTTATGAGCCCGACGAGCTACCAGACTGCTCTACCCCGCGTCCATGCACAAATAATAAATGATTGTAATTTTATGTCAAGTGCTCAGCGGCGTTTGTTCTCTAAGTTCTTCCGCAAATCCTCCTGTCGTTCCTCGCTTTCCTTGAGGAATCTTGAGAGTTTCTCCTCAAATGATAGGCCGTGAGCCTGACGTTTTTGTTCCATTTTCGGGCTCTTCAATTTCAGGGACAGGTTGGGCCTGTCCTTCTCGTCAAAACCGATGACTTTAGCCTTAACGGACTGGCCTTCCGCAAGGAACTCATGAACGTCCTTGACGTAACGATCGGTTATTTGCGAGATGTGAACGAGTCCCACTGTACCATCGGAGAGCCTGACGAAAGCTCCGAAAGCAGTGATCTTGATGACTGTTCCTTCTACGACCATGCCCACTTCTAATGCCAACTTCAAGTTCCTCCATGGTGCTTATAAATTGCGCCCATTATAGAAGAACATTAAAAGCGAATTCAACGGAAAAGCGAAGAAAAAAATTGGGAGAGCGCGTTGTAGATTTTCCAGAGAAAATTCTCCTCTGATGGAGGCGGCGCTTCTTGAGTGGGAGTGAGGGAAGGGGAAAGCCTGTAAACGGTTTCCCCCGGTTTAACCATCCCTAACTGTTCTCGGGCCAGCTTCTCCATCAGGGACTCGGAGTCCGACTGAATTAAAAGCCTCTGGTTCTCCTGCTGCTCCTTCTCAAGCGCCAGTTTCTCCGATTCCTCCTGGTTCAGCACCTCCTGAGCTTTAAGGTAGGAGTCCAGGCGACCATAAAGCTGGTACAGGGCAAAGCCGAGCACGAGCACCAGGGCCAGAATTAAAATTTCCCGGAACCGGTTTCTGCTTGGGTTTTTCCTCTGCTTTTTCGCCATTTAAGGAACCTTCTTAAGTACGCGCAGGATGACTTCCGGCGTGAAGGGCGCTTTTTTGAACTGGATGCCCAGAGCGTCGTAGATAGCGTTGGCTACAGCGGGCAGGGGGCCGTTGATGCAGACCTCGGCCACGCTCTTTGCCCCGTAAGGTCCTGAGGGTTCGTGGGTTTCCACCAGGATCACCTCGATCTCCGGGATATCCAGCGTGCTGAGGACCTTGTAATCCAGAAAGTTGGGATTCAGCGGATTCCCTCGCGGACCAAAACGCAGCTCCTCACTCAGCGCGAAACCCAGGCCGTTGACGATGGAGCCTATTATTTGCCCTTTTGTTAATCCAGGGTTCACCGCTAAGCCACAATCCACGGCAGCCACATACTTGAGGGGAGTAATTTTTCCCGTTTCCGTGTCGATCTCCACTTCGACAAAGTGGGCAGCGAAGGGAGGGGGAGAGACCTCAGAGACGTGGGAAGCTGTGGCTTGAATCTGCCTTTGATCAGCCATATAGAAAGAACGATAGCCAATTTCCTCCAATGAGACCCTTTTCTCCGTCCCCTTCAACAGGACGAAGCCGTCATTCAGCTCCATCTCCCCGGAAGATCTAAACAGGAGACGAGCAACGCTCAAAACCTGCTCCTTCACCAGGCTTGCTGCCTTCCTCACGGCTTCCCCGGAAAGGTAAGTGGTGCTCGAGGCGTAAGCTCCCTTATCGAAGGGAGTGAAATCGGTGTCTGAGGAATAGACCGTGATTTTGTCCATGGAAATCCCAAGCTGTTCTGCAGCAATTTGCGCCAGGATGGTGTCCGAACCAGTCCCCAGGTCAGTTGCTCCCACAAGCAAAAGGAAGGAGCCGTCCTCGCTCATCTTGATCGTGGCTGAGGCCATGTCCACCAGGGGAATGGCCGAGCCCTGCATCATTATTGCCATCCCGTAACCTCGGAACACGCCCGGGGCTACCTCTCTGGAAAGCATCCGCTTCTTTTCCCACCCGAAAGCCGTCATACCTTTCTTGATGCACTCCTCAAGGCCGCAGCTGACGACCACCTGCGGCACCCCTTCCCTACCCTCTCCTAACTTCTTGAATATGGGTGAGGTCTCCCCCGGCCGGATGTGGTTTTTCTGCCTGAGGACGAGGGGGTCCATCCCCATTTTGCGCGCCAGCTCATCTATGGCGCATTCCAGGGCAAAATACCCCTCCGTAGCTCCGTAACCGCGGTAGGCCCCGGCCACGGGAAGGTTGGTATAAACCACGTTCCCTGCAAAGCGCACGTTCTCGGCCTTGTTGTAAAGGGGCAGGGTCTTGCTTCCGGCGTTGAAAAAGACCGTGGGACCGTGGGTGCCGTAGGCTCCGGTATTGCTCAAAATGTCCATATCCAGGGCTTTGAGCATTCCATCCTTATCTGCCCCCAGCCTCACCTTCACCCTCATAGGGTGCAGGGTGCGCGAGGAGACGAACTCCTCCTCCCTGGTCAGCTCCAGGCGAGCCGGCATTTTCGTCCTCAAGGTGGCCAGGGCGCAAAGGTCCTCAATCAGCACTTCTTGTTTAGCGCCGAACCCACCCCCGATGCGCGGCTTGATCACCCTGATCTTAGAAATGGGGACATTTAGAAGCAGGGAGAGAATCCTTCGAGCGTGGAAGGGGACCTGAGTTGATGACCTCACGACCAGCTTGCCCCTCTCGTCGAGGTAAGAGATGACGATGTGGGCCTCCATGGGGCAGTGCTGGGCGTACTGGGTCTCCCAAACGCCTTCCACCGCGAACCTGGAGCCCCTGAGGGCTTCCTCCACATTTCCAATTTCCAATTCCACGTGCGAGACGATATTTCTCTTGGGGTCGTAAGCGCCCTGAATTTCCGGCTCATCGTGGATTACCGGAGCATCCTTCTTGAGCGCCTCTGCCGGATCAAGTATTGCCGGCAGTTCCTCATATTCCACCTTGATCAATGATAGAGCTTCCTCAGCAATGCTCAGGCTCTCGGCGAAGACCGTCACCACCCTGTCTCCCACATAGCGCACCTTCTTGTCCAGGATGAAGGTGTCGTAAGGAGAAGGCTCCGGATAGCCCTGACCAGCCGTGGTGTAGGCGCGCCGGGGGACATTCCTGTAAGTGAACACGGCCTTCACTCCGGGGAGTTTCTCGGCCTGCGAGGTGTCAACTTCCTTAATCAAGGCGTGGGCGTAGGGGCTCCTCAGAATTTTTCCGTAAAGCATTCCTGGAAGGGAAAAATCGTCGGTGAACAGGGGCTCCCCGGTAACCAGGGCCTGACCGTCAATCTTTTCCACGTCCTGACCCACTCCCCGGTATTTATTCATCCCGGCCTCCCTCTTGGAGAAGCTGGGCTGCCCTTTCCACAGCCTCAATCTGTTGCACGTAGCCTGTGCACCGGCAGAGGTTTCCCGAAAGCTCTTCCTTGATTTCCTCCCTCGTGGGGTTAGGGTGGCGTTCGAGCAGCGCTTTGGCCACAAGAAGAATTCCCGGTATGCAGTAGCCGCACTGCACGGCTCCTAACTCCAAAAAAGCTTTCTGCAAAGGGTGAAGGTTTTCCGCATCCCCCAACGCCTTGACAGTCTGGACCGCTTTCCCCTCCACTTTTCCTATAAGGATTGTGCACGAGGGAACGGGAACATCATCAAGAAGGACAGTGCAGGCACCGCATTCTCCGTCCCGGCAATTGTTTCCCTTTACTTCCTGATGGCCGTAGCGCCTCAGAGCCTCAAAGAGGCTTTCCCCGGGGTGGACTTCCCAGGAAACTTCCTGATCATTGAGCCTGAAATTTATCCTCATATTTCCTTTTGATCTCCTTCAAATTGCGTTCCAGGAAAATGCCTATCAGGTGCTTCCGGAATTCCTGTGACAGCCTGAAGTCCCCTTCCACAGAAGCCGTTTTTTGGGCCAGAGCGCTCGCCTCCTCGATGGCCTTTCCCTCTAAATCCTTTCTTTCGAGGAAATCCTGAACTTCCCTCAGCTCCTGAGGAAATCCCGGGCGCGAGCCCAGGAGGACTTTCGCCTTTTTAATTTTCCTCTTTTGGAATTTCAAACTGACCATCTGGTTCAAGAGGGGGATGTCCACAGATACCCTGCTGAAGCGCTGGTAGGAGGAGAACCTGTCCTCCTTAAGGGGCAGGATCACCTGAGTGATTATGGTTCTGCGCAGAACCTCCCTAAAGGAAGAAGAGTAAAAATCGCCAAGCTCCACGGTGCGCTCCTGGCCATCGAAGAGCACAATTCTGCTTTCAAGTCCTAAAAAAAGAGCGGGCAGATCCCCCCAGGGGTAGGCCTGAGCCAGCGCCCCGCCTACGGTGATCACTCCCCGCAAAAGAGGCGTGGCTACCCTTTTCAGCGCGAGCCGGAGAAATCCCGAATCAAAATTCCCGGCGATCTCGCTTTCCAGAAGCTGGCGGACAGTAACCTGAGCGCCAATTTTTAGGGCCCCGTTTTCCAGTTCAAGGAAGTTGAGGGAAAGGTTGTCCAACCCGATCAAATATTTAACGTCCCTGCGTTCCCTCCAGGTCAGGTCCAGGCCTCCCCCAACCACCTGCGCCCGGGGAGCGAGTTGCTCGAGCAGCCTTTGTGCCTCTTTCAAATCTTTGGGGGCAGAGTATTCTACGATGTTTTTAAGCATATTCCCTCCTTCGCCCTTAATCTCGAAGCCTGTATTTACTGGTATTTTCCTTCCCTTCCTTGCTTTTGGCAATATTTTTTCCTAAATTTCTCTTATGATCGGAACCCTGGCAAACACCGCCTCCATAATCGCGGGATCGCTTTTGGGCTATTTCGCTGGAAAGAGGATCAAGGCTGTAGGCTCTCCCTTGATTACTCAGGCTATGGGCCTCCTCACCCTGATCTTAGGATTGCAGATGGCCCTCAAGGCGAGCTCCTCCGCCCTCATGCTCACCCTGCTCCTCTCCCTGGTCCTGGGCGGTCTCCTGGGAGAACTCCTGCACATCGAGGAATTCCTGGAAAAAGTGGGGGCAAAGGTCAGCTCCCGTCTCAAATTTAAGGAGGGCGGCATTGCCCGGGGCTTCGTGGGAGCCAGCCTCCTTTTCTGCGTGGGACCGATGGCCATTTTAGGCTCCCTGGCCGACGGCCTGAAGGGGGATTACCAGCTTTTGCTCCTCAAGTCCATAATGGATGGCACGGCCTCCATCTTCCTTACGAACAGCCTGGGGATCGGGGTGTTCTTTTCCGCCTTTTCCATTTTCCTCTACCAGGGAGCGCTCACCCTACTGGCTCACCTTTTTGCCGCACAATTCCCGGAAAGCCTGATCCTCTGCCTCACCGTGGTGGGAGGGGCGCTGATCGTCCTTCTGGGTTTCAACCTCCTGGGAATAAAGAGGTTCGAGGTGGCCAATTTCCTCCCCGCTTTACTGTTTGCTCCCTTTTTCCAGTTCCTTTTTGAGAGGCTCATTTCCGGGTGAAGAAGGACAAAACGAATTCCCTAAAAATTGAAGTAGAAGGAAGGCAAGTGGAAATCACCCATCCTCAAAAATTGCTCTTCCCTGATCCCCCTTTGACCAAAATGCAGATCATGGAGTACTACCTGGAAATTGGCCCCTTCATCCTGCCCCACTTGAAGGAGCGGCCGATCATGCTCTGGCCCTATCCGGAGGGAATCAAGAAACCAGGGTACATTATGAAGGAAGCCCCACCGGGAAGGCCGGAATGGGTAAAAACCTGGTCTCATTGCTCCGAGAGCCACGGGGACCTGATCGACTGGGTAATCTGCGATGACCTCCCCACCCTCATTTACCTCGTGAACTTAGGATGCCTGGATTTCCACCCCTGGCTTTCCCGGAAGGACCGTCCGGAGTTTCCCGATTTTGTGGTTTTTGACCTCGACCCGGAACCGGAAGTTAGCTTCAGCGATTTGATTGCCACCGCGCTTCCTTTAAAGGATTTGCTGGAAAAAATGGGCTTGCGCTCCTATCTGAAAACCTCTGGAGCCCGAGGCCTGCACATATTCTTGCCGATTGCAAGAAGCTATGACTTCGCGGTCACGAGAAATTTCGCTTTAAAGCTCACCCTGCTCCTGGACCAAAAGCACCCGGAGCTGATTGCCACAGAGTGGAAGAAGGAGAAAAGGCAGGGCAAAGTGAGGATCGATTACCCCCAGAACTCCATGGGGAAGACCATGGCCTCGGTTTACAGCATCCGCCCCAGGCCAGGAGCCCCGGTTTCCTGTCCCTTAGAGTGGAAAGAACTTGAAAAAGTTAAAAATCCGCTGGATTATAACCTTAAGACCATAGGGGGCAGGCTGAAGGAAAAAGGTGACCTTTTCTCGCAGGCCCTCTCAGATAAACAGAACCTAGAAAGGGCGTTAAGGGAGGTGAACGCTTTAGCCTAAAATGGCCTTTATAAATTCGGGGACAGAGTCCCTGCGACAAAAAAACTTCGAGGGGTGATTTCATGACTGTAAAAATTTTGACCGGAGATGAAGCAGTAGCCTGGGGCGCCATTCACGCCGGGATCACCATCTCCACCGCCTACCCGGGGACTCCGGCCTCGGAAATCCAGGAGACCATAGCTTCCTCCGGCACAGGGACGAAATACATCTGGGCGGTAAACGAGAAGGTGGCTTACGAAAATGCCCTGGGTGCCTCCTACGCCAATCAGAGAGCCCTCGTCTCCATGAAGCACATCGGCTTGAACGTGGCCGCTGACCCCTTCATCAACAGCGCTTTCACCGGGGTGAACGGGGGATTGGTCCTGGCAGTGGGGGACGACCCCAGTATGTACTCCTCCCAGAACGAGCAGGACTCCCGCTTTTACGCCCAGTTCACCAAAACCTTCTGTATGGAGCCCTCCGATCCCCAGGAAGCCTACGAGATGACTATGGAGGCTTTCGAGATCTCGGAGAAATTACACCTTCCCGTGCTCTTGCGGCTCGTAACCCGCATCTGCTACGAGGAGTCCCCCATAAAATTAAAGGAAACCTCAAGGGAGAAAAACAAGCTCAAAATTGAAAGGGACGTCAAGCGCTGGGTTGTCGTTCCCTCTCACGCCAGAATTTTACACAAGTCCCTGAACGAGAAGCAGGCAACGCTTGAGGAAATCTCCGAGAACTCGCGCTTCAACTCCATGGTTTTGAAGTCTAAAAAGCGCGGAATCATCGCCTCGGGAATCGCCTACGCCCACATCATGGAGCACTGGGATGGAGAGCCCTCCGTTTTGAAAATCGGCACTTATCCCCTGCCCAGGAAAATGATCAGGAAATTTCTGGACTATTGCGAGGAGATCCTGGTGGTGGAAGAGGGGGAACCAATCATTGAGAAGGCCCTGGCGGAGCTCTCCCCCAAAGTCCACGGAAAACTGGACGGCACTTTCCCGCGCCAGTGGGAGATGACCCCGGATTTGGTGGCCATAGCCCTGCACCTCCCCTACTCCCCCCCTGCTCCCGTAGAGAATCTTCCTCCCCGCTATCCCACCTTCTGTCCCGGCTGCGGGTATAACTTCACCTTCAAGGCTTTAAAGAAAATCAACCCCGAGGTGATCACGGGAGACATCGGCTGCTACTCCCTGGCGGTCTTCCCTCCCTTCGAGGCTATGGACACCACAGTGTGCATGGGCGCCTCCATCGGCATGGCCCTGGGCTTAGCCTATGTGGGAGTGAAAAAGCCCGTGGCGGTAATCGGGGATTCCACTTTCTATCACGCCGGTCTTCCCGCCATGGTGGATGCAGTGCACAATCAGGCGGACCTCTTGGTTTTGATCATGGACAACAATCTTGTGGCCATGACCGGAGGTCAACCCACTCCTGCTTCCGCCGAGGAGGGCCAAAAAGCCGTCACTCTGGAGCAGATTCTCTCGGGACTGGATGTGCCCTTCGAAATCATCAACCCCTACCGACCGGAGGAGGAAACTATCGCCAAATTCCAGGAGATGCTGGGAAGACCCGGGCCGGTGGTTTTGATTTCCCGTTCTCCCTGCATCACCGAGGCCAAAAGGAGGGCAAAATGAAAAAGATAGATATCGTGATCGCCGGAGTTGGAGGGCAGGGTAACCTGCTTTTAGCAAAACTGGTCACCCTAACTGCCTTAGCCGAGGGCTGGGATGTGAAAAGGTCGGAGATCAAGGGCCTGGCCCAGAGGGGCGGCTCCGTGCTCTCCCAGGTGAGAATAGGCGAGAAGATCTGGAGCCCCTTAATCGAGCTCGGCTCTGCGGATTTCCTCCTGGGATTGGAACCCGTCGAGGCTTTGCGTAATTATCAGCTCTTAGGACCCCAGGGGAAGGCCATCGTCTCCTCGAACTTCGCACCAAACCCTATCAAATTTTCTGAAGAGGAAATATTAGAGAAGGCGCGCTCCCTGAACTTCCTTCTGATTCCCGCCCTGGATTTGGCCAAAAAGGCGGGAAGCCCGCAGTCCGCAAA